>JAAUYH010142439.1_pt1 | contig 16473 bp, 17 predicted proteins | sample 7278061 | NCBI WGS metagenome assembly JAAUYH01 (sample SAMN14350203, study PRJNA611818) | marine sediment metagenome | isolation source: surface marine sediment (0.6m) | place: French Polynesia: Moorea | collected 2018-08 | reverse complement strand
TCAGAATGTTATCGGTCTTAGGAACTAGGACTGCTGCTGATGGAGGGGATGTAAGACCAAAAGGGGGACGAAAGTCTGTCTTGAGGCAATCCCCCGTGAAGTCAGAAGCTCCATCCCTTCAGGGATAGAGTAGTTCACACTCTTTTCCATCCTAAAATTTTGTTCCCGATCCGAAAAATTATAGAATTAGACAAACCCAATTGCTTCATAGCCTGAATTAAGTTCTGATTCTGTTCTGGGGATGGAGGAAAATACTGAGGACAATCTTGAAAGTCAATACAAAGCACAGTAAAACGTCCCCAAGGTTCGCGAGAAATCCTGATATTATTAGGTAAATAGGGAGTTAAAGAGCGAAATTTAGAGAGTGCGACTTTTTCAAAATTGGCACTTGTACAATTTAGAGGGGACTCCATAAAATATAGCTCCTTGGATGAAAAAACTGCTGCATTTAGGGGGTAATACTTAATTACTTGTCTATCACTTTCTTTTAAGCTAGGTTAAAAACAGCTTTGATCTTTTTGGGATCGTTAGGTTACATCCCAATTATTCAGGGATTATAAGCAACTATTCCTGTTTGACCAAGCTCTAAATTTGAGCGATAAGATGTGACCCCTGAGTATTATGCTGCAAAAAATAATTCAAGTTTGATCTGTACTTAACAATCTTTAGATAAATTGTATTAACCTAATCTTTAAGCAATATAAATAAACTTAAATAAAGAATAATTGTTATAGTTATGAGCGATCGCGATAATAATTTTAGTAATTTAGAGATAATAGACAACAGTATTTCTCCTACCAGTAATAGTAAGCAAACAATATATATTACAGAATTAGATGATGAATTTGTTGCCATAGACTATAGCTCAGATCGCAAAAGTCCCAAAATAGTCCCCCTAAGTAAAGTCAACTTCAAATCAGAGATGGATTTAGCTTTACAAGAACCTCCCCAAATATCGGGTAATTTGCCAGGGCGGCCGCAATCCACCAAAAAAGGCTTAGTGATGGGAATGGGACTAGGTTTAGTTATAGCGGTGGGAGTCAACTATCTATTTTCTTCTATGTCCCATAAAAATGCAGTGCTGGTCTCTTCTGAGGATGTTCCACCGGCTCAAGTAGCCCCCAAAACTGTGACAGTAGTAGAGGTAACTTCTAGACCCATAGAAAAGACTATAGAAGCTTCTGGTACAGTGTATGCCTCTGAGCTAATCCCTGTGATGACTCCAGCAGTAGGTTTACAAATCAAAAATATTTTGGCAGATGAAGGGAATTTTGTCACCAAAGGTCAAATACTAACTAAACTCGATGATAGTACTTTACAAGCAGAGTTGATTCAAGCTCAAGGTAGAGTTCGTCAAGCAGAAGCTCGTTTAGCAGAATTAAAAGCAGGTACTCGCTCCGAAGAAATTGCTAGAGCAAAAGAGCGAGTTATCAGCGCAGAGGCTGCGGTATTACAAGCAGAATCAGATTTAGAATTAGTTAACAAGAGAGCAGAACGTAATCGAGCTTTAGAAACAGAAGGAGCAATTTCTCGGGATCGTTTAGATGAAATTCTCACTCAAGAACGAATTAGTAGAGCCAATTTAGAACAAGCCAAGGCTAGTGTACAAGAAGCTAAACAAGCACTAGCTCAAATGCAAGCGGGAGAACGTCCAGAAGTAATTAGTCAAGCCCAAGCAGAAGTAATGCAAGCTAAAGGCAAATTAAAGTATATTCAAGCTCAACTCAAAGATACCATCGTGACTGCTCCTGCTAGCGGTATTGTGGCAGAAAGAAACGCTAAATTAGGAGAACTTACTTCCCCTTCAAAAACCTTATTTTCGATTATTGAGAATGGAATATTGGAACTGAGATTAAAAGTTCCCGAAACTCTCATTGGAGAAATTCGCCCCCAACAAAAAGTTAACATCATCGCTGATAATCTTAATATTCCTACTATTACAGGAATAGTTCGGGAAATTGACCCCATTGTTGATGGAGATTCCCGTCAAGCGACAGTAAAAGTTGATTTACCTTCCAAACTCAACTTGAAACCAGGAATGTTCCTCCGAGCAGCGATCACAACTTCTCAGACCACAGGAGAGACTGTACCTACTAAAGCTCTGTTACCTCAACCTGATGGTACGGCTTTGGCTTTTGTAGTGCAACCAGATAATACAGTTAAAGGGAGGTTAGTGAAAATGGGGGAAATCTTACCTAATGACCATATAGAAGTTATCAGTGGATTACAATCTGGCGATCGCATTGTCCTGAAAGGTGCAGCTTATCTTAAAGATGGCGATCAGGTGACTATTAATCAGGATGTGACAAAACAATAGATAAGTAGTGGCTTTACAAAAAACCAGGATTAAAAACTGTACCTCATGACAAGAGAGAATTACGATAAATCTCGCAATAAATTTATTGAGACAATAATTTTTTTGTATCTAAAAATGTAAATATTATTTTGGCGATCGCCCAATGATTCAGAAACCAACTCTAGAAGAAATACAGAACAAAATTCAATATCGCTTAGTAGAAAAACTAGTAGCATCCGAAAAACATTATCGTTTATTAGTGGAAAATTTGCGAGAAATTGTTTTTACTATAGATGAGGAAGGAAAACTAATATTTCTCAATCTTGCTTGGTCTGAAACGTTAGGATATTCTGTAGAACATTCATTGCGATTGCCTTTAAACAGTTTTTTAACAGTTGATTCAAGAACTAAAGGAGAAAAATTATTACAAGCAGTTTTGCAAGATAAAAAGACTCTAAAACAAGAGCTATGTTTTCAACACCAAAATGGGGAATCTGTTTGGTTAGAAATATCTGTAGCTAGTCATAATCAAAATCAAGCTTCAGGCACTTTAATTAATATTAATAATCATAAAAAAGCGAACGCGCAATTAAAATATACTGCTTACCATGATTCTCTTACTGGATTATATAATCGTGCTGCATTTATTGAGTTTCTGCAAAATGAAATCGACAAAATTAACCGACACAGTGAGCAAATTTTTGCAGTTTTACTTTTAGATTTAGATGGTTTTAAATCAGTTAATGATAGTTTTGGGCATTTAGTAGGCGATCGCTTATTAATTGAAGTATCTCATCGGTTACAAAAATGTTTAAATTCTTGGGATATTATGGCTCGTCTTGGAGGAGACGAGTTTGTTATTCTACTTCCTAATCTTAGAAACACTGATAATGCTACTAGAATTGCTAAAATAATTGTCAAAGCTTTAGGTCCAGTATTTAATTTAGATAATAATGAAGTATTTATTAGCACTAGTATTGGGATTGTTTTAAGTACTTCAGGCTTTAAAAAACCCGAGGATTTCCTACGAAATGCAGATATTGCTTTGTATGAAGCCAAAGCCCAAGGGAAAGGTATTGATAAAACTTTTGATAACCAAATGCACGCTAAAACAATAGCGAGAATTTCTTTAGAAACTAGCCTTAGAAAAGCTTTAAAAAATCAAGAACTAGAAGTTCATTATCAACCCATTATTTCTTTAGAAAATTATAGAATTATTGGATTTGAAGCCTTAGTGCGTTGGTTTCATCCCACAAAAGGATTAATATCTCCTGGGGTTTTTATTCCCATAGCAGAAGAAACAGGATTAATCATTGATTTAGGTTGGTGGGTTTTTCAACAAGCTTGTCAGCAAATGGTAATCTGGCAAAAAAATTTCCCTCAAAGTAAATTACAATTTATGAGTATTAATTTGTCGGTCAGACAATTTACTCATCCTGATTTATTAGATAAAATTAATGAAATTTTGTTTCTCACGGGTTTGAAAAGAAAGTTTTTAAAACTAGAAATAACTGAAAGCATAATTATAGACAATTCAGAAGCTAATAATATTAAACTGCAACAGTTACGAGCTTCAGGTATTAAATTAGCTATCGACGATTTCGGTACTGGTTATTCTTCTTTAAATTATCTACATCGCTTTGCTTTAGATACGTTAAAAATCGATAAAAGTTTTATCAAACAAATCCATATTCCAGGTAAACACCAAGCTATTGTCGAAACAATTATTGTCTTAGCTCACAATTTAGGTATGGATGTTATCGCAGAAGGAGTAGAAACCAAAGAACAATTAGAACAATTAGAAAAAATTGGCTTTTTTGGCTGTGAACAGGTACAAGGTTACTATTTTTCTCATCCTAAACCAGCATCAGAACTTGAGAAAATGTTAACTAATTCCTTATATTCAATTTACTAGCCTTAAACCTCTACTTGTATCTAACTAAATTAATTCGATAACGCTGCTTTTTGGTGACAGAAACATCTCCTATTTCCAGTCTTCCTTTACCTCTTACAGAAACCAAATCTCCTGCTTTTACGTTATAGCTAGCTTGAGTAACTTCTTTCCAATTAACCCTTACATCACCAGCAGTAATCGCACTAGCCATTTTACTACGAGACATTCCAAAACCCGCAGACGCGATGGCATCTAACCTCATAGAAGCTTCTACTGTTGTCATTTCCTTCTTCTGAGGAGGGCGTATTTTTAATTCACTCCACTCAATCTGTCGTGTTTTAACAGGTACAGAGCGCACTTGAGTAAGACTAGTCTCCAAGAAATTCACCATCTCTGGTACGACGATAACCTGCGCCCCTCTTTCTCCCAACACAATAATATCCCCGATTTTTTCCCTGATTATTCCTGTTCCTAAAATAGCTCCCAAAAAATCTCGATGAGTAGCGGTATCAAACAAGAAATTACCAGCAATATCTAAAGCTGCTAACTCAATATGAGATTTATCTAAAGGAATATCGGAGCGCGATATACCAAGTCGTTGTCTTTCCGCTTGAGGATAACCACCCCAGAAGAGAATATCTATTTCCGTAAGATTCTTAAATATTTCCCGTACTTCTATCATTACAGGTGGTGCAATAAAATCAGTTAAAACTATCTCCCAAGTTTTGATTGCTTGCTCCGCTTGATCGATAATACGAGCAATTTCCTCACGATTTTCGACTCTTTTTAATAATTCTTCTCTCGGTAACATTTTTTTGGTGGTTAGTGGTTAGTGGTTAGTAGTTAGTGGTTAGTAGTTGATTGTTGATGGTTAGTGGTTAGTGGTTAGTAGTTAGTGATTTATCACTGAATACTGATTACTGATTACTGATTACTGATTAGTGATTACTATGGTCTGTACCCTTGTAAACTTTCAGGTTGAAAGCTACGTAAAATCCCTGTAGCTTGTTGCTGCAAAAGCTCCGAACCTTTGACGATGACTAAATACTTACCTGCATTAAGACGGTTGCGATAGGGTAGGGCATCTCCGCTTCCAGTGCTTAAACCCACACCACCCCCAACAAAAATACTACCCATTGCACCACCAATTGCACCCAAAATACCACCTACTATATGGTTTCCTGGTTCTCCAGCCCAATCTAGAGTATCTAAACCTGTAATAAGATTGAAAGCATAACCAGCAGCAAAACCAAAAGGCACTAACCAGTATGCCATCTGAATCGCTCTTTTTTTCGCTTGTTGATTAGGATCGATTAAGCCAAACTCATCTGCTGTTTTATATCCTTTACCCACAATAGCGATCTGAGACTGGGGAATATTAGCCTTCTCTAAAGCAGTGTAAGCTTCTTCTGCTTTTATGCGATCGGACAATACTGCTATTAGATAGTTCATTTTATCTTATGCTGATCTTGAAAAAATATTTATGTTACATTTTTTAGATTATCAGCTTTCTTAGCTATATATCGAGGTTTACACAGAAAAGTAGGGTGGGCAGTGCATCGCCTTACAATAGTGCAAAATTAAACTAATACCCAGGATGCTCAAAATTGTTGTTGATGCAACCCCAATCACACCAAAGCCAAGCGGAGTCGGATTATATGTTACTAATTTACTGGCTAATTTATTGACACTACAAAACCAAGAAGATTTTGAATTAGGTATTATTTATCAACCAAGATTCAGTAATTGGTTAAAAGGAAATTTAGCTTTACCAGAAATTTTACAGCCTTATACCCATCAAAATTATTTACCTATTCCTGTAAGAATATCCAATATTTTAATTAATTATTTTCCTCAGCTATTATCCAGCTATTTAAAGAAATATTCTGACTCTTGTGATATTATTCATGGAACAAACTACAGCGTTTTTCCTTATACTCAAAGCTTAAAAGTTATAACTATATATGACTTAGCCTTTCTGAAGTATCCAGAATATATTGATGCTGTAGCAGCCAACTATGGCAAAAAAGTAAAAAAATGTCTGCAATGGACTGATTTAATAATTGCTATTTCAGAAAGTACCAAAAGAGATATTATTGAATATTTAGATATCGAACCAGAAAAGATTTGGGTAACTCCTTTAGCTAGTCGCTATACTCCTGACTATTTATCCCAGTTACCCCTAGAGACAATCAAGCAATCTATAAACTACGATTTTAGTCAGCCCTATATTTTATTTGTCAGCACTATCGAACCGAGAAAAAATATTACTGCTCTCATTACCGCCTTTAATTATCTTAAACGAGAATATGCGATCGCGCATAACTTATTACTGGTTGGTAAAAAAGGATGGCGATATGAACCCATTTTTGAATCAATTAACAACTCACCCTACAAACAAAATATCTATCACCTAGATTATCTTACGGATCAAGCTGTAGCTTTTTGTTACAGCATGGCTGATGTTTTTGCTTATCCTTCCCGTTATGAAGGTTTTGGGCTACCAGTATTAGAGGCGATGACTCTTGGTACTCCAGTAGTGACATCATATGTTTCTTCCTTACCAGAAGTAGCAGGGGATGCAGCTTTAACCATCGATCCTAATGAGCCATTACAATTAGCAGAAGCCATTTATCAAGTTATTAGCAGCACCCAACTAAATCAAGAGTTAATCTTGAAAGGAAAACAAAGAGCGCAGCAATTTTCTTGGCAAAAGACCGCACAAAAAACAGTCGCAGCTTATAAGGCTTTATTATAGATTGGCGATCGCAAATATAGCAATGGTTAGTAGCAAATTCGATTTCCAACTCGATATGCAAGAAATTAATTCTAATCTCTGAGATTTCCTCAACAAATTAAATTATATCCAAGCTATTTTTTAAATAAATACTAACAAGTTTAAGTGAACTTGATATTTAATCTAAGTAAGTTCCACGATTTACAATCTTGAGTTAGTTTTTCTACTATAGGTATAGTTGGATATTACCTATCTACGTTTATAACTATAGTCAATATACTTTGTTTCAAAAAAATGTTCTTATTTTTATAGGCTAAATATAGCTTTTTTTTGACTTGTGAGCAATACCAAAATTTTAATAACAACACAAAATAACAAATCCTCAATGAGCTATGCAAATTCATTGTTAAACCAATAAATTTTTAAAATGCAACATCTACCTCTAAGATAAATATCAATTTTTTAAATTACTAATTTTTTAAAATAACGATGAACAGTAAACAACTATATCAACTCCTCAGAATCAAGAAAAATAACTCTGGATTCACTCTCTTTGAATTACTCATCGGATTAATTATGAGTATTTTTGTGACTGGAGCGTTAGGTTTTGGTTTATATCAAATACTGAGAACTACTAGTACAGAAAGCTCCAAAATATCGGCTAGAAATGAAGCAACACGAGCTATTGAATTTATTTCTGATGAAATTAGACGGGCTAGATCAATTGAGAGTAATGCCGATAATGCCAGGGATAATGGTGGTGGTGCGTTTAACACAACTGGAAAAACAGTAGTTTTAGCACTGGATATTCCTGAAATTAATGATGGTGATACGTTAGACACGGACAATAACGATACTACTTCAGAAAGAATAGTCTATTACCTTGAATCATCTAGTGGCACTAATTGGCAAGGACCTCAAGTTCTATACAGATGGGGTCCTCCTCTTAATGCTAATGGTGAATATACGCAAAATGGTTGGCAAGAAGAAGCTTTAATTGATGGGATTGATGATACAGCTATTGCTACAAATCCGTGTGATGCAGGGGATACTTTAAATCCACCTTTAGCTAATAATCCTGCTGGATTTTATGCTTGTATTAGTGGGACAAATAATGCAGCACAAATATTCTTAACAGGAGGAATAGACACCACAACTGGCGATGATACCAACTATACGGCAGATACTAAAGCAGTAGCTAGGGCAAAAGATGTGACTGTTGATAGCGAAGAGGAGGCTGAAGATACTCCCACTAACTTTAAAACCTTAAAAGTCGATTATACTTGTAGTTATCAAGTATTAGAGACTGCGTCAACTCGTGTTAGCAATATTCAAAATAATCCATGGACTGTACAATTTACTTTTAATAGTGGTGCTAACACAACAACCTGGACTCATGAGCCAAATAGACAGGCTCAACCAATAGATGTTTCTGCTAATAACAATCTAGAAATTGAAATTGCTCCAATAAATGGATCAAACTGTATTAGCAGCAGTGACTCTAGAAATTACACAATAAAGTTGACAGACAGTGGCGGAAGTGAACCAAATTATTGGCAAAGTTTTAATGGTAATAATGATGGTGGAACTTATAATGATCCTGATGTAAAAGGCGATGGGACTGTCTTGGTTTTAAAAAAGGATAGTTTACTTGAGGGTGATTTGAATCGTTCTGGATATAACTACGCTGGAGATGCCAATAGCTTAGGGATACAAACATCTCTAGGACAATTTTTAGTGGATCAAGGATATGCAGAATATCTCAATGGAAGTGATGGTACTGGCGGTTACAGAATTATAGGACTTGGGAATGATCAAAGAATTTTTGCATTTGAGATAGGGCATACTGACCAGAGCGAACCAGGATTTGATGTGCAAGATGCTATCTTAATTGTGACTAATGATAAATTTGAAAACACATATACGTCCTCGCCCTAGATTGAAAAAAAATGAGAGTATGTTTAGATAAATGCTTTGAATTTTGGTGGTGAGGGATGGTGGGGTTGCTTCACTTCCTCACCATTTCAGTTATTTGGTTAAGTATAAAAATAGAAAAAAGGATAATTTACGGAATTATCCCTATTGAAACCTAAATGATGCAATAAAAAGTTTACTGCGATTTCTAAAATAACTAATCATCAATTGATTTACTATTTTTCCATCTCTGAAATACTGTCTTTGTACCCCATAAACTCATGAGAATTAAAATTCCTGAATTGGGATTGAGTTCAAAAGGTACAGGAGTAGAAGTGCTTGCAGTTCCGGAAATAGAAGCTAAAGCAGCATTACTAGTAGAGTAACCTGTAAAATAACTTACCGATCCAGCTTCGAGTAGAATTGGATTATCTTGACCATTGCTTGAACCACCACAACCGGTATCGAAACAACCAAACGATTTAGTACCTGCATCATTCCAAAATAAACCAAAATCAGAAAATGTGATGGATGAACCATCTCCTGAGATAGTTCCTTCTATAAAATTGAAGTTGAAACCCTGAGCAGAGGTGCGAGAAAAACTATCTAGCCCATCAGAGATAGTAATAGAGATATCGCTCATGTCACCAGCAGCAAAAGACTCTCCAGCATTTTTATTGACAGTAAAAGAACCGTTTGCTGTTCCTACCCCAGTACCAAGAAAAGCTGGTGTGCTACTATTTCCTGAAGTTGATGACCAACTGAAATTAAAGTCGAGAGCTTGAGCAGCATCTATTCCCACTAAAGAAATAAGGGTAGCAAAGCATCCACCACCGATTTTTGCCATCAATCCTAAATTTTTAGCCATATTTCTGGATTTAATGATTCTGTAAATTTACATATTTGTATTGTTCCCATCTTGTTTGGAAAATAAACAGGTTATTGAAATTAGGTATTAGTGATTTTACTTAGCTTAACAATAGAACCTAGTTGACTCATAAAATTTGGGATTATGCCTGGTTGAAACTCCTATACAAGCAAAATCTGCATACGTGGATTGTTTCTATCTTTAATGTGTTAGTCTGAGTAGGCAAACTTGGTTTATGTATGGGATAATCAAGTTCGGTAATATTATGATGAATTGATCTTTTGTCAGTCAATTAGTAATAAAACTCACATTAGAACGCAAAAAATTAATTTGATTGACAATCATCCGCAGAAACAGAGCCAGTTTTACTTCCCGTATATTCACCAGTTCTAGTAATACCTAAACCAAGAGAGATTACAAAACATCTCTGAAGATTCGTTGAGTCTGAAGAGACGACTATAGTACCACTTTTGGTAGTAGAACCTTTAGCAGAAAATAAAATATTAGGTGGTGTACCAGATAAATTAGTTCTGATATCTACACTATCTGCAATTTCTCTAGTATTAAATAAACAATCAGTAGGATTACCACTAATAGTATTAGTAGAAGGATCAATATTGACACGACATAACTTTCCGTTACGAATTGCTTGTCTTTGACTTTCTTTAATTGCTCCGTTTATTTTCCCTAATGCTTCATTAACTCTATTACGACTTAATAAACCCAAAAGATTAGGGGCTGCAATAGCTGCTAAGATACCAATAATAACTGCAACTACTAAAGTTTCTGTCAGAGTAATACCAATGTCTTTAGAATTATGAAATATTATTTTCATAATAATTAACTATTTATGTTTAGCCAATTATTGTAACTTTCATCCCTAAATTGTGCTATTAATCAACATGAGTTTGGAGCAATACATAAATTGTAGGGCGAGGCACACCCCACCCTACTGACTTTTAAAGAACAATTTTTTAACTCATTTATTAGAGAAACGCGATATATCTTGAAATCTTAGTTTCCTAGTAACTCTTAATTAGTAATGCAGTTAGTACCATTATATTCTCCAGTTAATATATTGCCTAATGTTCCAGTAATAACTAAACACTTTTCTTCTGTTGTGCCACTATGAGATATAATGATACTCCCTTGACTAGCAGCATCAGTGTTGCCTTTGCTAGAAAACGTTATTTTAGTAGGAGTTCCAGTGATCGTTGTAGTTGTTGTAACATCTCTTGGCAATATACGATCTTCTAACAAACAACCACTATAATCAGGGCTACCTGTTTCCCCTGGGTCTGAAGCTAGTACCCTAGTAAGCAGCACTCTTGTATTACCATCACTGTCTGTAGTGGTCGTCAATTTAATTTTACAAGTTTTTCCATTACGAATTGCTTGTCTTTGGGCTTCTTTGATTGCTCCCTCTAATTGTACTAAACCTTGATTTACTCGATTGCGATTGAGCAGACCTAAAAGATTAGGAGCAGAAATAGCAGCAACAATACCAATTATGATCGCTGTTGCTAACATTTCGATGAGGGTAAATCCCTGATTCTTACGGACATTCCAATGCCACATCGGGAATCACCTCCACATAACGGTTGGCAATAATATCTCCATCACTATTAGTTACTTGATAATGAATTTTTAAAGTTCTGTGAGGTGCATCGCTATACGCGCCATTGTTACTTATATGAGTACGATTTAAGGTTAATGTTGTACCTTCTGATGTGATCGACCCATCATTATTGACTGTTCTTAATAATTGTGTAGTTACAGTAGGTGCTTCCGTAGTTAAAGCTGTCCATAACCCACTAGCATATCCTCCTCCATAAGCATTTGCGTTACAAGTACCAGTTCCAGTACCTAGAGTGCTACCTAAATCATTCAGTCTTTCTATATCTTCTTGTATTAACTGGTCTGCTCTTTGGTCTTCCTGTGCTTGAACTTTAAGCATCATTCCCAAGACTAAAGCTTGCAAAGAGAAAGCAACAAAAGCAAGGGCGATAATTATAGAAACTAAAATCTCTAGGGTGATAAAACCTTGATTTGATGAGTTTTTTTTCTTTCGTAAAGTAATTCTTTTCCACATAATTTACTCTACCTCCTGTGTTTCCCAATTAGTGGGACGATAGGTTAGTGGTTTAGGAGTTCTGTTGGGGGTCAAGCTGTAAAATTTGTAGTCATCAGTATCGATAGTTACAGTTCCACCTGAACTATTATCCCAATCATTTGCCCAGATTGAACCTGTAACATCTACATTAGCCAAACCACTAATAGTTACTGTTCCATTAGGTACGTGAAGTAAGCCTTTAATTTCTAAATCACCATCACCACTTATATCAACATTGCCTGCTACATGAATTTCTAGATAACGAGATGTAGCAATATTACTAAAGTTAGCGAGACGAATTAGACTAGCTCCGGTATTGATATCTAGATCCCCATCGACATAGATAATTACTTTTCCTAAACCATCTGCGAGTATGCTTTCACCGCTATCTATAACTAAATTTTGACTATTGGTTCTGTAGTAGTAGCGAGCTACTCCATCCACAGTGTTGCGAGCTTGAGGACCATCATTAGTACCATCATCATCGTAGTCACCATCATTATCATAGTCAGTACCTAAAAGTATTTCGCTACCGTTGAAATAATTGACAGTAGAGCCAGTTTCAGCACTGATATCTCCATCAAGTTCTCTGGCTGTAACACTTGCTATATCAACTATTGGTGGTAACTGGCGAGGGTCTCTAATACCTGTTATGACTCCTTCTGTAAAATCATCGCATCCAGTTGGACTAGCGGATGCTCGATATAAAACGATATTGCCAGAAGTTAAAGTTATGTTGCCAAACTCACTTTCAGTTACACTACTCTGTCTAATCCACAGTGCAGGGTCTAAACTATTGAGATCGTCTGTATTGACTCCGAGGGGAATTTCAACCTCTATTTGAGCTTCACTACCATCAGGAGCGCGACCTTTAACTGTTAAAAAACCTCTAGCATCACTCTCACCATCACCATCTATATCGTTGGCTACATCACTGATTAGACTTATATTTCTGTTATCTGTTCCGTTAGTATCAGCACCATCAACAAGACCATCGTTATCATATTCATAGTCAACTATCTTATACTCGCCAATTACAACATTGGTATCAGTTTGATCGCCATCATCATTAAAATCAACGGAAAAAGTAGTTTCATTTAAACTGACATCTCGCCAAGTAGTATTAGAATTATTATCAGCCCAACCTCCAGCACTATTGGTTATATTATTACAGGCTTCTCCTGCAACATTTGTCCATTGGTCTAGGTTATATACAGCTAAGACACGATTATTATTAAGTAATTCTCGATAACGAGCAATTCCAAACTCGGCACTAGCTAAAGCATTTGATGAGCCTTGTTTAGAAATACTCAGGACGGTTTCTTCTCCAGACTGGATTAGGTTAACTGTACTTAGTAACAGCATAACTAAACCGATCGCAATTACTATCGGTAAGGTAAAACCCTCATCTTTAGCACGGCGCAATAAAAGAGCTTTTAATAATAAAAACTTCATATAAAGTTTATAAATAGATACACTTTACCTCCCAGTGTGATCTAATTAACACAGATTGACTGTGATCGCGATCATTGATATTTTCTAAAAAGTGTATCTAGCTGTAACGGAGGACTCTAATTAAAGTTCCTTCTGAGGGTAGGTCAGAGGGTTTGATCGCAATTCTATTAGTGTTGAGTTTTTTAATTTCCATTCCTGATGCTAATGCTAAAAACTCATCTACACCTACAAGATCACAAGCTTCTTTGTCGGCTGCATCAGTAAGATATTGAGTAGGAATTACTACACGGGGTTTCAAAACATCGATCGCGTCTTTGGCTTCTTGGGGATTATAGGATTTTGCACCACCACCAACGGGAATCAATACAACATCTGGGCTACCCATTAAGATTCTTTCTTCTATGCTAATGGGTGCTGCTGCGCCACCGAGATGGAGAATTTTAACTCCTCCTTGATTCCAATTCCAGGCGATATTTCTACCGAAACGTCTTCCTCCTTCGCGGTCATGGGGGGTGCTAATTCCCTGAAACTTGAGATTATTAATTGTATAGTCTCCAGGTTGAGTTATGATCCTGGGATTTCCTTTAACTTCTTCTACTGCGCCTTCATCAAGTAGGAAGCTACTGATTAAAACTAAATCTGATGTTACATAGGGTACTGAATAGTTAGCCGTACAACCAATGGTACGGAAGGGATTAACTAGGACTTTAAAACCGTTTCCTGAAAATAAAAAGCAGGTGTGTCCTAGATAGGTTATGGTTACTCCATTGTTAGAGGTTTGCGCACTAGTAGTTTGAACTCTTGTAAGAGCGCTCGCGCTTAAGAGACTAATTCCACCGTAACGTATTAATTGTCGCCGTTTCATACTTTGCTTTCTTGCTTCACTTCCAGAGATTCCAAGAAATTACGGAGTAACTGTTTACCCGCATTGGTCAGGATACTCTCTGGATGAAATTGGACTCCTTGAATGTGAGGATAGTTCCGATGTCGCACGCCCATAATCGTACCATCCTCTGTCCAAGCAGTAATTTCTAATACATCAGGAATGTCTGCGCGGTCTATTACTAAGCTGTGATAACGAGTAGCAGTGAAGGGAGACTCGATGTCTTTAAATACTCCTGTGTTGAGGTGGTGGATGGGGGAGGTTTTACCGTGCATTAAAATTGGTGCAGAGACGACTTTACCACCAAAGACTTGTCCAATACTCTGATGACCTAAGCAAACTCCTAAGATGGGAATGCGATCGCCAAGTTGTTTAATTAATTCTAAAGATATTCCTGCATCTTCGGGACGACCGGGACCTGGAGAAATCACAATTCCATCGGGTTGGAGTTGACTTATGGTTTCTAGATCTATTTTATCGTTACGATAAACTTGTATCTCTTGGGCTACTGGTAATTCTTGCCCTAATTCTCCTAGATATTGGACTAGGTTGTATGTAAAACTATCGTAGTTATCAATAACGATAATCAAGTTCTATCTCCTTTCTTATATTGAGAAGATGAGTTGCAGTAGAGGTGGTAGTAAAATCCACATGGCTACGAGAACTGCTGCGATCGCTGATATCAAAACCGCACCAGCAGCACAGTCTTTAGCAATTTTAGCTAGTTCGTGATAGGTCTGCTTAACGGTAAGGTCAACTACCGATTCAATTGCTGTATTGAGCAACTCTAAGACCATTACTATAGCGCAAGTCAGGGTAATTACTGCCATTTCTATAGCACTGACTTTTAAAAAAAGACCCAAGCTAATTGCTAGGGTTGCGATGATTGTATGAATGCGAAAGTTTCTTTGAGTGATAAAGGCGTAACGTACTCCAGCCCAAGCATATTTGACACTTAAGAGTAAGTTGGGTGCAACTTTCCAAGCTAATTCTCGCAGACTGGCTTTTTTGGTAGTTGAACCTGATAGTAAATTTTGAGCGATCTCTGAAGTTTCAGAGTTTAACCAAGATAGACTTGTTACTTTTCCGTTAGTAGATTCAGTCATAGTAGTCTTTAAAAGTTTTGTTAAAAATTAATTACAGATACTTTTTTCTCCCGTCATCTCCCCCTAGATTCATTTAATCATTATGTTCAAGAAAAACAGCATAAATATTAAATTTTTTCGCTAATGGCGATAATTTTCAGCAATTCTGCTTGCTGTGATAGCATTTTTTCCAAACTCAATTCATCAGGATGATCCCATCCTAAAAGATGAAGTAACCCGTGAGTAGCTAACCATGCAAGTTCTTCGGTTAAAGAGTGTTTGCGATCGCTAGCTTGCCGAGTTGCGGTGTCTAGAGAAATAATAATATCTCCTAAATATAAAGGTTCGTTGAAGTTGGCTGGTTGGGGTACTTCAGTTTCTAAAGCAGCAAAAGCGAGAACGTCTGTTGGTTGGTTTTTGTGACGATATTGGGCGTTAAAGGCTTGAATTTCGCGATCGCCCGTTAAGCGCATTGTTAATTCATAGTTATTCCCAGAAGGAATATTAGGATACATTGCTTCTAGCCAAACTCGAAACCAGTCAGACCAAGGAATCAAATTTAGAGATGCTGTATTTATATTAAGATCATCTTCTAAAAATGCTGGATAAGTATTCTCTATATAAGCTGCTACTTTGATCACTCAGTTATTCCTTTAGGGCTTCGTCAGATAGGATAAACCAATTAACAATCCCATTAAACCTATCATGGTTAAAAAGAAATGCCGTAAAGATTTACCTCCTTTCCGCACCATATTACGCATCGCTAATTTAACATAGCTATCTGTAGGTTTCGGTTCTTCTGGTGACGTAACTTGTGGCTCTTGTGTTTCGGGAGTAGGATTAGTCATTGTATTTACATTTTGTAATGTTTATGGGTATATATTATAGTATCAACAACTACCAGAGATTCAAATCTCTGGCTAATAGAAAAAGTCTTATAAAGAATACTAGATAAGCGTTTTAGTCCATTTGAATGGACTTATTCTGTGAGTGGAGGAATTGATTACGAGGTGGGTTTTCCCGCTTACCGACAATGGTGCAAGATCTGATTTAAAGAACCGAGCGGGAATTCCCTCGACCTTCTGGGAGAGGATCGAGCACGAGGCAAGGTGTAAGGATACAAAATAGAGATATTCTCAACACCAAATCTTTATATAGCAAGGACTTCAGCCGTTGTATAATACTTGCAAGTACCAGAAATCTAGCTATAAATTGCTGTAAGTTGGTA
>JAAUYH010058492.1_pt1 | contig 16477 bp, 14 predicted proteins | sample 7278061 | NCBI WGS metagenome assembly JAAUYH01 (sample SAMN14350203, study PRJNA611818) | marine sediment metagenome | isolation source: surface marine sediment (0.6m) | place: French Polynesia: Moorea | collected 2018-08 | reverse complement strand
CTTCGATGCTCAGTCCTACGCACAACTTCCATTCATCTCGCGAAGTCTGTTCAGTGCACTCTCGAATGTTTCGGTTACCGCCCAACAAAGCAATGTACCTACTAATGTTCTGGGAACTGAGCCATCTTCACCATTTCTCAACTTTTGCTCCGAGCTGCATAGATGATCTCAAATTGGTTGCTGTGCTCGCATTAGACCCAACTATACAGCTGCTCTAATACATTGGCATCAACAGTAATGCTGGGGTTTGACGTGATTCATAAAATTGGCAATAACACGGACAAACGACAGATGAAGGCACAAGGGGAGTGCTGACAAAATCCGCAACACGGGATACCTCTAAGGTTCAGTCTGGGGGCATCAGTTCCACAAATTCTTGTTGTGCCAGGTTAGTACGACAGTGCACCACTGTACGGTGTGTCATGATATCCATAGTTTCTTTTGCGGTTGCTCAGTTACTGCTTTCAGGCCTCATACAAGCAGATAAACACAAGGGCAACACTGGGAAATAAGTTGGCCAATACAAGAACCGAGAGCGACAAGTTATCGCCTCCCACTAGTATCACTATGCCGAGCGTTAACGACAATGGTATCAATAAGAGACACCCATTAATGGAGAAGACGTTCATGGTCACGCAAACCGGATCAGAACTTCAAAATCTGATGAACTATACCCTGTGACAGGTCGCACGATAACGTAGAAAATCGGAAAGAATAGCAATGCTGAAAAAGCGGAGAGTATCACAATTACTAGTATGAGAATGGCAGGCACAAGTGAGTTGAATGCTCTCCATGCGACTTGTCGTCTTATCCCAACTAATATGGGGAGTGCTGTTAACATAAATACAACGCAGATACCAGCGGCGGCAATCGTAATTGATTTCCTGTTCATTGTTCTGAACATTGGCGTTCCAGTGTACACAACCACAGCCTCCGTAATCGGCATGATTACGACAAACATGAGTGAGAGAATAGCCGCCGTTTTCTCAACAATCGAATAATTCCCTCGCCACAATTGCAACACGGTTGCTGCTACAAGAGTACCCACACACATCCCTTGAATACCAAGTCCAAGCCAAAATAACCATGTAGGTCCCAACCTAGTTTTCAGTGCACCCGCAATCGTTTCAATGACTGCCACACAAACTAGAAAACACTACAATTCTCAGGATACTGAGTCAAGTTGGTCATGACTCTACCCGGTTTCGGCACTGGAACCATTGCCTCGACCTGACAACCACGTGGTAGATTGGAATGTGCGTCGGTATCTCTCGCCTATTAGTGCAGTAGAAGTAGGACCAGCATTATGAGCAGCGTTCAGTAGATGAAATGGTAGAGATAGGTGTCACGGTAGAAAGAATAGGCCGGCTTTTCATGAGCTAGCTGGGAACCTTCATGCGTTCCGTCCGGAAACAATGCCTACCAGACAAAATGAATTATATCAAGAAGTCCCCCTCAACGATGATTTCTGCTCGATCAACCTTGCAGGCATCGTAAATGTTAATTCACAGGGTGCACTATCGAGCGTGGCTTACATTTGCCACCCAAACAGGAAGCAAACTTCAGACCGAGTTAGATATTAGTTACCGTAGCATTCTGGAATCATAGTGCGAACGAGAAGGGTAGAATACAGGGTAAAGCAAATCGTGTAGTTTACACGGATCTGTGGCTAGCAGACCACTTCCTCGCAAGCCGGAACTTCCTACACCTAGACCTACCAGTCGATGTGGTGCACTATCGGGGTTCGCGCGGTTGCGCGCGCGAACGCGCCACCTGAGTGTGAAACTCAGTGGCACAACAATCCGGATTTCTACTGAATGAAGCAGTTATCTTGCAACGCTAGAAGCCTCCAAAGGCGTATTGGAAACCATTGTGGACTTACTAGACCCACCTGCGAAATAATCTTGGATACTTTCTTCTCATCGGCATTCTACCCTGTACGACTTATGTACGATTCTTCCCATTTCTACCTTGTGAAGTCTTTATCAGGGAACATTTAGAAAAAGTTGATCCAAATGAAAGCTGTTGCAAAGGCAAATTAATAGCAACAATTATATGGTTAGCATCTCTACTATCTTTGACTTCTGAAGAATCTTCAAGGATAATCATAAAGTACAATGATGCTCACTCTTAATCACCAAGGAAAATAACGTCGACTCCTGAAAAATCTGAAGTTGGGGCTATATCACACAGGGCAACAACAGAAACGGAACATCATAGCAACAGATCTGTAGACAAACTCATAGACGTGGACAATACGGAGCCGAACTTAACATTATTGAAGAATCTAAATATCGATTATAGTAGAACAGCTCAAATCAATAGTACTGTTGGTAATGCTAAGGCTGCGAAATATAGTCATCAAGAAAAGATGAAGCAAACAAGCTATGTCATATCGTACTTCTCGAAGAAACAATTCTCTGGAGACATCATGGAGTCGATAACAGTTACCATTCGCCACTACCGCCACTGCTTCGTGATGTACAACTTGGACGATGCCGCTATGGCGAAGAACTTTGCTTCGCCATTATTGGACTCGGCCTGTGCTTTCTTTCTTGAAGCCGTCCAACCAGGAATGACCTTCGACAAAATTAAATTCTTTATGCTGGCCGAATTCAACAGCACTAGCCGACAGATTCAGATACGAAGGAAGTTAAACGCCCTTCGTATCGAACTGATCATAAGAGAGAAGTCACTCACTTGCGAAGGAAAGCTTTAACTGAGGTTGTCAATGTCATCGACAAACTCGTCCCGCAGTGCCAGAAATCTTACCAAAACGAAGACAACAAGATAAATCTTTTACGCAGCGCGGTAAAGATGCGGCCATGGGCAGCTATTCCGATGATCAAGGTCGATGCGGGTAAAGCTACATGCAGGCAGTTCACGATTGATTTACATGCCGCATTTTGGTTACAAATTGAAATCAAGAGCGAGCAAGACAACTATACACACTTTATTCGTGATAAGGATTCGAGAACTAGCGACTGTGATGCAACGTATTTAACTAGATTCGGGCGAGACCCTATGTTTATTCAAACCAAGAAGAATTCGTTCAACCCAACAAACCCATCGCAAAGCCATTCGCAGAGGCTAAATTTAAACACACTGTATAGGATATCACGCTATACGAGCAACGCGTTAATGACATTCGAAGAGGCGAGAAAGTAGGGGGTATGTTTCATTTGTTCAGGGAAAACTTGTGAATTATTACAATTATAACCTACCCTTGCAGCAAGCTAGGTTGTTCTCTGCTGGTTATTTTTCAGTGTCCACTAAGATTAGTGCAGCGAAATCACTGAATTCTCAGATTTGTGTTTTATCTAATGTCTCATTCATTGTTATAGTAGTTTTTTTGCGAAGAAAAGGAGGCGTATAATATTGCAAACTGTCGAGCAGAGTTTATCAGGCACCTCACTGATTTTTGATAAGTACACAGCGTTGATCGGACTCTATTTCCAATTGTCAACATGTTGCATTCGTTTTTCAATCAAAACCAGAAAGAAATTCCACAAGCAAAAAGTCAGATGTTAACTCGGAGTAAACTAAATGTTTTTCTCTTTCTCTTCAACAATTATCTTCGCATATACTCCGATGCTGAAAATATCCTACTTACAAATGCAGCAATCTAAACTTCTGAGCCAAAGAATCTTGATCGTTTGTTCAAATCACAAAGATATTAAGTCTGAATAAAGTTTTTCGGTTCTGAAGTTTTCATTCCTATCATTTGTAGGAGTTGAAAAATCATCTTAACAAAATATCAGACTACGTAGGTGTACGTATGACATTACTTCGTTCGGTATATGAGGCTGGAAAAGTTAATTTGACTACTCGATTGACCCTGATTGTATGTGACAGTTGTTTCTCGAATTCGAAGAATTTGATAGTATTCGCAATGATTTCTGAATGAAGCCATTATTTTCCTGCAATCACTTATAAAAAACACGCTTTCTCTTTCCTATGATAATAGTATACACATTTGTAGTGAATAAATCCATGATAAAGACGATTTTCTTCGATTCTTGTACAAACGTTCAATTTTGTACACGATTTTGGACTAATGTGCATAAATCTACAGTCTCGATTCATTAATTTTTGTGTTCATTCTGGCACATCTTGAAAAGTTCTCCATGCGCTAGTGCATAGACACGGCTTGAAGATTCAACCCAATCCATGTGACGACTAGTGTGAAAATGACGGCTTCCTTCTCTGCTTAAGTATTCACCAATGGACCATAAATTTGAAAAATTTAACTCTGTTTCAGTCATTATTCAATTTAGTTATTTACTTCCCAAGACAGTTCAGCGCAAGATATTTACCTCTCGTTACCGGAACGTGAAAACTATTCATTTCTCATGCAGACACTTAACATTTTCGGTATAATTTGCTACTAAAAACCGTAACTGATTTGGTTCAGAACGATTGCAGTGCGACTTCAAAGACATGATTCATCACGTTTGAAAAGCGGCGATTTCCCTAACTCATTTGAAATGAAACATAAAAATGCGCAACGAGTGCCGAAACACGATTGAGAATCCTTGGCTGAGAAGAGTCCGATTAATCTAAGAGACCTATTTTTCGGAACCACACCCTGTACAGGGAGCCTCAAAAAAGCTAGAGTATTTTTTCAATGTTCTAGGTTGTGTGTGCACCAATGCGAAGAGTAGTAAAAAATTATACCCAATTTCTAATGATTTTCGGAGTAGCTCAGTATTGCGTTGACATTCCTCTATTCAACTTCACCAGTTGCACTCTAGTGGGCATAGATAATACCTAATTATGAAAATAAAGTGGGGGTACAGAAGTGCACTCATATTGATGTATATCAAATAGATCATTAGCATCCTTTGGAAAATGTGCTCTCTTACGCAGTCACCGTTTGAGGATGGCCCATACATTCTCAATGGGATCGAGATCTGGGCTTTGCACCAGCCAATACATCGTCCGCACATCATCAGCATGCAGAAATGCATCGATGTACTTGGCTTTATGAGGTCCATAATTGTTTGTCGGACCACTATACAATTTTGAGGCAAATAGCATGATTTACTTCAACAATATTTTCTTATGCTGTCCTTGTTTCCGCGTCCCATCAATACGTACCAATGAAGTGCTTTCTTGTCTCGAGAACGCAGCCAGAATGGAGATTGCAGCGTATCCGGATTTGAACGTAGTAACACCTTTCTGTACGTCAAAGCGTTTTCTTTGTTTCTCCCAAAATCTCTTACGTAACTTCTTTGGTAGTGCAGTAAAGGGCGATTCATTACTGATAACAATTTTGTCCCAGTGTACGGTATATTTCTCCATGATTGATTCTGGCGAGCGGACTTCTTTCTTTGTTCGATATTTCTTGTTGATAGATACGGTTCAATTACAGTAATATAGTTCTTGAGACCATGCTTGTGTAGTACACTTTTGTACCGTGTTGAAACATACTTTGGTAGTACTAAATTTGTTGAATTCGGCAGTTACGATATTAACGGAAGTAAATATGTTACTTCGTCCATTTGGTAACAGATTTCGAATACTTCTTTATCTTATTTTTTGCTTCCGTTCCCTCTTTATTGTACTGGTGCTCTTCCTACGCGGAAAAATAATGCTAGCCAATGCTGACTGCGGCATATTGTAGTATTGAACAATTTCTTTCTGCTTCTCTATTTTTAACATGCGTCAAGAACACAATGCTTATGTTCTTCAGCAACTTGCTTGGATCCATCCTAACCCCCCATGTACCACTCTCGATTTAGCAGTACCGCTATAATAATTTATATTTTTCGTGCATTATTTCGATTGAATCTCGAAACTGATTGAAAGTTTCGGCAGTACAAAATTATTCTTGAATTTTTGGAGAGTACCTGTTCAAGAAATTAAATTATTTGTTTGGTCTCCTACCAAAAAGAAATTTATTCCATGTCCTTGGAAGAATGAATATAGTATTAAATACTTATTCCTGTGTGTATGCACAGGATAGTTGCGAGGTCATAGCATTAGGGAGAATCGATCCACTCATGGTTTCAATGCTCAGCCAAGCTCAAAACTATCACTTACCTCCCGCCTTGCGCTCCAGTCTAGTGATAGTTTGGTTCCGATTTGAGAGTTGAATTGTTTTGGGTATGCTCGGTCGGAGGAGAGGTGACTGATCATTTCTTCTGAGGAGTCAATCTTGACTCGTTAGTCGTATTTCTAGTGTAATTCTAGCTTACAAGAGTAGGAGAACCATGGTTGATACGACAATAGAGGAGGAACGAAATAACAATACAACTGCAGGGCATGGTAAGAGTACTGGTGAAGCGAGTACTGCAGCAGACGATGTTCAAAGGCAGCACAAATGACTCAGCTTCAGGATATCTTACATTGTGAACAGGAATTACTTAGCAACATAGACGCTATATAGTACAGTAGTTGACATTGTCAACGTATTGCGATGGAATCACGTTAGGTTGATCGATTGATCGACTAACAAATACTGATTTGTGTTCCTGCGACGATGAAAACCGGCAACTCTACACTACACGGAAATAGGACTACCAAACGGCAGATTCACGCAGTTGCGGTACAAAAGGGGTGCGAAGAAAATACACAAACATATGATAGCTCGAACGTTTACTTCGGTGGCATCAGTGAGATAAGATCTTGTTGTCCAAAACTTGTCGAATTGCCATACTAACAAAGTAGGACATTGCACCACTGTACGGTGTTGTATGATATCAATAGTTTCTTCTGCGGTTGCTCTGTAATTGATTACGAATATTATGCTCTTGGGGGATCCTTATCGATCAATAGAGAGCTAAGCACGAATATAATAGAGGGAAATAGATTACACAGCACAAGAACCGAGAGCGACATGTTTTCACCTCGCACAAGTATCACTATACCGAGCGTTAATGACAACGGTATCAAGAACAGCCATCCAGGAACGGAAAAAAGGATTACGTAGCCCCATAAAAACGCTAGACCTCCGTAGCCCTCTCCATCATTCAAACCAACAATAAGCTCGACCACATACAACGCGAACATCGGAGAAATCAGCAAGACTGTCAACGCGGGGAATATCGTCATTACTAGCAAGATAAAGGCAGGTGCAAGCGAGTTGAACGCCCTCCATGATACGCCTCGTCTAATCCCAACTAACACGGGGAGTGCCGTTAACATGAGCACAACACAGATAATAGCGGCAGCAATCATAGTCCGATACCTGTTAATGTTCGCAGAAGATGTTATTGCGAAGTACACAGCCACGGCCTCGATGATCGACATCGTTGTGACGAAAATAAGTACGAGAATAGCCGCCATTTTCTCAACTCTCGAATACTTACCTCTCAACAATTGCAACACGATTGACGTTGCTAGAACAATCGCACATGCTGCTTGGATACTAAGGCCAATCCAAAACACCCATCTAGGTTGCAACCTACTTTTTAGTACACCCGCAATTGTTTCGATAACTGCCACCCATACGAGCAAAATGCTGGAATTCTCAGGGAATATAGTCATGTCGGCCATGGCTGCACTCGGTTCTGGTACATGTGATACTCATTATCTTTGCTCTAGTACTGTGCACTCAATACAGTATTGCGTACAGCACAGTATAGCAATGATGCAGCAAGTCATCGTACAGTTTTAATACTAACACGCGGCGTGGGTAACATGATCTATGTAGCATTCGTAGTGTTTCCAACCAATCCAGAACTACACAGTGAATGCTGTATCAGGTGAAAGTCAATTTACTGTGCCGGTAGCTGGGAATCAATAAATTTGAAATATCGAGAGCGCGATAAACAGTACAGATTTCAGAATAACGATGCGCGAAAATGTGGAGACGTCATGTCTGACTGTACAGTACCAGTACTGTAGTCTAAGTGGGACTGTGCTATTTTGTCAACGGTATTAGCAGAAAGAATCGCATGCACACTGTTGCCGATTACTAAAGCAGATTGGGAGAGAAATAAACAACTAAGAATCATACTCATGAACATTGCCAATCTAGTGAACAATACTATACTGTAGAGGAGTAAACCATCCATTTCGATGTAAGAAGAGCGAAGTGAAATACGTTTACTGTCAAAAAACGATATTTACGTTACAGCTGTCGGTGGCTACAAACCAATCTCGTCGGTAAACTATTCTTCGACAATCGTCAACCGCGCACTGCAATAGTAAAGTTACTGCAATGCAATCACTAATATCAATCGGTTACGAGCTCCACATAATCTGAATCCCTTCTTTTGTTTATTACCATTCCTGTGTTTTGAATTGCTCTTATTTCCACCTTTCCAATACCTCTTCATCGCTTACCACTTTACTCGAGGACACCGTACCCACCTAAAATATCCGACGAATCTGCGTACACACGCACAGCTTCAAATTATACCCACTAGAAAAATAACTTTAATCCCTTCACACAATTCCGCATTTCTGCCAAATCACTCACTTCTAAGATGCGTGTCTTATCGAATATCGTATTAATTGTAGGAACACTCTCTTGGTGAAAGAATGAACGGGTACAACTTGCTAACCATTGAGCAGAGTTAATCAGGCACCTGACTGATTCTTGATAAATACAAAGCATCGACTGAACTCCGTTTCTAATTGTCAACATCAGAATACGTACAATGCTTTTGAGGGTGGACATGGCGCTGCTCCTGCAGGTCCATTAAAAATTAATCTAAAACTATGCATTTTGACGCTTAGAACAGTACCGGTCCAAGTTGAAATTACTTGGATTTCGGTTGAGGGCGTACTTGAAAGTACGCCCTCAAGTACGCACTCAACCCGGGGAATCTAGCCAAGTCTAGTTCTTATTGGCAGAATACGGTTATTTGTAATGAAGCTGACTGACCCTACTGCCGGATTACAATAATTTCATCACTCTGGAGTCTCTTTCGCGTGTACTAGAAGGCAAAACGTAACACATTTCCATGACCATTTTTCAGCACTGCCAGCATCACGCGAGCACTAGGTGGCTTAGCAATGAGCAAAAAATTACTGATTTGGGACTCACAGTATGCGACACCATAATGGAAAGGCCGCAGCGACTCTCGTATCCCAGAATAGGAACTCCAGTGTCCCAGACGAGAAACAGGGACTCCAGTGTCCCGAGCAATAATCAATAGCCACTTGGCATTTTTAAAATGTAATACTAATGCAAAAACTTTGAGAAGGCATTCTGAAGGGGTTTCCTGTATTACCAAAACATACTTCTAATTATGACGGTTAGATTAACTTGAAATTTATGATTTGCGGATTTGTGGGTGCATATTTGAGAGCATAACGCCGCGTACTGGTATTGAAATCCGCAGCTATTTGTACAAAACTAAATAATTTAAGATTATATTTCTTCAGGCAAGTAATATTAAAATAGACATCAATTATGCTTACTTTTTCGGAAGAAAAGTATAAATTCAATGTCCAATAGGTTTTTAAAAGAATTGGTAGGCTTATGAGACAGTCTAAATAGGTGCGACCAGGTTTTCAAACTGCTGTGAGAGAAAATTTTTCGTTCTTAATTTAAAGTAATCCTACGTTTACATTACGAAGATATGTATATGAAAGCTTCTACGAAAAAAGGCCAAGAATCGATCATACATTAGATCTGTAACTTATTCTCAGAGTTTTCTCTCTGTACTCTATTCGGTCAGTGGAGGTTGGCAAAGCCGTCGATCGTCCAAAGCTGTGTATGACCCGGGATAGATACCATGTCGCATGCGCATATTCCTTATATAATCCATGTCTTTTTTATTTAGGGTAACTCGACCGGCATGAAGTGCGGCTGAGTTAGCGTCCTCAAAATACCTTGTTATATAGGCTTCCCCAGCTTGGTGCAAACATTCAAGGGTATCTGAAGACCATCTTAGTTCTGGATTAATTTTTTGCCCCATTTCTCTTATTTTTTTCTGCATTTTTGTCTTGCAGCATAGTAACTGAGTCGTTCTTTGCAGACGCCTTATTTCTCGATATGAAGATAAAGTACTATTAGGCTCTGATAAATCGAATAGACAATATAGTACAGAAGTTAGAAATAAGATTCCAGGAGTGTAACTAAATGCATACTTGAGTTTGACTTTTCAGATTAGTGGGCCAGAGAATTTAGTCTAGACTTTTCAGTGCGAGTGTTCTTTTTAGGTAGCTTATCTCGAAGCGGTAGTCTTAGAGTAATTGAGGAAGATTTCGGTGTGCTTGAAGGACCAGATAATCCAGCAATACTCTCTGATATTAGTGGAACTCCAGACTTTTTCGTTCTTTGTGGGGCTGCCGAATGTCCTTTTTTCGCCTTTTTCCATCTGCGATGGCTTTTTCTTCAGATTTGATCCTGCCATTGTGAGAGTAATTGAACGTGCGCTTTGAATAATGGCTTCCTCTTTGTCAATATTCAGTGCATCGAAATAAATCTGGCATTATATTAGAAGAAACAAGAATGAAGAATGTATCAGAAGATTTTCGCATTATAGTCTATCATTATTTTCAATGCAAAAGAAAATGTCACCGTTCGTGAAAAAGAGAAGAGTAAGACACATTTTTGAATTTTGATAGGCCTGCTGTCAGATAGTACCAGACCGAAAGAGCTAAATACAAAAATTGAAAGTCAATAGCTTGTGGACTACGTTTAGTGCATCAATTGAAATCGCGGAGCGGCTGAATATTTTTTATTTGGCGTACTCAGATACAAAAATTTTAATTGTGATATATATGTCTAAGATATAATTACGAATAAGATGAAAGATTGCATATTGTATTGATAGATTAAATTAGCGAAGCTTTCCTACTCTAAAAAGGAGTGCCACTCATAGTACAAGCTGTAGTAGAAAAGCTATCAGCAGGGAATTATCTCCAAACGACAAGCAACAGAAATTTAGTGCTTGTTGTATATTGTAACTTGATAACTTTAAGCAAACAGAATTTAATATACTTGAAATACTATCAGCTAGGATAAATTGATTTATTTTAATTGTACATTGAAGTACGGTAAACATTCAAAAACATCCAATGAATTTATTTCGTACTCTTGGAAGCTCTGATATCACATCAGTGTTCGCTATTCCTTAATTGCCCTTCTGCGAACTTTGGCGACAAAACATAATCTTAAATTACATGCGGTAGCTGCCACCGCGCAGTGTACGTTATTCAGTTTAATTGTACTAGAACAAAAGAAGCACAGTGTGTGAAACGTAGTAATTGTTAAACTTGTGCTGCTTGATTATTTCAAATTTCTGATAGGAAATCAAAAACAAGACTTTTTCGATGTGCTTGCTTTAACAATATACCTACAATAAGGAAGAGCCAGTTTTGCTTTGAGTTCAGTGATGCTTAAGGAAATCGTCAGGATACCGCACAAAGTATCAATTTTAATTCCATTTGTAGGAAATATAGTTTAAATATTATGTACGTTTGATTAAAAATGCATACAGTGATACTACTAATCTTACAGTAATCGGAGAGAAATTATTAGAGCATGATTCAGGATTATCTGCACAAATGTATGTTTATATATATATATATATATCTGTATATTACTCCATAGATTCCGGACAGTATGCAAGAAAATGGTAGGATATCGGTAATGGGATAGATGTGATCCTCGCATTTACTGCACAAATCGCTCCTCCATAAAGATCCTTTGGATTGTTCATACTACAAAGGTCAATCCTTGCGTAAATTTTTCAGCCTTCTGCTTTTCTTGTTAGCTGCCGTTTTAGCTGCTGCAATAATTACTAGCGCCCCTTTGCTCTCAATAAATGTTATTGCATCATTTTCATCTCTCTTTCAGTTTTCCAATAGGTGATTATCTAGAACAGAATTTGCAATGTTTGTTTGATCAGTATATTCTCCATTAGGTTCTTCAGGAGCTTCGGAAGCTACATCTGCAAACCTTGCTTCAACTTCATTCTCCACAGCGCTCCAGGTCCATGGGCCATCAATGTTCCCTTTTTCATTAGCGAGACCTTGCTCTCCTTGCTCATTGTAGATTGATCGCAACCAGGAAACATACAAAACATAGAACACACATTCAATATTGCGGTACTTTTCGGGATCAACACCATTTAAACACTCCGGATTCAGCCTTGCTGATAATCGCTCGAATGAATGGACTAGAACAGCTTGGAATTCATTTTGATGATTTAATGAAACAGGTTTCACATTGATTAAGTCGTAGAACACCTTATCTTCTACTTCCAATTCGGGAATAGAATCAAGATTCGGAACCATGCCACGCTTTCTCTTGATGAAACTTAGAAACCCGCATAGTAAAAGTGCAGCATTGAAAGTCCACAAAGGAATCGAGTGGTTGAGCCGAAGCGTCTGTACCTATCAGCAGAAAACCTTATTCATACTATTTTGATATTGCTAACTTAAGCGACCAAGATCAGTACTCTACAAAATTTATAGAAAGGTTCAATTGATACGAAAACAGTAATCTTAGTGTAATCAGTTGAAATGTAGCATATCTAATTCTTTTTTGCTTTTCATTTGTATTTTTTTCAAAGTATTTTTTGCACAATTATCTGCGGACCATTCCAAAAGTCCGATAAAATAGCAAACAATTAAATTTTTATAATTCTTGCTTGGTAACTGGCAGTGCTAGCGTTTATTATCCTCCTCCTGATTATAATCTACGCAATGTAATTGCCGGATTTGTCACGAATCAATGCCTGGTTTCGCAAAATCTCGGAATAAGACTCATGCAATATCCTGTGCACATAATCCATGGAAAAATAAATAGCCAACGCGATGCCTTATATGTCTAATCAATACAAAATTAGATTGAAAAGGTTTTGATAGCAACATTGTACCCTTCCGTATATCAAATTTAACCAACAGAAGTAGGAAATTATTTATTGCGCAGAAATAGAAATAAATTTGGAGAGTCTAACAGTATTCAATTCAGATGCAGGATAACATCATCGACAGAGGAAAAACAGTGAATGTAAGGACCGCCAATGCGCGAGACAAAAACTTTTACGAAATTTTAGGAGTTGAATCAAGTCGCTTGTCGAGTTTTGCCACGTTTCAAAATGAGTTGCTCCGATTTTTCATCACGAAAGCCAAACTAGTACACCCAAGTAGGGAAGATGACGGAGATGAGGCTTAGTACGAGATACTTGAAATGTGTTTCATTGTACCGTACGTAACAGAGCTGAAAGAAATATACGATACTCGAAGCGAAAATGCTGCCTTAAAACAGAAAAGAGAAATAGAGGCTCCATTTCGTATGGACAATGAAATTGAAAAGTCAGAATGAATTGGAGCGCACTCCTTCAAAGAGATGCTCGTTGCCACGTGTGCTATTAATCCATTAGATAATGCATAAATTAAGCAGTAAGTTTGATATTTCTCTCCATGTACTACTTTAGATAACTTAAATGATAGTAAATCCTGAGTTTACCAATTTTTCAGAAATAAAAACTTGATTTACCTTTTCTAGCCATTATTTCTTACACCCCTACTGTTTTTATGAAAAATTTCTATGGATCGGATAGTTGGCGCTCTATGTTTTGAAGTACAGAAGCAAGCCTTTCTCGTATGATTTTTTCGGCGTATAACTCACATTAATTTCTATATTGCATGGAAAATTACTTATAAAATTTTAATATAGGTTTTAAGTTATCATCGTTGTCGGTATCTCAACACTTATTTCGAATCAATGATGTTGAATTGGGCTGGTTGACCCGAATCATCTTTCATACAATTCAATAGAAACTTTTAATGAAACAACAAAAGGGCACCCGTTTTAGATTTTTCACTTTCAGAAAGTGTCAGAAAAAACTTCCATACGGTTTCAGTCTAAAAAAGAAGAATCTGCGTTTGAGAAAGGACAGAATAACAGGAACCAGTATTTTTCGGTCTTCCTGCGGACTTCCTACTTGCAAGTGGTCGAGGATCGACTCTGAAGTGCATATTGCTCTTATGAAATCTTATTGTCGCCCAAGTTGAGTGCTTACAGGCCTTGTATCTTGCGTAATCCGAGCAAGAGCATCTGTATTGCAGGTCACCGAACCAAAAGAATTTTCCATTATCCAAGCAATGCCGAGCTATCGTCCAATAATTATTGTCTTGATTAGACTCCACAACTTGTTCAGCTACTTTTTTTGCCTCTTGGAGAGGAATATTGTCGACTTCGTAAATCTCAGATAGTATATGGATAGAATAAAACCTCGTGTCGATTAAATTCTTAAGCTCAGAGTAGACAGAGCCTACTTCAGTGCTGACTCGGGTACCAATCTCTTCCGGTAGTACTAAAAAATTTGTTTCACTCTGCGCTTTCAGGATGTTTTCCGCTCTAAATTTTGCTTCTTCAATCTCTTGTTCCACGTTTTCAAGGGTTTTCGCAATTAATGGCACAGATAACTCGCTGTTGCGGTATTGTTCTGATAGCAAGCTTATTCGATTGTTCACGTGTTTGATGAAAAGAGGATTTTCACTTCGTTGCATTTCTTTTCTCAAATCTTCCGCCTGACTAAACATAGCTTTCACACGTTTCAGGCGTTGAGTAGTCGTAAAAACTTGCACGCGCACGTCGAGAGCACAAATTGGGTACTTTTTCTCAAGCTCGATACAAGAACGAGATCGCTGAAAAGAATCAAGCTTGTGCAAAAGCTCATTCATCGTAAATCGTTTCTCAGAAGTCAGCTGCGTGGCAAGAGCATGGTTGTTGAAGGCTTCCAGTGCATGGTTTGTTGTTGTTGATCCAATTGGCATATTTGACCTTGCTCAACCATATTTTCCACTCTCAAAGCATTCTTCAATAAATCGAGCATATTCATCTTGCCCTTTTGATATCAAGTGAAGGCGAAATAGATTACCCACCAACAAGAACAATTCGTTATCAGGAATTTTCGAGAGCCATGCCAAAGTATCTCGCCCTTGACGCTCAAGTTCATTTCTCCGTTGAGGGATCCATGCAGACCTTTTTTGTTCAGCTGAAACGTTTGGAGGAACATTCGACCAGACATCTCGCTTCCTATGATTGTTCTGCATAAGGTGGAACAGACATTTTCCCAAACTAACTCTTTGTAAAACTGCCCGAAAAGCCGATTGAATAGCAGCACAGTTGTCCGACTGCGTACAAACGATTTGAGATTTAAATTTATGCGGGTCAAAGAATTCCATAGTCTTTTGTAGTAGATTTTTGTACACAGTCGAGTCTTCTTTGTTCGAAACTGCTATTGATATGAGCCTGAATTGCGTTCCCTTGTCAATTAGTGCAAGAGCAGTTATTAGAAAGTTCAGGTTCTTAACTCGATGCTTTGAGTCCATTACTAGCTGCATCGGGCTGTCGGTTCAAACAACTCTACTCGCACTTTTGACAAATACAGGAGTCGATACGAATATTTCGATGCGTACTTGTTCGCGAACTCGAAATATTGAAGTATCCGCGTCATTGAGCATTACCATTTTGTTCATGTCATCAGTAGCAAGCATAGCTGGAACCGAATTGTTGATGTAATCCCAAAGCTCACCAACATTGAATTCACCTTGGCTGCTTTTCAATGACTTTCGAATTGATTTTAGTACGTACGGAGCCATTTCAATCGGTGCTTGATTCGAACTAAGATTGTACGGATCATTGATTAAAATCTCGTGCAGAGACGATGGCCTTATGTAGAGATTACTGACAAGAACTTGCTTCATTACTTGCTTCATATTTTGAGGTAATCCATGAGAAAATTTTTCTTCTTTGTGGTCATGACCTCAACCGGAAATTTCTAAGCGAACCAACTCAGAATTTTTAGGAGATCATAGGCACAGTATGAGCTTGCAATTAAATCGACAGGCATATTTGCAGCGATAATACGACTTTCCTCGCTTTTTTTTCTTTAAATGACAAGTCTTTGAATGATTCGATGATTTTCTTTGCTTCATCAATGTTGCATTCGCTGAGAAGGAAATAAGATGATCGAGCAGATACAGTTTCATTCATCGGAAAATGCTTCGGACATTGATTTTAAGAAATTCGAGTCTCGAAAGTGCCAAAATCAGTGTTCAATTTAAATCAAATCAGTTCTCGAATGAACGCAATGTAGATGTTTACTTTGATTAGCTTCAGGTACGGAACATTCTGAGGTAGTGGATAGTTGAGGAGATTTTTCTCTGAATTAGGAAGCTGCGATACAACAGGATGTAGCTGAAAGCTCTAATTGCTCCTACTCCTAGTAGTAAAGCACTGAACGGTTGTGTGACTTGTCCTTCACTGTAAATGTCTCGTACTCACTGAGTAGTAGTAATACTGGCTCAATCAATCTGTTTATACGCCAAATTTATAAAACGTTCGGGACAGTGGAATCCTTGTCTCGTGTTCGGGACACTCAGATCCTACTTCGGGACACTGAAATCCAGTTACCCATCATTTATTTACTGACTCTGAAATCATGTCGGTCCTTCATGCAGAAAAGATGCGTGACAGTAAATTGCATTGATAGAACATTGCTAATGATATTCAATGATGTGCCAAGATTTGGAGGTGACCTCTAGAAGAGTTACTGTG
>JAAUYH010017107.1_pt1 | contig 16480 bp, 10 predicted proteins | sample 7278061 | NCBI WGS metagenome assembly JAAUYH01 (sample SAMN14350203, study PRJNA611818) | marine sediment metagenome | isolation source: surface marine sediment (0.6m) | place: French Polynesia: Moorea | collected 2018-08 | reverse complement strand
TGCCAATCCCGCCCCGATCCCCGATGATGCGCCCGTTACCACCGCCCATTTCCCTTTATGTTTCGCGAACGTTGCTGCCGGCCGAAGTACATACGTCCAGATGAAAGAAACAAGTCGTGAAAATCCAACTAGTAGCGTTGCACACCCCAGGGCAGCTAGCCCCGTAATCGCAAGTGGAGGCAACATCACGATGGCAAGGGATGGTGATGAGCACTCACTATTGACCAAGGAGATGATTCGTACGATACCGACAGCAGCTCAATGCCTAAACCACTGAGGCTTGCAAATGTAAGGGTAATGTCTCTTTAGTGAATTAAGCCTTACCAAAAATTGAAATTAAAGAAATGTATTGTTATAGTGATTTCGACGGAATTATTATCTTTTTGTTAGTTTTCATAATTTTACTAACGGTAACTGGTTGGATATGTCTCGACCTCGGGAGCATTTTTTGGTTAAAGGCAGTTACATAACCTTCAAGTATACACCAATACGAAGAAAATACTAGGCTTTAAGAAATGTTTATTGCATTATCACATAGAACATTATATAAGTTTTATGTGTAAAGCCAACAGTTTCCTATTACCGCTTAGAAAATTTTTATATGCCAAAGAATTAAGTGGTAAATCGATCATCGATTTCAGAATGATTTCTTAGTGCAGTGTGTTTGAGTGTTCGATTCATCATCATGCGCTCATTTATGAATAATGAAATCCTATTTGAGGCAGAAGTAATCTTTTGCTTTTAGATACCTTTTTATAAATGCAAACTGGTCCACATTTTAGTAACACAAATAACGCAGCAAGGACGTAATACATGAATTTGATCACGAGGAGCTATTCCAATTTGCATTCTCACGTGGACTGAATGCGAGGAGTGGAGCAGAATATTTTTCAAAACCTGTGTAGACTAATGAATCCATAGTTAGAGCAGATAGATGAAATTCAGTAAGAAGTAGAAATGCTGAGATTAAGCGTACAAAAAGCATCGGAAGCTAGCGAATGGATTTTTTAGTCGAAAGCGTTTGGTGAGATACCTGGGGATATTTTTCTATCAACAATGTGTAAATCAGAACCATTTCAGAATATCCTAATTAATAATAAGTTTTGTGGAAGCTCGAAGCTCCAGAAAGATCAATTTCCGTGCAGCATGCCGACCTGCGTATTGTTTCAATTTATTCCTAGATATCTGGATATACTGCTGTGAATGATTGACAATCAAAACATAGAATAGTACAAGTAGTCGGAGGAACAGACAAATCATTAAATTCTAACTGAAAAAAACTTAACATTTGTCTAGACTACTGAAAATGTTGACTTTTTTTGAACATTTATTCGCCTTAGCTTCGAAATGAGGGCAATGGAGAATAAAAGAATTTCGGTATTGCTTCTTCTACTTGACTGAGATACAAGAATCATTGGAAGGTATGATTTATATTCGAACTAGTACAGTCAACAATGTAATTAAGCTCAGATCTACATACAGACGCCACAGTCTATACTCTGACCAATTGTTGAATTTCTGTGCTCATTCATTTCCAAGTGCAGACATCAAATAGTACACAGATGGGTGATGTGACATCCAATATTCCTTGAGTGTTCAGTATAACAATGATATAGAACAATATGTGACTCAGAAAATACACTGTAATTTTCATTTCAATTTCATACAACAGTTCGTCTGATAATTAGACTTATAATTGATTTAAAAAGCGTGAAATCTCATAATAGATTTGCCTCAAGATAAATTACTCGATTTACTATGATTACATTCCTAAGTTTCAAATTCCTCTGTGAATGAACAAGAGAATAACACATTCTAATTCTGTAAGAAAATTTTTGGCTTATACGTCGCTCCAGAAAAGAAAATCCATTAACTTATTTATGAATGGTTTATGACAGAGAACTGTAATATCCTGTATAGATTAGGAATCATGTGACCGCAGCATTCAAATCATCATCAGTTTCTTTCCTCAATTCATCTGAAATAATCAGCTTGTAAGGCAGAGATAATGATAGATAACATTAAATATCAAATTCAAAACAGATCTACGAAGGAGAGAGAAGGCTTTTTCAATGGCTGCACTAATTATTTACCGCTTGTCAAGCCAGCTTTTCTATGGTTGAAGTATATTAGGTAAGTTGTATACATTTTGATAATATTTCAGAAATGTCGTTTTATTGTTATCTTTTCGCTAGAATCCAAACATTCCATCTGGAAGCCATAGTAATTATGGAAAGTAGATGTGAAATGAAATTATTCGAATGCCGCAGAATAACTAACCTATCATGATACGATAGATAGCAAAAATATATGCATTTTGAATCTCAAATCGATAAATCAAACTTACAGGGATATCCAAAATCCTTACCAGATTCACAATCTTTACCCGAATTTTTAAATTCTAGATATCTATGACTTTGATGCTCGATCTTGAAGTTTTTCATGCTGCATTATTATGAAAACTGTGAATAAGGTTCCCTACTAGATTGAAATTGATGTGGGAAAGGTTAACCTGGAGCAATAGGTTTCAAGTTCATTAATTGATACATCAGCAAGAATCAAATTTATATGTAATTCTAGTTGATTCCTCAGATCTCAAAATAAAAAGAAAATATTTCTCGTGATCAGCTGATTACTATGAGCCAAAATAATTTTAGAAAGATTACTTAAATTATCGCATTTCTTTGGTTGTATTGATTTTATTCTGGCATTAAATCTATTTCCTCCTGCTACTCGAAAATTAAATAACATTCTTCGTCGAAATAGTGTCGTGCATATTTAATGACTTCTAAAGTTCTTCCTGTATTCTGTTTGTATTCATCGGAATTCTTCTGCTGCACAGAAAAAATTTTAGCTCCAAAAATCAAAACAAATCGCGCGTCATTCGGAATCCAAGAAAATTTCAAGCCACAGGCCCCTTGAGGATCATGTTTGCTTTTTGATCATACTGTTCATGACTGCTGATTCAATGTTTCTAAAATGAAACTAATTTGTTTTCTTTTTTATCTAATTGTGTTCGATTTTGAAAGAATTTGCAAACTTCTGTTCTCCTCAGTTTTGTAACAATTGCAAAGAAATTTTAGTTGTATTCGCAGTTGACAATGATAAGTTCTCGAATTTTGCACGTAGTCGAGTCAACAACTAGTTAATATTCGAAATGAAGAATAATAAAATAGAAGAACAAATAAAATTCCTGTTCGTACAAGAATTGCATAGTTTCCGTTGCAGTGAATTCAAAGCGAGGTCCATTTTCCTACTCCGTCATGGACAAACGCTTATTTCAAAATTGCTACTTGCAATGTTTAACCTCAGTCCAGTTTCATATTCTCAATCCAATTTAAAGAGAAAATAAAAATTTCTTGAATAGTTATTCTGAACAAATTCATACCTTTCTGAGCTTCTGATTCGCTGCTAAAAGTTGATGGAATACTTTGTAGAGTGAGTGCAGACTGGAATGTTAATTTCTTTTCTACCGACTCTTAATAAGGCGGTCAAATTTTGAATGATCCATCCCCCCCAACCACAACCACAAGTCATCCTGGGTGCGAGATTATGCAGTGTTTCACAATGTTGTGTGAGACAAAAAATGGGTTTCAGACGGCATACGTTGTTCCGACTATACCTAACCGATTGTTAGCGAGAAGGAATTCAGTGATGATAGCAGGAAATGAAAAGGGCAAGTGTACGCGACGGCAATTACTCGTGCAATCACCAGTCGCTGCCGCAGTAATTGCATCTTTACCGTTTTCACCGGCATTGTTACCAACATCAGATGAAGTAACGAGAGAGTTAGCTGAGCTCGCAGCTAACATCCCCGGATTAGGCCAGGCTGATGTATTCTATCCACTGTTTTTCAGAGGTGAATGGAAAGTAAGAGAGAGAGAGAACCGTACCTCCATTCTATGTGTATTGATACCATTCCATGAAAACTAACGCTCTAGTACAGGTGGAGAGATCACTGTACTTTCTTGATTCGACAGGAGATAAGCGAGTTGCGGACGACCCAGTTCTGGGGGTGAAAGCAGTTGAGGCGCTTAAGAGCCGAATTGGAGAAACTGACGTTTTTCGATTACGATTTTACAAGCATCGTGGGAAAATCATAGAAGACCGAGCATTCAACATGCAGAACGAAGTGGCAGTGGAATTTCCCAACCAATGCATCTCCGCTAAATGGTCACCTGACAATCCTAATGTTGTGACAGTGTCAGGGAGTGTTAGCAACGGAGCACGGCGGAAAGGGGAGCAGGTAGCTCGCGAAGTGAAAATTACAAAACGAGCATTCAAAGACGAGCCCAATGGCCGAGGAACGTTCTTCTCTAGCGAGTATGCTCGGGTAGTGGACATGGACGGCCAAGGAGCGTTGCTGGGTGTGGGAAATTCGCCACATATCTCCGCATGGCGGAGAGTTTCTCGATACCAGGTCTATTCGGTAACGGAACAAAACGGAGACCTCACCCCAAACGCGATGAATCGATTGACGGTCGACTATCGTTACCCGGCGAGCAACCCCGACAACGAAGCGCAACTTGTATTGAAGTACAGGGAATTCCTCACGAAAGTGAGCAGCTGACGAAGCCGCACGGAACTGAACGATTCGTCGCGAAACGCGATTCGTGTGCTAACCCGAGGAATTCACGTGATATGGGGTGCTGCAGTTAATTCAGTGCCAACATGGGCGACACGTGCAGATGGTGTGCCTGCCGCGAAGTGAGCGTATTGCTCAGATCCATACTGCCTGCGTTGCCCGTTTTCGAAGTAGTGTGCGATCGTCAAGTGGAAATGAGACGTCATTGAAGGTGGTAAGGAACTTGGGCGATGCCTCGTGTACCCTACAGTACACGCTACAGTTAGCGTTTCGTGTCGAGACTCTTCATGCGCATTTCTTGCAGTGGTGTGGACGTGGAGTAAGGGAGGGAGGGAGTGAGCAAGGTGAGAAGGGAAGGCAGGATTGTGGAACGGATGAGGTGGATAAGGTAATGAAAGCAAAACTGCAAGCGTTTCGCGAATCGTAGCGCAACGTAGAATAAATACAAGTTGAAGCAAGTTGTTTCCGGGTGCGTCCCACAGATATGGATCAGGCGACTGTAATTCGAGTTGATCAGAATCCAAAACGATCCCATATGAACTGAACCGAAGCGTGGCATTACGCAGTGTTACGTATTTCGGTGAGGTTGCTGGATTTCACCTTTTAATTGGCGCACTCCTCGCTTTATACATAACTTTAACTAACATTCGCGATTCTCTTTGACTCGTCATTCCGTGTCATTGCGTTGTGCCGCAGGGTCCTGCTGCCGCTACTCGCCGCGCGCGCTTTCTATACCACCGCGCCTCCGCCTCCATCCTATTCCCCTTTTAGCCTGTCTCGATTTCTTTTCATCACATCTCCACCGTCGTGCCAACCTCTTTCACTCGCCATCAAGGACCATGTCCTCTTCCTCTTCGACTCCTGTCAAGCTATCATCTCGCGCACCTTCTTTCGTGCCCATATTGGAGCCTTCCACGTCCCTCAAATCGTATCGCCCCCCTCATCCACCCTCCGCTTCTGATAGCTCTCCTTCGTTTCCCGCACCCTTGGCAAGACCGGTCGCCTTGCGTCTTTATGAACCGAGACTTGACCGTGCTGACCCGCGTGGAACTCATTCTCATCGAGGTGATGACAGTGGAATAGGTGGAAATTCTCAGTTACCACGCCCTCGCCGCCACTTGCGATCTCGTTCGTATGGTGATGAAGTACGTGCTCCCAAGCCTCCTGCTGAAGGGCCCGTAACTCTTGCCCCCGAAGCTCTCCGTGGGATTCCGTCGCGCTCGTTTTCTCCCTCGCTTTCCACTGCGTCTTTCGGCTCCGCAGTCACACCTGATGGTATTCCTGGATCTTCTTCGGTATCATCGGACAATTGGTCTGAAGTCGATGAGGCAAGTGCTCGAGCTCATATCTTATCCACGGTTGCATCCGCGACCGGTACAGAAATTTCCTCTCCTTCGCCGTCGGATTTATCCGACCATCTCGACCGAAGGCGACCAGTAGGTAAAGGCTGGGCACGTGCTCCACCAAGGGTGCTTTCCTCTGTCAATGCAACTGCAGTGGTTTCAGCTGGAAGCCAGTCCCAGTCTTCTTCCGCATTGGCCATCGGTGGCTCATCCGGCAAGCAACAATTGCATCAGCAACTACAGCAATCTCAACTTCAACACACTGCTCAAAATCCTAACCAATGGTTGTCCCATCCAAACCTAACTCGTGCCCGATGTACCTGTAACATGAATAACAGTAACAATCTTCGCCCCGGGTCTAACTGGAAGAGTGTTCAGCAGCGCGACAGGGGATGGTCAGGTGGTTCTACACCGTGTCGGTCGTGCAGTCGATCGGACAATGGTTTGAGAAAAGGCCATTTCGATGCGAGCAACACCGGTGGCTTAGCACAGTCGGACAAGAAAATTCTGCGATACCTCAAGAAAAGACTAACTTGGACACGCCGCAAGTGAATGAATGCCGTTGTTCCACATGACTGACAAGACGAACTATGGTTTCCAGTTGTAACAATTCAACCTCATCGAGAGCGGCACCGTCGCCGGTAATTATTATCACATTAAGTCGTACCTCACTACCTCATGGGGGAGTGTACTGTACCACTCTCCGCCGCTTAGTGCCGCCCTATTCTACTACTCCCTGTGCGACTAAATTAACACATCACGTTCACCGCACCGGCACCTCGCCGCTCGCTCATTCATTGACACTAAACATTACGGGACAGTGTTCTACACGCCGTAAAACAAAACGGTCATGTACCAAAACTCATCACCATGTTCGTCGCCATCGTCCTACCGCAGACTCCGTTTTCTTTTTCTTTTTGTCCTTGAACGCCTTCATCTCCACATCCTCCTGTCCTACTTCTACAACTTTGAAAGCGGCAATCCGATTTCCCGGTTCAATCTCGTCGCCTTCTTTCACGTCAAACTTGAACCCGTCGTCCCTCGATTCGAACAGTAACACAACCGATGCGACCGCTCCGTCGGAGCTTAGCGACTGTCCTTGTTTCAAAGTGTTGCTAACGCTACCTTCAGAATCCAGTTTAACACGCCGTCCAGGACCTCCTTGCGCAACGATAGCCATTAGTCCATCACTCCACACACTCGAATATACCATTCGCTCCGCTCGTCCCGTAACACTCATGAGTGAACCGGATACACATCTCGAACGGATCTCAGTAAGGTCTGTCGGAGCGACAACCAACAATGAATCGCGCGGGCGAGGTCGTATTACAATATATCGCAATGATGCCGAGGCGGCATCACCTGCTACAGCCACTCGAACACCCCGCGCACTCAATGGGTCTCTTTCCTCCGCGCCAAGCAGCGTTCGTGCGTCGGTACCCAGTAGCGCGCCACGCGCTCCCACACTGCCGGTAGCCTGCACGATACCGCCGATAGGCGCAACTATCGCATTTTGATTGTTATTCGTGTTAGTTGATTTAGGTGTTGAACGCAAACGAAAAGACCGAAGGGTGGAATAGGAAGACAAATCGACTCGTTCAGATGCAGGAACACCAACAGTGGTGCAATAGAGCGACAGAAAAGATGATCGAATCACTTTGGGAATCGTCGAATCGTGCACGAAGTTCGATACTGAACTGAGAACACGCAACGATGAAGTCCAGAACAAGTTATCCGAGACAGAAAGCACTGGGAAATCGGCGTGCGATGAATACAATGCAGAGGTGGTGAGAAAAGTAGTCCCCCCTGCTACAGCTAGAGTTCTCTTCCACATCGCCAAGGGTCGATTTCGACGCTGGAGTTGAGCACAAGTATTGCTCGACGGTATGGATGCATGGGCTAAACGCGTAGTGTATCGGCTACAGTACTACAGTGTTGACAGCTTAGAAGCTACCTGAATCATCTGAATTGGCGCTGATTCGCGCATTGGCCAATGAGAATAATCTGTTCCACGCAGCACTGTTGATCTCATTGATCCCACGAAACTACCGATACTGTACAACCCTCGCCCGCTTTCGCCTTGCTAAACCGATCAGAGAAACTGTACACGATGTTTTCGTTTTCTGCGTCGAGTATTCCATACCTGAAACGAACTACCCGACGAATTCGATCTACAACATGCAATTTGGGTAATGGGGAAGTGCAACGGAAAACAGTGCTGTGTAGTCCCGCGGTCAAAGCACTGCAACGCGTATACCAATATCAAAATTCGTTGCCGCAAACAGGCGGTTGTGCTCACGCACTAGGACGAACAGCTGAATCTGTGCGCGAATGTGCTATCAATGAGCTGGCTGATTTGTTCGACGCCGACGCGGAGCGCACCTCTTTGCACTGCACACCCCAGCATCTCGCGCTTTCATTGCTTGATGTGCTAGAAATCGGCGAGGGCGGTCGTGATGAGGTCGTGCTCTCGCTTTACGACGACCCACGGTGGAGCGGGGCTATTGCTGCGAAGTGTGCCTCAATCGGTGTGAACGTTCGCTGGCTAACCGATTACACAGCTCAGACGGTATCACGCGTACTGAGCAGCCGCGTTGGTCTCGTGGCCTTGCAACTGTTGTCCCCCTTGGGCGGAAGCGTTTCGGAAGCTTTGTTGGACGCGCTGCGATTCGCTAGAGGTGCCGAGGTGCCAGTCCTGTTGGATGCCACTTACGGCGCGGCGGCGACCTCGATCCAACTGGACAAATTACACGCTGATGCGGTTGTGATTGGAGGTGCTGCGATTCGTGCGCACCTCGGTGCAGCAGTTGCGTTCTGGAGCAAGCGCGGCTGGGAACGTGTGGGCCAGCTTGTCGGCAGCAAGGCCGACAGTTGTGCAAGCGGCGATGTGGCTTCGACCGCCGCCGTCGCAGCACTCGCTGCTTCCATGACGCAAGTAATTCGCCGCACGGGCTCGTGTCGCCTGCATGAGGCGAATCAACGCCTGGCTGCACTCTTACATCATGCACTTTTCTCTGTATTACGACGGGCGGCGCACGTCCAGGCATGCGGCATCGATGTCACCAACTTATCAGCACGTCCGCACCAGCTCCCTTCCTTTGCTGTATCCTGTTCAATCCCTGGGGCTACGCGCACAATAGCCCGTCGCATATATGAATGGGACGCGCATCTCGCCACTTCTATCCGATTAACTATTGCCAAGCAATTTCGTGCGGGTCGCGGAAAACGAAAAGTTTTTCGAGACGAACTTCTCTGTGTGGAGTTTACTGCTTTGTTGCATTCCGAATCCGATGTAAATCGATTCATGGAATGTTTCGCTAATTTTGTTGATGCTGCTGCTGACACCAGTGGTAGCTAGCTCAATAGCACGACTACCGATATTCCTAGCGTCTGCTTACAACCATCCCAGTTAAAATTTTAGTCTTCTATTCTCGGCGGTGTCGCTAACAGCATGTCGAGGCCTTCCTTTGGCGTCAGTTTGCCATCCAGAATCGCCGCCACTCCAAACAAAATTGGATACTTTAGCGAAGCACGGGTTTCCGCTGGATTGCACTCTTCATCGTTGCCGAGCCACTGAACGAGCGCCTTCGCTGTAGCGACACCCTCTGCGATTTGCTTTGAAGTCGATAGTATATCGCTCAATTTTTCACCCCTCCCTAAGCGAACTCCCACGGTTCGGTTACGACTCAGTGGCCCGAAACAGGTGAGAAATGTATCCCCCACCCCGGAAAGACCAGAGAGCGTAACCGGCGATGCTCCCTTCAATGTAGCGATTCGTCGCATTTCCGAGCAACCACGCGTTACCAATGCTGCCATGGAATTTGTTCCGAGACCGAGCCCGTCGCTCATTCCGGCAGCTATCGCAATCACATTTTTCATGGCCCCCGCAATCTCTACACCCACTGTGTCTGTTGATGTAAACACACGGAACCAAGGCGCTGCCAACATGTCACCGAGTTTATGGGCTAACTCGCGTTCCTTCGAAGCCACCACCACCGCTGTCGGTAAACATTGCATCATTTCAGCAGCAAATGAAGGGCCAGCGAGGTAGGCATACGAGCGTTCAGTGCCAAGCATTTCAGGAAGAAGTTCACACATCAGCAACAACGACGACACTTCAAGTCCCTTACTTGTGCAAAGAATCGGGATATTATCGGGGATACATGTGCCGTGCGCAGACCAAAACGCACGGGACTGTTGTACAGGAACCGCGTGAACACAGAGCTGCGCGTCCTGGAACGCCGTCTTGGTATCCGTGGTGGCGGTGACGTTTGTGGGGAGAGAATGATGTGCAAGATATCGCGGGTTCCGATGATTGATATTGATACCGTCCGCTACGAATTCGTCGCGCACCAACATTGTGACAGGATAGCCGTTGCGACCGAGCAAATTCGCCATCGCGGTGCCGAACGAACCTCCACCACAAGTCACGACTTTCGTCCGTACCACTTCTGCCATCTTCCGATTCACTCGGGAACGCGCAAGCCAGTTCTCCGCTTCATCTCCGTTCATCTGACCAAAGTCACGCCCGTTTGTTTCGTCGATTGCTGCCGAAGATCGAAGCCGTGCCGCAGCATTTCGTCGTGGTGGGCGTGCACGGCGTCGACACAAGTGTTGTACCCGATTCGCAGGCGATATCGGCGTGGGATTCACAGGGACAGGCGCGGAAAATGCCATGTCTTCAACAATGTGGAGCGGGGGAGCGCGGTGATGGTGCCATTAGTCCACTTTCCATTCGGTCGAATGGGCAATGAGATCAGCAAGTTTGACTAGGAATGACCGGATACTTTCTATTTACCTTTTCATTTCGTAAACTGTCAGCTCCAGTAAACATGCCTTATTCACAGTCGAGCCGTGATACATCGAAACTACGTTGTCTAGCTTATCGTGATAGAATGTTCGGAGACCAAGTAACTACGGTACGGCAGCTCGTATACAAACTTGACTCAGCTGTACTTTACTTCTTCGTACTATCCACAGTAGGTTTACAATACTGGCGTAGCTTTTCAGCAGCTTCGACAATGTCATTGACGCGTCGTGGGAACGCCTTGATAGTAAGTCCTTTCGTTTTCAGCGCGCTCAACCCGTCGTTCTTCTTCTTCCGCAGTGTTTCAAGTTTCCTTGTCAATTCTTTTCGCTTCTCGTCTTCTTCCTTGAGCGCCTCGACGAGTTTCTGATGGTGCCTAATCTTCTCGCGATTGTCGGCATTTGGGTCTAACTTGGGTAAATCCAGGCCTAGTGATTCAATCTTCAACGATTTCACGGGTTCGCATTCGGCAAAGCGCTTGTTAAGGTTCTCGAGCTTTTTCTCTGCAGCAGTCTTGTCAGCCTTCGCGGCTTCCAGCATCTGCAGAATGGGCTGAGCTCGTGCATGTCCGTCACGTTGCGCAGTATGGAGCGCCATGTGAATCTGCTTCACTTCAGCTCCCAGAACGGCAACTTGTGGAAGTGAATCGCGGAAATCAGAAATGGAAGACGGGTCATCGCCGTTTGGCGCCACTTCCGTACAGTTCTGAATATCATCCAGGCAACGTAGCAAGTCACGTTGCAGTGACTCTGCTTTCACCACTGTGAGAGACGCCGGGCGTGGTGGCGTAATGGCGTTTCGTTGTACAACCATCGGGTACCACCGTAATACAATTTCACCAACACTAGCTAGGTAAGGGACCACCTAGAGAATCGCTGATGCAACCTATCAGATTTGGAAATATCGAATACAGGGAAGCTAAACCAACTTCATATTTTCCTGTTCATCGTATTAGAATGTTCTGAATGAATTCAGATTGGAATTGATTGGTCGGATCTCGAATTCTGAGAACCACAAATCGAAATGGTCTCCCATTGCTCAACTTGGCTTCTATTGTGTCGCCGCGACGAGAGCTATGACGACATTTTCGGTCGGCCCATCCTTTGCTGTAACCACTGGTCTTCCTCGATTGGGCAACTCACCACTCAGAGTACGACATCAATCGTTGACCGACCAAAAGTCACGTTTTCGTATCGCTCATTCGCGATATCGCCCGCGATGTTCCGTCGATACATCGACGGCTGCTCCGAAGTCGACGACTGAAACAGCTACGGAACAAGAAGTGCACAATGTCGTAATTATTGGTTCTGGACCTGCAGGGTATACATCGGCGATTTATACAGGTCGCGCTTTCTTGAAACCGATTGTACTGGAAGGATTCAATTCAGGTGTTGCTGGAGGTCAGCTAATGACGACCCATATTGTGGAGAACTGGCCTGGAACTTTGTCAATTACGGGGCCTGAGTTGATGAATCAAATGCGAACGCAAGCTGAACGCTGGGGTGCACAGATGATTACTGATGATTGCGTATCGATCGACGTTTCTTCCAGGCCGTATTCTGTGCGGACGGTCAATTCTGGAACTCTTCTTTGTAACTCAATTATTATTGCCACTGGCGCATCTGCCAAGCGTTTGAGGATACCTGGCGAGGAAAGTCTCTGGTCGACAGGAATTTCAGCGTGTGCTATATGTGATGGTGCGGCTCCTGTATTTCAGGGAGTTCCACTTGCTGTAGTTGGTGGTGGTGATAGTGCTTGTGAAGAAGCCATCTACCTCACAAAGTACGCGAGTGAAGTTCATTTGTTGGTTCGTTCGGATAAGTTACGTGCTTCGAAAACGTTACAAGATCGCGCGAAAGCACATCCAAAAGTACATATCCACTATGAGACATCCGCTATTGAGGCTCTCGGTGGTGCAGGAAGTGGTGAAGACGGAATGGGAGGAAGCCCTCTTCGTGGAGTTCGAATTCGAGAAAACGTGGATGGGAAGCGTGTTGAACGAGAGTTGAAGTGCCGTGGCCTGTTTTACGCGATTGGACACACAGCAAATACTAATTTCTTAAATGGGTCTGGTGTCCTGCTCACAGAGGGTGGTCAGGTTGCCACTCGTGTTCCTGGTTCACCAGAAACGCATGTGGATGGAGTGTTTGTCGCAGGTGATGTGGCAGATGCAGAGTATAGGCAGGCGGTAACGGCTGCAGGCTCCGGATGTCAGGCTGCAATTGCAGCGGAACGATGGCTTGCAGAGCGTGGATTGATGGTCGAATACGCACCGTCGCCTGATGACAATATGTCGTCAACTACAGGAGAACGTACCAGGGAAGAACCAGAAAAGAAAGTAGCAGACAATGCAGCGACCTTTGATGAAGATGAGACATGGCACGTTGGTCAGTTTGCGCTCAGGAAATTGTATCACTCGTCGAAGAGACCGCTCATCGTGAAATACATCTCGCCGGGATGCGGGCCATGCTCGCAGCTCAAACCTCTGCTGAACGCAGTGATTACGGAATTCGAATCAACAGTGCACTACGTCGAAATTGATATCACGGAAGATCCAGAGATCGCTGAAGCTGCGGGTGTAACAGGCACGCCTATGGTGCAGATCTTTTACGAAAAGAGTTTGATGAATACATTCCGAGGTGTGAAAATGAAGTCTGAATTTAGGAGAGCTATCCGGGAAACCTTAGCTGAGTCTGTCAAATCTTCATAAATAACTGCTGCGGTCTCTATTGTGCTCAGGATGGTTAAAGTAAATTTAACAACTATTTGAAGGATAATCACAACAAAGCATCTTCAGAAGTTCTTGTTATATTTAGCATAATTTATTTGAGTTCCAATGAATTCTACTGGTGGTACAGTCGACAGCTTCACAGCTAACGTGACACGGAGAGAAAAATTCTTCGCTGTACCCTGAGCTTATTCGAAGGCACTTTTACACAGTTGTCTGGTTTTTATTATTCCTTCACCCATTTTTTGCAGTTTCCAGAGTTATCCTTCTGGATATAGGCATTATTTGAAGTTAAATTGCTTCAGTAAATAATATTACACAATGACTAAATTTAGTAGAAGCTTCAATTATTGCAAATTAAAGGACCTCACTCTGGCCTGATCTTGTGCACAGGACACACGGTCTAGTGTTTTTAATTGCAAATTACTCGTAGCACAAGAACTCGTAATCTATTACCCCCTACGCTGATTTGTAAACTTGTAATCTATTTATTGTTATAAATAATCGCATAACAGCTGAATTAGAAATATATCCATCGACAGAAATTCTGGATATATTACTAATGATGCCTTTTTTAGTGATCTTACTGTTTGCCTTCTACATAGCCAAATTGGTCGCTGCACCATATTATGAAGCATTTAAATAAGTAATGAAGTTACATGAACTTTACCAACAAGTCAAAATGCAAATGTGACCATGCCATTAAGATTTACTCAGTAAACCTATTTTCTGCAAGTGTATAATCGCAGCATGAACTTAAGTGGCAACAGAGACTTCCTATCCCAATATAGGGAGTATATTACACTACGACACACAAAAAACCGAAGTTAGAAATAATATAAGCTAACAGTGATGGCGAGCCACCATCACTAACTTGGAAATTCCAAACAACTTCATAAGCAATTGTTCTTCCTAAGACCTCATTATCCTCTGTGCGGGCTCTTTCGATAAATATTATGCCAATTAAATCAGTTTTTTGCAAATAACTCACGATCCCGGGAATCACAAGCGCAATGAAGATTGCACGTTAGTATTCCTTCTTCAGACGACGAACATACTAATATTATTTCACATTCGATGTCATGTATTCATAATTATTCTGCTTAGACTGGTCGAAACGTACGTAGGATAACTATATTATGGCGTACAAATTAACGATAAACAACGATTTCTCGACATAACTCTGAAGGGGGACATCACGATGAAATCAATTGTAAAAGGAAAAGAAAGGCAGTATTTAACAACTTTAATGCATAGGGTTCTTGGATTAAGCATCTACTCGTGCAATACTAAAAATAGAGTAGGACTAAATATGCTGTATCTAGATGAAGTCTGCACTTAAACAATTATCAGATAGAAAAAAATACGAATAAACTTTGCTTGCGCACAGAATCTCAACTCGAAGATCAGAAATCGTAAGTATTCAATCTGAGGAAATAATTGACAAGAAAATTGCATCGCTTACCGCACAGCTGACAAGATATCAGCCTTATCTGTCACGAACATTAAAATTGACTGACAAGTCGATAGCGATTCAAAAGCACTTTTCAACTCTTGATTGATACGATTGAAATAAACTGAAATTTTATTAGTTAACCGATTTGTATTAGTGTTTGGGACTCCACGTTGCTTGTTACAGGGATTTTATGATGTGTTTGGCCAAAATATTCCTATTTGATTCTTCATTACATGGTGTGGGTGAATTAAGGCTAGAAATCAAAACACTAACTTCATCACTATTCAGCAAATCAATCAAATATTTATTCAGAAGGTGAGGTAGGCACGTCAATATATCGATTCTCTTTTGATTAATTGTGAAATGCTATTAAAGTAGCTAGATCAACAACGATCTTGTTATTTGCCGGGTGACGTGAGATTGGTGCTCAATTTGATGATGAAGTGAGATTGATTCAGTAGCAGTAGTCGAAACAAGGAATGGTTCGTTTGTATATTGAAGCTCAGCTGAAATGAATTAGCCAAATTAATGAGTCCTGGGAATAGAAGACAGCTTTTTATCCAAAACATAATCGATGAGGTCTAACAAATCATTCTTCATGTTTCATTGAATTCAATTGTCGCATCCGCCTCGTGTGGTTTTCGACCTTCTGTCAATCCTCACTTTTCCTGCTCAGAACTGGTCCAAAATTGTGATTTCAGCTTCTCTTCTGCACTATAAATTCAATGAAATCTCATAGTAGTAAAAATATGTAAATTGTTTTGGCATGAACAATCAATCCAAGATACAATGTCTGATAATTAGCGGCAGATCTGGCTGATATATCCACGATTTGTACGTTTGGCAATCTCAAACCAATCTCATGACCACCATAGTTATTCATCACAAGTAGGAATGGACCCAAGAACCTTTTTGACACTTAATTGTCCTGCCATCGGATCCATATATGGAGCCTGTGTCTACCCACTCTTCTATAGACACAGCTGATTTCCGATATATTTCATGGGTACAATGAGTGATCCATCGGCGTTGATACAAAACACCAAATATAAAGATTTAAAATTTTTTGCAGCTCTGTTCGAAGGATCAGATATAGATCCTATTCAGCAGTTAGACAAGTACGAGAAGGTCACAATCAATATAATAATGTAGACTCATCAAAGTTGCAGACATTTTTAAGCCGTAGAGATTGAAAATATATCGATTTTTCTGAATTAAACTTGAATAATGTTTCGAGATTTTTTATTTGCGAATTCAGGCAATTTAACGAACAATTGCTGCTACGTATAAGAATTTCGAGTTTTCTCATTCAGGCAACGTTCTATCACTCCAACATTTTTGTAGGTTTGTCTTCCTTCTTTTTATAACTAAATCAATAGGGACTATCCCTCTTCGGGATTGCAACAAAACATTTTCTAAACTATCTTGTCCCGCTCGCCATTTCTCTTTCACATGGTAACCCAGGGCGAAACGGAACTGACAAGAATGAGAACAATAAAAATAAGATGAATTGTTTACTGAATCTATGCTACCTTCGTGATGAAGTTCATTCGACTCTGTG
>JAAUYH010139225.1_pt1 | contig 16485 bp, 11 predicted proteins | sample 7278061 | NCBI WGS metagenome assembly JAAUYH01 (sample SAMN14350203, study PRJNA611818) | marine sediment metagenome | isolation source: surface marine sediment (0.6m) | place: French Polynesia: Moorea | collected 2018-08 | reverse complement strand
GTTCACCTGAGCCCAAAAAACTGTTGTAAAAACGATGCTGATAAAGGTGATCAAAATTTTTCTCATGGCTTCAGGTTTTATTGTTGATTAATTGGTTGTTCTTCTATAGGGCCTCCTCCTCCGCCACTACCCGATTGACTTATAGATATTGTTCTAGTAGTGCTGCCCGATATGACTCGAACCCAGCCAAGCCTTGAGGAGCTTCCGCTATTACCCGCAGCTCTTATTGAAAAACTACTGCTACCAATACCACTTGTTTTATTCGTGCTTATCCAACTGGCACTTTTTGTAATTGTCCATGAACTATTAGAATTTATGGTAATTGTTCTTGATCCTCCACCCGCTGTAAAGGACAATGAGGTAGGTGATACCGTCAACGTAACTGCAATGGGTATTGTTTTAAACTTTACATTTACGGTCGTATTTGCTGTGATGTTTTGTATGACCGCCGTATTGTTTAAGACCGGAATACTGGTGGATCCGACCTTTACATAATCAACCGTATAACCACTTGCCGGTGTCAAGTTCACAGTTGCGTTACCCCCGCTTGCCACGGTGGTTGGCGATACAGATACTGAACCACTACCTCCATCAATTACATAGCCAATACTAAAGGTGGGGCCTACAGGAGAACCATCAGAATAATTATAAGCATATTCTTCAAGTACCCTACCATCACTATTTTTAATATACTGCAATCGATTACTACTATCATAATGATAATAAACGGGCTCTCCAGATGGATCAGTAATACTTGTTACACCAATCAACGGATCATAGGTATAGGTGGTTACCATAGCATTTGGTAATGAGTTTCGCAGTGAAGTCAAGGCACTTCGTAAAGCACCTTCTTTTCCTGAAGTCCCTAAAGTTCTATCGTTGTCGGCATTTGATTTTGATTGTAGATTCGAAACCTGGCTACTCACCTGCGCATACGTAGCGTTTTCTATTTTAGCAATGACATATTTTTGATGATAACCCCAAACATAGGTGACAGGAGTCCCATTCTCTTGTTTTTTTTCTAACAAGTTCCCTTTATTATCATAGCGTTGAAAACGTCTGTCGACTTTTAAAGAATTCGTTCCTTTTGCACTTGAAACTGAGGTCACTAATGTTTTATACGATGTATTCGAATTACGACCGTAATTATACTGCGTTGTTGTGAGCTTCGTATTGTTCTTATATGTTTTTGTTTTAATTAATGATGCCAATCGATTTTCATTACGAAGGTTGCTCATATATGAGTTGTTATACACCTCGGCATCGTAAGGATATTTATATTCAGTTTTTATGGTCTCACCATCATTAATTTTAGAAGTGGATGAGACTGCGTGATGTGTGTCTTCATTGTACGTATTCTCATTTTCGGTAACACTTGTTCCAGAATCAAAATAGTCTGTAGTTTTACTCAACTCCAACTTTGCAATAAGGCCATGATGCAATGGAAATAAATATGGGTAGTAACTATGATGATCAGCACCCCATGGCCCCTGAGTAGTATTGTATAAATTGCTTTGAACTGCACCTTGTCCATCCACCACTGCAATTGGTATAGAGGTGTTTATAAAGCTCGAATAATAGGACAAGGGTAAATTGCCGTTTAGCATCCTATAGGTATTTTCAGTTTCTCGAACCTTAGTACCACTACTATTATAGACACTTTCCTTCATTACCTTACCATTAATGTAACCAAAACTGAGCCGTAACGGCAGACCAAGTAAGGTAGTATTTTGTATGGATGCATCTCCTAGGGGACTGTAGATTCTTGTATTACCGGCACAATTATTACCAAAGTCAAGACCTGAGCAAGTCCATTTCATTCGAATACCAAAAACTCTAATATAAGGGTCTCCATCGCCTACGGATGCATCATATGAATAGGGAAATGAAAAGCTATCTTGAAAATACTCATTTTTCTGATTATGAAACTCTCTATCTATCCAACCTTCACTCGCACCCTGTTCATTAATCTTGAATTCTCTCACAAACGAATAACCAACATGGCTACCCTGGGCACTCGGATTACTACCAATGGCATTATGACCAATAAGCTGAAAAGATCCATAGTTTCTCGGATTGTATGAATGAAAACCCGAAGCCTTTTGTTGAAATATGAGGTCATCCATTAATAGACCCGAGGACTTCAATCCTTCAACGCCTTCAGGATATTTGTACTCATAACGAATGCCACTGGCAAAATTGCCATTTTCATCTTTGTGAATAATTCGTTTTACCCGGGCGCCACCAATTTCAAAGCGCTCAAAAAAATCTGCGAGATCGTCAGAATCAGCCGATTCATACGAATGTAACAGCATCTGACTACTTTGAAAAACGGTTGCCGGAATCGGAGGATCAGTAGGTGATGACCAGGGCGCCGTGCGCGCTGCCACTTTATAGGTACCGGGCCCTATATTAATTGTTTTCGAAACGTTATTTGGTGGTGCACTCATGGTAGCTGGTCCATCAGCATAGGTAAACACAGTATATTCCTGACCGGTATTCACTTCTTCTACCACTAAAATGGGATAACTACTCCAAAAGCTTATACCTGACCATCCTGTATATGTATCTACCGTGCCATGTATTTCTACAAGCGATGGAAATTCAACCGTAAATTGCGTATTCATTTGTATAGTAGTAGTTACAGCATCACCCTGAACCTGTGGCGGCATTTTTTCATAATAGTTGTAGTTCGGGTCTTCTGATGACTTAAGATATTGATAGGTAATATCAAACCGTGATTCATCTTGCATATTCGTGTAGCGGAGCCTGTTCGTACCGGAAATATTTTCAGTAACTACAAATGGTGCCGGCGAACTACGTACAATATCATGTGGTTCATATTCGAAGCTCGTCGTACCTTTCGTAGGATAGGTCATTTTAGTAAGAAGTCCATCCTTGCCATAATAGAAATTACTGCTTCTATCTGATCCCGAGTATTTCATAAACGATTGCGCCAGGGTAGCTACATTCCCAGGCATTAATACTCTTGAAGTAATAAATCGGCCAATTTTTGGCACAAAACCATCGTTATTGTCTTTACCATTATCATAGCCCCAAAAATCCACACCGTCTGAATCTTTCGCTGCTAAACTATTGGCATTCTGATAAGCAAAACTATATTCCATATCATTTACTTTAACTTTATCCAATTTCAAACGTAGATATCGTTCTTTTTTAGAATCATTTAGTTTATGAGAATTAAAGTAAGAATGTATAAACTGTGCATTGATAACTCGTTTACCATGTTTATCATTTACATAAATACTGTTTAATTTTTTGGGTAAATAAGAACTACTATTATTACAGGTTCCCCCAGAACCATGACAAGACCTGATCTGGCTTTGGGAAGTAATGAGCACCCATGATCCAAAACCATTTTGTGATAACACATTTATGCTGGAACCCGTACATAAATCATTACGACTGCCCAGATTAAATTTTACTTCTCCGAAATCTCCATAAATTCGATTTAAGTAATTGTTTTCAATAACAGTGGTAGCAACACTATGACCCTCCTTAGATCCACCTGAAGTGTATTGCTCCGAAGGCCAATTGAGCCGTGTGGTCTCATCACTTCCTTTTCTGTAAAAACTATAGCTGGGAAAACTAAAGTGCAGGCCTTTGGTGTACGAAAAATTTAGGGTCCTGCCCGAAGGTGCTACAATTTTATCTAGCGACCAATTGGTAATCAAACTTTGATTCGTGCGATTGGTAGCCGCAAATAATTTATAAAAAGCATCGGTATAACCTCCGGCCTGTTCTGCCGTAGAAAAAGTAGTATTAACCTCTCTTGTGCCAAACGTATAAGTAAATCCGTTTTCATCTTTTACGGTAAATGTTTTGTTATCCAGATTATAGGTGATGATAACATTATTATTATCAAATACCTGGGTCTGTAAAACATTGCTACTGCCCTTTTTCTTAAAAATGAACTTATAACTCTGCCCTAATAAACTTACATGAAAAACATCCGGTTGCGTATCTAAATGTCTTGGAGCAGCGGTCACCACTGTTTGAATTCCATAACTATGATGTACGTTTAAAACAGTATTTAGCGGTAAATAAGGCCTACTTGCCCCTTCATTAAGCGTAACCGTGAGGTCGTTGTAGATAAAGCCATTATCAGGCGCTCCAACATACTCCCCCGCTTTACGCTTGCTAAAGTCATCGATTCCATATATTTTTCGTGAGATGCCAAAAGAACTCGAGAGTGACCAATTAAGGCCAACCCAACTGGCTTCTTCGGACACGCGAACCCCGCCTGAGTTATAGCTTAATTGAATAGGTAATTGTAAGCCTTCAAAGTTAATGACATAAATGGGTACTGCTACATTGGCCTTGCCATTATAGGCAGAAGCCGTAATGTTGCCGAATTCACCCAAACTTGCCGCCTCAGGGCTGCTTGGAATATTTTCGTACGTATAAAAAGGATCATTGCTTTGGTTTTCTTGTGCTATAATGCTGAATACTGTAAATAAAAGAAAAACTGAGGTGAGGAACTTACCTAAATTCATGATTGAAGAGTTTGTTAAAAGTAATAGATAATCTTTCCAGATTCTTAAAAAATGAATCCAGGACCTGTTCCTAATTAATGTTGGGGCCAGGAAGTATGTTACCCCGGAACTATAGAAATTTTAATGCTGTATCTTAAAATTTAAGCTTCTGTGTACTGTTTCTTTTTCCTTCCTTTCAAAAGGAAGTATAATGCCAAAAGTAAAATAACAGCTCCTAAAAGAAGAAAAAGCAGTTTCTGACTATCATTCAAACTGATGGACGAAGGATCACCAATTAGCGTAAAACCACCCCAATAAAATGGATATGCGCGTTGTGCTGATGCTGTTTCGAGATATTTCAGCTTCGCCATTTGTAGTGCTTTGGACTTTTTCTTACCTTCTTTGAGATAGGTATAGAACCACCTCATGATTTCGGGAGTTGTCTTGTCTGAGACTTCCCAATTACTTATAACGAGACTTCTGGCACCTGCATATTGAAAAGCATTACCCAAACTCATAATTCCTTCTCCGGAAGCAATCGAACCAACACCTGTATTACAGGCGCTTAAAACGGTTAATGCTGCGGGTATTTTAAGTGCAAATAGCTCGTGGCTGTATAAAAAATTGTCCTCAATTGAATCCTTTGCATTTGTAAAATATAATTTTGAATTATTAGGGTTCTCATTATCTATTTCACCATGCAGTGCTAAATGAATAATGGCATACTTATCTGCATTACTTTTAAAATTGCGCTCATTAGCCTCGGTTCCAAAAAAATAACGCCCATCGATGATCTCTGCTATGGCCTTAATTTCGTTACGAGATCCTGGCAAGTCCTCTCCAATATTCCTGAGGGTCTCCAAAGCCAATTCCTTCCCTGAAAAAAGAGATGTAGAATCTGAAAATGAAAATGCAAGACAAGCATTTTTCGTAGTGACCTTTTCAAGATTTTCTCTAAATAATACATTGGCAGAATTCGCATAGCTTATTGTATATTTTTTTAAAAGATAGGGTAGTTCTTTCGGATTGTTTGTTGCAACTTTTGAAGTTAACAATAGCTCAAAATTTAAATTCCATAGCGGGCCGTCAGGAATAATGATAAGCTCCTCATTTGGGATTTCTTTCTCAATCGGTTTGATCAACGTTTCATACAGTTTATACCCTAAATTTTTATATATGACATTTTCTTTTTCAGTAATGCTCTGATTAAAGGCACCAATATCTTCTAATATATCTGTGGTAGCTAGTTTTTTCACGGATAAATTTGAACGTGTTAACACGAACACATAGGTCTGGTCAACTGCTTGCACATACTCTACCAGGGCCATACCGGTTTCCAGTTCTTTTTGAATATTTTCAACAGACAATACGCTGTTATCATAAACTAATTGAAAATAATCAGGATGTCTTAATCTAATGAGGCTTGTTAAAGAATCATATTTTCTGTCAATGTCAAATAATTGATCCCTGTAGTCTGCTATGTCGTTAGAAGACGTTATTTCTTTTGCCTTTGCAATTTTAGAATTGTAAAAAGCCCGTCTTGTTTTTAACTCGTATTCTTCGGCTACCAATTCTTCAGGGAGATCTTTAAAATACCTAGCATCGCTTTCATTTAATAATTCATTTAAAATGTTAGACTTACCTTTCTCAGCATAATAGAATGCCTTATCCAGCAATGAATTATTTTGCCGGTCATTAGCGGCGTGCATAGTGGCTTCAATAGCATCATGCAAGGTACCCTGAACTTCTCCTGAAAAACTTATTTTATCTTCGTAATTACCATAAAACTGCCGCATGGCATCAATAATACTGTCGGCATTTTCAAAATAGTCTAATGAGCGATCTATATGGTCACTATTTTTAGATTTTACACCAATGGCGAGCTTCGTTTTAGCGAGTTTATGATACACTTTTAGATATAAATTGCTTCTCGAGAAAGAGCTTTCGTTGATGGTATTTTTTGATACTATCTTATTCTTGTCGAGCTCAGCTTTTGCACTTTCAAAATGCTTAGTTGCTTCTTCGTAAGCTTCATGGTCGAGATAATGTGCTCCCAAATCATAATAACTCCTGGCAATAGTTGAATGCCCTTCCGGATATAATTGACGATCTAATTCAAGAGCACGGTTCAAATAATCTGCAGCAATGTTATTTTCGTTTCTTGCTTTGGCATCTAAGGCTAAGGCATTATATATTGCTGACATGATTGGGTGCTTTGGCCCATATACGTTGCTATATGTGGTCATAGCTTTCTCATTATGATATGTAGCTTTGGTCAAATCTCCAGCAGTTCTATAATAGTTACCGAGATCGGCATGTAAAGACCCTGTTGCCGGATGATTTTCACCAAATACATCTAAAGCAATTTTCATGGCCTTTTGTGTAGCTTCAATAGCTCGCTCTGATTCTTTCATATCCGCCAGAATTGCACCCATATTTCTCAAGGTTTCTCCTGTTTTCGGGTGTTGTTCACCCAAGGTTCCCTTCAATATTTTTAGTGATCGCTCTGCGTAGCTTTGTGCTTTCGTTAATTCTCCTTTTTTATGGTGCAACGATGATAAATTAGCATATAAGACGGCAATAGCTGGATGATTTCTACCAATGGTATTAAGCATTATTCCTAATGCTTTTTCATACAATTGCAAGGCTGTATTAATCTCTAACAGATTCTCATAGGTGATCCCTAAATTCATGTAGGTATAAGCCACGGTAGGGTTGTTTTCGCCGTAGGCCGCTTTAGCGATTTCCAACGACTTATTTTGAGCATTGATCGCTTTCTCAAAATCGCCCATATTATTGTAATTAAGGCCTAAATTACCATAGGTAGATGCGTTCTTAGGATGATTTTCACCTAGTGAATTTGTTTGAATTTCGATTGTCTTTTTGTAATAACCCTCTGCTGTCTTATATTCACCTAATCTTGAATGAATGATGCCTATGTTGTTATAAGAATTAGCCACGGCCGGATCGTCGTCTCCCAATTGCTCTTTTCTTATTTTTAGGGCTTTCTGATGATACGACAATGCCGTCTCAAAATCTGATTTTCCACCGGAAAGGCAATCGGCCAGTAAACTGTATGAAGTGGCTATGCCCGGGGAATTGCCTTTGCCAATAGCATTAAAAATGGTTAATGCCTTTTGTGCATTTAAGAAGGCCTCCTGAAAGTTATCATCCTCGTATAAGGCCTCTGCTGTTTTGTTGAGGTAGTCAGCGGCTCTTTCTTGATTTCCTTCACTTCGCATCCTTTTGGCCAACGTCATATATAGTTTGGCAGCCCCATCGAACTTTCCCACGTTCATAAAAGAATCTGCCCGCACTTCTTCCTTCTTTGTTGTGGAACCCTCGTCTGCGTTATCCTGAGCGTTCATAGCTGAGCAGATGAAGAAAAAATAGAGAACTAGGAGCGATCTGGAAAAGTATTGTATTTTTAGTGACATATAATGATTGATTTAGCAGTTCTTGAAGAGTAATGTGTGCTTATTTTGATATTTTTGGTGTTTCTACCAAAAATAAAAATTTAATTTTATACAATTTAACATACCTTTAGGTAACAAGTCGCTAGTAGCAAACATTAATACATGAGTTCGATAAGGGGGGATAAATATTTAAAGGGGTTTATTTCTGGGAATAAGGCGGTTATAAAAGATTTGTATACAGTCCTTTTTCCTAAAGTGAAGCGTTATATTGAGCGGAATTCTGGAACAGACGGCGATGCGAAGGATGTTTTTCAAGATGCACTGATGCTCACTTATCAAAAACTAAAAACGAATACCTTTCGACTCGACTGTTCTTTGACAACATATATATTCGCGGTAAGCAGGTATATCTGGATGAATAATCTTAGAAAAAAAGGTAAGGTGCTCTTGTATCAGGAACTTCCTGAGATTAAATCAGTTTTAAGTTCTGATATTATTGAAGAAATACATGCAAATGAGAGGCATCTTCTCTATCAGAAGTACTTTTTAAAACTCGGCGAGCAATGCCAGCAATTACTACTTCTTTTTTTCTCAGGAAAAAGCATGAAAGAAATCGCTACTGAGATGAATTATTCTCTTGGTTATACGCGTAAGAAAAAATTTAAGTGTAAACAGCAGCTGTTAGCAATGATTGAATCTGATCCGGTGTTTAAAGAATTAAGTGCTGGAGACGAAAATGAAAGGATTGCGTGATGGAAAGAACAGAAAAAACATATGACCAAATTGAGCGCTACTTATCGGGTGCTATGACAGACCAAGAGCGCTTAAAGTTTGAAGATGAACTTCATAAGAATAGGGCTTTACAGAACGAGTTTGTGAAGCATAAAACCATGCATATGTCTCTTAAAGATGTGGATTCCTTGGCATTTCGAAAGAGGCTTGCTGACATTGAAAACGAAATAAGTACTGCAACATCTTGGCGTCAAAGAGTTATAAATTTGGTGAAAAGAAATTGGCGTGTGGCTGCTTCCATTGCAATATTGATAGGTATAACCGCGCTGCTGGTTCTTCAAAATCAGAAAGCGGAAGTGCAATTGTATGATAAATATTACGTACCTTTTCCTATTGAAGACCTTACCAGAACACCTTCTGATCGTTCATATGAAACCAAAATTTTGAATGCTTATACCGAGAAAAATTATGAAAAAGCACAATCAGGTCTTGAAACCCTTGTAGTGACCTATCCGGACAGTCTTGTCTATCAATTATACCTTGGCAATTGCTATTTGAATACCGGAAGAACGGCCGAGGCCATCAACATTTTTCAAAATTTCAATAACAATGATGCCTTTTATGAAACGGCACTTTGGTATCGAGCCCTTTCTCATTTGAAGCTAAACGAAATACAAGCGGCCAAAAGTCTCTTGAATACACTTATTGATTATGACGGAATTTATGGAAATGAAGCTAAAAAACTTTTAGAAGACCTACATTAATATGTAACTTGCGAAAAATAAGAATGACTATGTTATCTAAACTATTCAGAACAAAAACCAAAGCTTTCAACCTTCAGGAGTTGTTGGTTGTGCTCGTAATAATAGGGATACTTCTACTATTGGCCATGCCAACGTTAATGCCATTGATCTCGAAAACCAAAAGTCTGGAAGCACAAACCCAGTTAAAACATATCTCTAATATGCAGCGCACACATTTTTTTATGTATTCAAAGTACAGCACCGATTTCAATGCAATTGATTTTGAGGCACCAAGGACGGTTCAAGAAAATGGCAATGCCAATTATACCTACGAAATTGTTGAGGCTAGTAATAGCTCTTTTAAAGCGGTGGCAACGGCTATTACTGATTTTGATGGCGACGGTGTATTTAATGTATGGGAAATAGATCAAAATCAGGTACCAAAAGAAATTGTCAAAGACTGACTTCTTAATGCTTCTTGTTACCAAAATTCTAATGACATTAACGTTTATGGGTATTTTTTATCAAGACATAAAAGAACGCAAAGTATTCGTCTGGCTGCTACTCATTTCGGCCTTATGTATGGGGTATTTACATTTCAATCATGTTTTAGCTATGCAATTTTATTATGCGATTTTGATAAATTCAGTAGTAGTACTTGTACTTATTGCTGTCCTGTTTTTATATGCTAAAATGAAGCTAAAAAGTAGTTTAGAAGCCTCTTTTGGGTTGGGTGATTTCCTTTTTTTTATGGCAATTGCCATTGGATTTCCTACCGTGACCTTTAGTGTTTTATTTAGTTTTTCACTCATTTTCTCATTGCTGCTATTTCTAGTTCTAAAAAATAGGCTACGTTATAAAACGGTTCCTTTGGCAGGGTTTCAGGCCTTATTTTTCGGCCTTATTTTTTTGCTAAATTGGGCCTTCAATTTTACAAATCTTTACCAGTATTAAGGAGTCTTTCAACATACCAACAGAATTACAGCAACTCATCAGTGCCGAACAAGCCTATCACTACCACATTGTACCTATCGATCGGCATAATGGGTCATTGACATTTAAAACAGACAATGGTGAAAGCTCATTAAAACAAGAATTAGAGATCATTTTAGGCCGGCCTGTAAAGCTTGTTCAGGAATCATCGGAAGTGATTCAAAAATATCTCAGCCTTAACTATAGAAAAACCAAACAAACCAGCAGCAATCGACTCAATTATTCTGATGATTTTTTGTTGAATATCATCCATGAGGCCAAGGCCATAGGGAGTAGTGATATTCATTTTGAAGTTTTTGAGAATATCCGAAAAGTGCGTTTTCGAATTGACGGCAAACTTATCGAGCGCTTTCTAATTTCGCAAAGTGAGTATCCTAAAATCGTCAATCAACTGAAGATCAAGGCGGGGTTGGACATTGCCGAAAAACGCCTTCCGCAAGACGGAAGAATCAATATCAAAACCCAAACAGAAGAGTTTGATATACGGGTATCGTCATTACCCACCCTCCATGGTGAAAAAGTGGTCTTACGGCTCCTTTCTAAAGACACGACCAACATCCAGCTCGAATCGCTGGGTTTTACAGAGCAGGAATTAAAAAGATATAGCGAAAGTGTCAAAGGGCAAAATGGTATCATCCTAATTTCTGGACCCACTGGGTCAGGTAAAACCACTACGTTATATGCTACACTTAAAAAACTGAATACCGACGATACAAACATCCTTACCATTGAAGACCCAATTGAATATACACTCGAAGGCATCAATCAGGTACAGCTCAGGGAAGCCATCGGACTAGACTTTGCTAAGGCCCTAAGAACTTTTTTGCGGCAAGACCCTGATGTAATTATGGTAGGTGAAATTCGCGATGTTGATACAGCTAATATGGCCATTAGGGCTTCCTTAACGGGGCATTTGGTATTATCTACCATACATACCAATTCAGCCTGGGCTACCATTTCAAGGTTGATCGATATGGGGGTACCTCCCTTTTTAATTGCCAGTACCTTAAAAGTGAGTGTTGCCCAGCGACTCGTACGCAAATTATGCCCGAATTGTAAGGTTGCTGAAAAAATTTCATTAGATTTATTCCCTGAGAATTTCACAATTCCTAAAGAGCTGACAAGTCATTACAAAGCCGTAGGATGTAGCAGCTGTTACCATACAGGCTATTCGGGGAGAAAGGCCATATACGAGATTATTCCAATCACTTCTGAGTTGACCGAATTGATCAAGAAAAATGTATTGGAAATTGATGAGTATCTCACAAAAAAGAATATTAGAACCTTAAAGCAAAATGCCATAAACCTGGTTGCCAATGGTGACACCTCAATCGAGGAGATTTATGCCTTGCTTATTGACTAGAAGATTTATGAAGCTAAAAAATTGTTATGTATCGCTTCTACTGGTCTTGCTCTTGAATGCTTTCGCGGGATGGTCTCAAGATGACCGGTTATTACAGTTACAGACCAAATTAGAAAGCCTTGTAGTAGATGCTCCGGGCCTTGCAGAACGTGCAGATATTAATGTAAGTAATATATCACTTTCAGAATTTCTGCAATTAATCGCCAATGCCCACAAGGTAAACCTGAATATTTCTCCAGACCTGAATCAATTTGTAATTCAGAATAACTTTTCAAACGCCACTGTTTCTGATATTTTGGTCTTTGTCTGCAAAGAATATGATTTGGCCATAGATTTTACGGGTAATATCCTTTCGATTCGAAAATTTGACCGACCACCGGTTCAAAAACCGCATCGACAGATACCCATTACCTTTATTGATGGTAATTTGAGCATTGACCTCAATAAAGATACCCTCTATGTTGCTTTTAAACAGCTCATGGACAAAACCGACAAGACTTTGGTCTTTCCGACAGACATGACCACCATGCTGTTGACCAGCTATATTAAAAATATGCCCTTTGATTCGGCGTTGGACAAGATTGCACTTGCTAATAATTTGACTGTTACCAAAACCCGGGACAATTATTATGTTTTTGAACGTGTTGAACCAATCATTCAGGAAACTCCGGCAAATACCAGTCCGAACAGGCGAAATAATACTGCAAATAATAGGCCTCAAACGCAGCGGCCAACACGGCCTCGACGTTCGAATTTCTTTTTTGAAGTCAATAAAACAACGCCGGTTACCTTAAATGTAGATTTTCAAAACACCAATATCGCCAATATTATCAATGACATTGGTTATGAGCTCAAACAGAATATGTTCACTTCTGCTCCATTGGACGCGGCAGGAACTGCCTCCGCGAAAGCAGATACAATTTCATTTGATTTGCTATTGGATAAAATACTTGAGAATACCGATTATACCTATAAGAAAAGAGATTCCATTTATTATTTTGGCACCAAAGATCAGAATTCACTGCGTGATGCGGTCATTATACCATTGATGCATCGTTCTATTGAAATGATGACCACCAGCGCGGGTAGTGGGCGCCGTGCAGGAAGAACACAGGTTGGCTTTCAGAATTACGGTGGTTTTAACACCAATTTGAATACCAGAAATCAAGATCTGAATCGCCAAACGATTAATACATCAAGAACAGGCACTTTTGATCAACGAGACAGCAAAGCTGAATCATTAGTAAGTATGTTGCCAGAGGATGTATTGCAAGACCTCAAAGTATCGGCAGACGTTGAGCTGAACAGTTTTATCGTAAGTGGACCCAGTCAAAACATAGAGCGTTTTAAGAAGTTTATTGAATACATCGATAAGCCCGTACCTGTTATTTTAATAGAAGTCATGCTATTAGAAGTTAATAGAACGGCAACTGTTGAAACGGGTATTAGCTGGGGTTTGGGCGAAGAGTCTGTTACGACACAAGGAAATATCTTTCCAACTACTGACATTACCCTGGGCGCCAATACCGTCAACAGAATCATTGGAGGTCTGAATGATTTCGGATCTTTTAATATTGGTAAGGTGGTACCAGAGTTTTTTGCTCAAATACGCGCCATGGAAGTAAATGGAGATATCAAAATACGCTCTGCACCCAAATTATCTGCATTAAACGGGCATCGCGCCAATTTATCCATAGGCGAAACCACTTACTACGCGGTAACACAGCGTGATATTATTGGCAGTCAGAACCCGCAAACCTCTACGATTGTCAATTATCAGCCTGTAGATGCTGAATTTGCTATTAATATCAAGCCTTTGGTCTCTGGTGACGGACAAATTACCCTCGATATCAATGTAATTCAATCTACGTTTAACGGCACTCAGGTGGCTGATGACGCTCCCCCGGGAATCAATTCACGTGAATTTAACTCCATTATTCGAGTCAAAGACCAGGACTTGGTAGTCTTAGGCGGCCTGGAGGAAAAGATTAAAAATGATACCGGCTCAGGCGTTCCTTTTTTGGCGCGCATTCCTGTGATCAAGTGGTTCTTTAGTAACAAAAAACGTGAGGATACCAAGAAAAAATTAACGGTATTGATCAAACCCACAATTATTAAGTAGTGCTTTCTGATATCCTAAAATATCTAAAGTTTGCCAATGATTACTGTGCCATAGCGCATAGCTCAGTTGATGGCAAGTCTGTTTTAAATGGCCTTGTCATCAAAAAAAAGAAGGACACCTTTGATATTGACAAAACTTTTACGGTCGATGCTATCGAAGGAGTCCCACAGTATTTAGAAAAGGGACAGCATTTTTTTTTAATAGTCAATACCAATGCCATCATTTCTAAAAAGATTGACGGGGTTCTTGAGGGTGAAAAAGCGGTTCAAGCGGCTTTTCAAAATTTAAAGCTGGCGGATTTTTATTACGAGGTATATTCCTCTAACAGCCATACCTTTGTTTCCATTTGCCGAAAAGATGTTGTGGATGACCTCCTTCAACATTATAAGGATTGCAATTTAAATCCTGTTGGATTTTCATTGGGTAGTTTAAACGGTTCTCAACTGGAACAGGTCGTACAAGATGCGGAGATCACCACCTCCAATAGTATTATCGCTTACAGGAAGGGCACTATCGATGACATCACATTCAATACACCTCAGAGCACAACAGAATACGCCATTAATGGTTTGCAGGTTAGCAATGCTTCAGTGCTCCCTTTAGCAGGTATACTGGCTTATTTTACTAATCAACAAAAAACGCATTCCAATTTTGGCGCTTTATCCAAGCAATTATTGGAAGACTTTGGTATGCAGCGTTTTTTTAATGTTGGCTTGAAAGCGGCCTTAGGCAGTATCTTTACGCTACTTTTAGTCAGTTTTCTGTTTTTCAGTAGTTATAGCTCGAAAATTGAACGTTTGAATGCCTCGATGCTGGTCAATCAATCTCAAAAAGAAAGTCTCTTGAAACTCTCTGATGAAGTTGCAAAAAAAGAAAAGCTATTGCAAGACTATTTTACCGGATCATCAAAAGCCAGCTGGTATTTAGATCAAATAGGACAGACTGTACCCGCCACGATTGCGCTTTCAGAATTGCATTGGCAGCCATTGACCAAAACCATAAAAGAAGATGAGCCTATTCTGTTTGAGCAACAAAGTATCGTGGTAAAAGGTGAAGATGGCAACAATAGCTCCTTATCTGCTTGGGTACAGCAACTTGAAAGGTTGGAATGGGTGGAAAATGTGACCATTGTGAATTACGGACTGAACAGACAAAATAAAAACCTTTTTGAGGTCAACATACGTTTTAAGGTTTGAATAGCAGGCAAAAAAATATCGTTTTGATTTTGGGTTTTTTGGCCGTTTTATGGATGGCGCATGCGCTTTCTTTTTCAAAAACTTTTGCCTTGAAAAAACAGTATAAAAACTTAAAGGCAGATGTCAACCTTTTTGCCAATAGCGATAGTAAATTATTGCAGTTGAATCAGAAAAAGGTGTACTATGATTCAATACTAAATGCGCGGCGATTATCTACTTCTACTTCGTTTCAAAATAACCTGCTGACCACTATCACTAATTATGCTGATACTACGGCTATTAAAATTGGTGCTTTTGAAAACCCGCATAGTATTGTACGCGAAGGCGCTACCATTAACACTTATGCCTTTACGGTACGCGGTAGTTTTGAGGAAATAACCCGCCTGTTATACACCATCGAACAAGAATTTAAACTGGGTACCGTGGTGTCTTTGAGCTATTCGAAAAAACGTGTGTATGGCCGGCGTTCAAATTATTTGGAGTGTGGGGTGCAGTTGCAACGGATATCTGATTAATACCTTTTCAAATAACCAAAAAATAACAGGCGGCTCTCCTTGCCAACATCTAGTCAAAAATTGACAATGGTTTGATTTATCATTCTATTCGATGAAAAACCACCGACGTTGAAGATTACTGTTTACATTGATTGATACTACTTTACAATGGAAGTATTAAGACCGCAAAAGGATTTTCTCAACCGCTTTCTCTCAGTCGATTTTCGCATTCGATAATTTTGGCTAATCCTAAACTAGCTATTTTGGCCAGATCGTTAGCATTTTTTGCATTATTGAGTTTATCAAGTATTGGTGAAAACTCGTTCTCAGATCCTAAATAACGCTTTCGCTTGCGTAGTTTAAATAGTGCACCGGCTATATATTTTTTTAATTTCTCAAAGCGCCAAAGATATCTTACAGAATCTATATTTTGCAATTCCAATTGTACTAATTCATAATACAATTCAGAATCCGCTCCATATTTCCTGCCTTTTTCACAATTATGTGCTCTTCTGATAAGAATCTCATAATTTCTACCTTTTGTGAGATGATCACTCTTCATTTTTAACAGCTATAAATTGAGCTCAAAACACAGAACTCCTTTGTTTTTCATTTAAAGCTATCACTGTCCCTTTTAAAATAAAATGAAGATTTTACAAGCGTTTGTCTTTTTCTTTTGAACGTTCATTATAAATCGATAAATGCTTATATTTGATTGTGTCGAGGGGTTTAACTAATAGACCAACTGCTTTTTTTAGAATTTATAAGATGAAAATCCTTACGTCTATAGTTTTACTTCTATTTCATACATTTTCATGGTCCCAAAAGAAGGAAAATATTCAAATATCCCCTGAAATTGATAGTGAATTAGTCTTAGTTGAGAGCCATATAAAGGAAGGAAATTATGAAAAAGCACAATTGATTATCGAT
>JAAUYH010143332.1_pt1 | contig 16488 bp, 14 predicted proteins | sample 7278061 | NCBI WGS metagenome assembly JAAUYH01 (sample SAMN14350203, study PRJNA611818) | marine sediment metagenome | isolation source: surface marine sediment (0.6m) | place: French Polynesia: Moorea | collected 2018-08 | reverse complement strand
TCCCATCTGTGTGATGCGCAAGTCGATCGACGTCAGCATACCAAGACGCTCTTCAGTCCCCAACCAAGCCAGCCAATCAGTCCTGAATTTCGCTTTGTCCTGCTCGCTCATCTGAACATCGGCACAAGCGGCCACGATAGCTTGCTCAAGACGGTCTTCCCGTATCGTATTCCTTGGGCAGGACCTCACCTGACGGCGATAGTACACATGTCCTTTCTGATTTTCGGGGATCATCATCGAAGACTGGAGAAAACACTACAACGCAGTTCGGCCTCACAGCGCCCTGGGGTGCCGCCCGCCAGCGCCCGAGAGCATTGTCCCAATGGACCAGAGACCTGTCATGCATTAACTATCAACCCGGACCACCCATTGGGGGCAGGTCGCCTATGAATCCGCGCGCGGCTACTTTAGTTTTCTGGGTTTCTTTCATGGGCAGTCGTCAGCTTTCGCTGCCATCGAAGTCTATGCGCGAGCGCGGGCGTGCCTGAGGGTCATCATCCAGTACGGCGTGCATGCGTTCTATCACCCGGAAAAACGTGGCCAGATCCTTGGCGCTGACGGCAGTGCGCAGGTTCGCTTCGATTTCCCGCGCAGCTGGAATGATGTCGGCGAGTGCCGCACGCCCCGCCTTGGTCAGCGAGATTGCCACAAGCCGCGCGTCGCCTTCGCCGGGCGCCTTTTCGACAAAACCCTCGGCCTCCAGCCGCGACACAGCGCGACTGACACGGGGTTTTTCAAGGTTCACATAGTTCTGGATGTCTCGCACGGACACTGCGCCGCAGCGTTGCAAGTGGACCAAAACGCGCCATTCCGCCACTGCCAATCCGTGTGTCCGACCGTATTCCACCGAGAGCCGTCGGCTGACACGCTCGGAAAGTACGGCGAGCCGATAGGGCAGGAAGTCGGACAGGCGGAAGTCGTCGGGCATTGGGGATCGGATCCAAGGTCGTTGCAATTGAAATGATATTGACTTTCGTTGCAGGCGCAACGATAAATGCGCGACGAACAAGAGCCCTTGAAAGCTCTGTTGACGTGAGAACAATCAAGATACTTCGAACGGGAGAAAACGAAGCATGACTACGGCATTCGCGTCACAGGGAGACACCAGCGAAAAGACGATCTCATTTACCGAGATTGGCGAGGGGCTTTACGCCTTCACCGCCGAGGGCGATCCGAACTCCGGCGTCATCATCGGTGATGACAGCGTCATGGTTGTCGAGGCGCAGGCCACGCCGCGATTGGCGCAGAAGGTGATCGATTGCGTGCGCCAGGTGACGGACAAGCCGATCACCCATGTCGTTCTGACCCACTATCACGCGGTGCGCGTTCTGGGTGCGAGCGCTTTCAATGCGTCCCAGGTCATCATGTCCGAAAAGGCCCGCGCCATGGTCGTTGAACGTGGGCAGGAAGACTGGGACAGCGAGTTTCAACGCTTCCCCCGGCTCTTCGAGGGACACGAGAGCATCCCAGGTCTGACCTGGCCCACGACCACCTTCAACGGGCGCATGACTGTCTATCTGGGCAATCGGCGCGTGGATATCATGCAGCTTGGCCGTGCCCATACGGCGGGCGATGCGGTGATCTACGTGCCCGATCAGAACGTGATGTTCACAGGTGACATCGTAGAATACCACTCGGCCTGCTATTGCGGTGATGGACATTTCCACGACTGGCCCGGCACGCTGGACAATATCAAGTGCTGGGATCTGGATGCCATCGCGCCGGGACGCGGCGATGCGCTGGTTGGGTCCAAGATGGTGAACGCCGCTATCGAAAGCACACGCGATTTCGTCCGCTCGACCTATGCGCCGGCCGCGCGTGTGGCACTGAAGGGTGGAAACCTCAAGGATGCCTGGGATGCGGTACGGGCGGAGTGTGATCCGAAGTTCAAGGACTACGCGATCTACGAACACTGCCTGCCATTCAATGTCGCCCGCGCCTATGACGAAGCGCGCGACATCGACACACCACGCATCTGGACGGCCGCGCGCGATCTGGAGATGTGGGAGGCCTTGCAGGGCTAAGGCCCCGCCGCGGGAGGAGAACGCATGCTGGATGACCGTTACGAACTGGCGTTCAAGCTCTACCCTTATGTGCGCTCTGCGGATCAGGACGCTTCTTCACCGGTGCGCCATCTCGTCGTCGTGATGGGTGGCGGTCCCATCGGCGTGGCAATGGCGCTTGATCTTGGTCTTCAGGGCATTCCGGTTGTGGTCCTCGACGACCACGAAGGTGTCGGGCAAGGCAGCCGCGCAATCTGTTTTGCGAAGCGGACGCTGGAGATCGCGCATCGTTATGGTTGTGGCCAGCCCATGCTGGGCAAGGGCGTTGTCTGGAACCTGGGCAAGGTGTTTCACGATGATCGGCAGGTCTATGAGTTTAACCTGCTGCCGGAAGAAGGGCATCGCTATCCCGCCTTCATCAACCTGCAACAGCCCTATTTCGAGCGGTTTCTGGTCGACCGGGTGCGTGCGGCTCAGGCAGAGGGTGCGCCGATCGAGTTGCGCGGCAAGAATCGTGTCGATGCGGCTAAGGTATTCGATGACCATGTCGTGTTGGACATCAGCACGCCGGACGGGCCCTACCGGATCGAGTCGGATTGGCTGATCGGTTGCGACGGGGCCTCTTCACCCTTGCGCAAGATGATGGGGCTGGATTTCGAGGGCCGGGTATTCGAAGACAATTTCCTGATTGCCGACATCACGATGAAGGCCGATTTCCCGACCGAACGCTGGTTCTGGTTCGAGCCGCACTTCAAGTCCGGGGACAGCGCGTTGTTGCACAAGCAGCCCGATGGGGTCTGGCGGATCGACTTCCAGCTTGGTTGGGATATCGACCGCGCCGAAGAGCTGAAAGAAGACAATGTTCGCCGCCGATTGACCGCGATGCTGGGGCCGGATGTGGATTATGATCTGGTCTGGACGTCGATTTATACCTTCCAATGCCGCCGTATGAAGAAGTTCCGCCATGGGCGGGTGATCTTTGCCGGCGACGCGGCGCATCAGGTCTCGCCCTTTGGCGCGCGGGGCGCGAACTCTGGCATTCAGGACGTGGACAACCTGGGTTGGAAGCTGGGCATGGTGCTCAGGGATGAGGTACCCGAAGCCCTGCTCGACTCTTATGATGTCGAGCGCCGTCATGGGGCGGACGAGAACATTCTGAATTCGACCCGCTCCACCGATTTCATCACGCCGAAATCGAAGATGAGCCGTGTTTTCCGAAACGCAGTGCTCGATCTGGCGGAACACCACGCATTCGCGAGGCCGTTGGTGAACTCCGGGCGGCTTTCGGTGCCCTGTATCTATGACGGGCTGCCGCTCAACACGCCCGATGCGTTGCCCGAGGGGCCTCACCGCGCCAAGCCTGGTGCGCCTTGTCCCGATGCTCCGACGGCCGACGGCTATCTACTGGATCGGTTGGGCAATGATTTCACCCTTCTGGGGTTTGGCATCGAACTGCCGAAGACCGTCGAGGTCGCTGGCCTGCCCCTGCGGGTTCTCACACTGGTACCAGACGGGGCGCTCACGGACCGCTATCTTGGAAGCGCCCGAAGCGCCGTTTATCTGATCCGGCCCGACCAGCATGTCGCGGCGCGCTGGCCGGACTATGACCCGGCGCGTGTGACCGATGCAGTTGCCCGGGCCACAGCGAACGGAGGCGCGCGATGCCTTTGAACACGACGCCGAATATTGACGATCCGGATGGATTTTATGCCGAGCTGCTGGCTGCCCATGAGGGCTTGTCGGATGACGAAAGCGTGTCCCTGAACGCACGCCTTGTCCTGATCCTCGCCAACCATATCGGTGACCGTTCGGTTCTGAGCCAAGCGCTTGACGCTGCTTCGAAAGGAGATGCCAAATGAATGCGCCCCAAACCTCTGACCTGACGCAGGCTGACGGAATCCTGCTTGAGCAAGGTTACATGCCGGGCTGGGCAAATGACTTTGAAACCGAAGCCCTGCCCGACGCCCTGCCGCGCGGCATGAATTCCCCGCAGAAGTGCAACTACGGGCTATACGGCGAACAGCTTTCGGGCACCGCCTTTACCGCCAACCCGCCCGAGCGGACCTGGTGCTATCGCATCCGCCCGTCGGTCAAGCACTCGGCGCGATATATGCGGATTGATCTGCCGTACTGGAAAAGCGCGCCGCATGCGCCTGCGGATGTGACGTCGCTTGGCCAGTACCGCTGGAACCCGGTGCCACATTCCGACGAGCCTCTGACCTGGCTGACCGGCATGCGCACGATGACGACGGCGGGCGATGTGAACACGCAGGTAGGTATGGCGAGCCATATCTACCTGGTCACCGAGAGTATGAAAGACGCGTATTTCTATTCGGCTGATAGCGAGTTGCTGGTCGTTCCGCAGGAGGGACGGCTACGCTTCGCGACCGAACTGGGCATCATTGATGTCGAGCCCAAGGAGATTGCGATCATCCCGCGCGGCCTGGTCTATCGGGTCGAGGTTCTGGAGGGGCCAGCGCGCGGCTTCGTCTGCGAGAACTATGGCCAGAAGTTCGAACTGCCGGGGCGTGGACCAATCGGCGCCAATTGCATGGCGAACCCGCGCGACTTCAAGGCCCCCGTCGCAGCGTTCGAGGATCGCGAGGTGCCCTCGACCCTGACCGTGAAGTGGTGTGGGCAGTTTCACGAGACGAAGATTGGCCAGTCGCCGCTCGACGTTGTGGCGTGGCACGGCAATTACGCCCCTTACAAGTACGATCTGCGGAACTATTGCCCGGTCGGTGCGATCCTTTTCGATCACCCCGACCCATCGATCTTTACCGTGTTGACCGCGCCTTCGGGTGTGCCGGGGACGGCCAACATCGACTTCGTGCTGTTCCGTGAACGCTGGATGGTGATGGAGGATACCTTCCGCCCGCCCTGGTACCACAAGAACATCATGTCGGAGCTCATGGGCAACATCTATGGCCAATACGACGCCAAACCGCAGGGCTTCGTCCCGGGCGGCATGAGCCTTCACAACATGATGCTGCCGCACGGGCCGGATCGGGAAGCGTTCGAGAAGGCGTCGAACGCCAATCTGGGCCCCGACAAGCTGGACAACACGATGTCCTTCATGTTCGAGACCCGCTTTCCGCAGCACCTGACCGAGTTTGCCGGCAAGGAAGCACCGCTGCAGGACGATTACATCGACTGCTGGGAGACGCTTGAAAAGAAGTTCGACGGCACGCCGGGCAAAAAATGACCGGACTTCTCCGTTCCTGGATCGAGGCGGCCAACGCGCCCGACTGCGACTTTCCGCTGAACAATTTGCCCTATGGTTCGGCGATCAAGGATGTCGCCCCGCACTTGGGCGAAGGGGCGTTCCTTCATTGCGTCGTTGCCATCGGCGATATGATGCTCGACGTGACAACCATGGAGGCCGACGGAAAAATCTCCTGCGGTGAGATGGCGGGCATCGTTCTCGACATGGGCGATTGGACCAATTTCATGGCGCTTGGCCCCGAGACTTGGAAAAATTTTCGAAGCACGCTCACAGATATTCTCAAGGAGAACAGCCCGCACCGCACCTTGGCTGAGCCGTATCTTGTGCCGCGCCACGGGGCAAACCTCGTTATGCCGTTTCACATCTCGGAATTCACCGACTTTTATGCCTCACGCCACCACGCGACCAACGTGGGCACCATGTTCCGGGGCGCCGAGAATGCCCTGCCGCCCAATTGGTTACACATCCCCATCGGCTATAACGGCCGGGCTTCGTCGGTCGTGGTTTCGGGTACGCCGATCATACGGCCCCATGGTCAGCTCAAGGGGCCGAATGACGATGCGCCACGTTTCGGGCCGTCGGCGCGGTTCGATATCGAGCTGGAGTTGGGGGCCATCGTCGGTCAGCCATCGAGCGGGCCCATCAGCGTGGCGGAGGCGTTCGAGAATATCTTCGGCTACGTTTTGCTGAACGACTGGTCCGCGCGTGACATTCAGGCTTGGGAATACCAGCCGCTCGGCCCGTTTCAGGCCAAGGCAACTGCAACGACCATCAGTCCTTGGATTGTAACCGCCGAGGCGCTTGCGCCTTTCCGTGTCTCGACACCTGCGCGAGATGTGCCGCTTTTGCCTTATCTGGGCGAGTCGGCCCCTATGCTCTACGATGTCGCGTTGGAGGTCGGCTTGGCGCCCGAGGGCAAGGCAGAAACGATAATCGCGCGGGCGAACTACAGCGAGATGTATTATTCGTCGGCGCAGCAGTTGGCGCATCATACCAGCAGCGGCTGCCCGATGCGCGTCGGTGATCTTCTGGGGTCCGGCACGATTTCAGGACCTGAACGCGAAAACCGCGGCTCGCTTCTGGAACTAAGCTGGGGCGGCAAGGAGCCGTTCATCTTGGATACCGGTGAGAGCCGGAGTTTCATCGAGGACGGCGACACTATTACCCTGCGCGGCCACGCCGCGGGGAATGGCTATCGGATCGGCTTCGGCGAATGCGTCGGGCAGGTTCTTCCGGCGAGACGCTAGTCGGCAGCCGTTGCCTCGCTGGCTGGGAGCGTCAGAGAGCATGCCAGCCGCTTGGACAAGACCAGTTTGGCATTGGGAATATCGTTCGCTTCCGCGCGTGTCTTTGCGTCCGCCAGGCTAAGCCCATGCTGTCGCCATCGCTCCAACAGCCTTGCCTCAAGCGTGTCAAGGTCTTCGTCGATGAAGACAGAATAGTCCCAATAGTCCAACAGGTCTCGCCAACCGGGTTCGTCCAGCAACAGGTAGTTGCCCTCCACGACGACATGGCTTTGCAAGGCCGTGATTTCCGCGCCGTCCGGCACGGTTCGATCCAGCGTGCGGTCGAAGGTCGGCACTTTCACGCTGGCTTCGGACTTGACGCGCGCCAGAGTGGCGGCGAACCCTTCCAGATCGAAGGTCTGCGGCGCGCCTTTTCGGGGCAGAAGCCCGCGTGCCTCTAACGTCTCGTTATCAAGGTGGAAACCGTCCATCGGCAAAAGACCGGTGGGGCGGCCGCGCGCCGTCAATTCTGAACGAACAAGCTCGGCCACCGTGGATTTCCCGGCGGCGGGTGGGCCAGCAACTGCGATCAAGCGCCGTTCGGACGACGGCGGTAAGCCCAAATATCCTTCTACGATCTTTTGGGCCTGGGCGTCCGCAGATGGCGCCGTCACGCGGCTGCCTTTTCCGGCGTCTTCGCGCCGGTCATGAAGGCCACGGCGTCGGACATCTCGTGTTCCTTGGGATCGATGATCGTCAAACGGCGGCCCAGGCGATGGATGTGGATGCGGTCGCATACTTCGAACACGTGCGGCATGTTGTGGCTGATCAGGATGATCGGGATACCGCGGGCCTTGACGTCGAGGATCAGTTCCAAAACTCGCCGGCTTTCCTTGACGCCAAGCGCCGCTGTCGGTTCGTCCAGAATGATCACCTTTGATCCAAAGGCTGCCGCGCGGGCCACAGCGACACCCTGACGCTGACCACCCGAAAGCGTCTCGACCGCCTGGTTGATGTTCTGGATCGTCATCAGCCCCAGTTCCGATAACTTTTCGCGCGCGATATCCTGCATCTTCTTCTTGTCGAGTTGGCGGAAAAGTGACCCCATCGGCCCGGATTTCCGGATCTCGCGGCCCATGAACATATTATCGGCAATCGAAAGCGCGGGGCTCATCGCAAGCGTCTGGTACACGGTCTCGATACCCCGCGCCCGCGCTTCAATGGGCGAGTGGAACGTGACTGGCGCACCATCCAGATAGACTTGCCCCTCGTCCGGAGTGACGGCGCCGCAAAGCGCCTTGATCAGCGTGGATTTGCCAGCGCCATTGTCGCCGATGACGCCCAGGATCTCGCCCGGGTAGAGCGCAAAGTCGCAGTGATCCAGCGCGGTGACACGGCCATATCGTTTCACAAGGCCTTCTGCGGAAAGAATGGGTTCCATCAGCCTGCCACCTTTCTGATCCACTGATCGACCGTCACGGCGCCGATAATCAACATGCCGATCAGCATGAAGGTCCATTGCGGGTCGGCGCCCGCCATGCGCAGGCCAAGCTCGAAGACACCGACGATGAGGGCTCCAAAGAACGCGCCGACGATGGAGCCGCGCCCCCCGAAGAGCGAGATGCCCCCGATCACGACGGCGGTGATCGCCTGGATATTGCCGATGACGCCGGTCGAGGCTGAAGGCGAGACGGAACTGAACCGTCCGATCATCACCCAGGCGGCCAGCGCGCATATGAAGCCCGCCAGCATATAGACCGACATCAGGGTCTTGTGCACATCGACACCTGCAAGCTCTGCCGCTTCGGGGTCGTCGCCCACGGCATAGACGTGTCGGCCCCAGGCGGTTGATCGAAGCGCATAGGCCAGGACGACGACCAAGAGCACCATCAGGATGACGCCGAAGGTGAACGTTGCCCCAGCGAACTGGATCTTGGTGCCAAGGAAATGCAGGAACGGCGCTTCGGCTGCGATGTCCTGACTGCGGATGGTTTCGTTTGCCGAATAGAGGTAGTTGGCGGCCAGCACGATCTGCCACATGCCAAGCGTGACGATGAAGGGCGGCAGCTTCACGCGGCTCACAAGCCAGCCGCTGATGGCTCCAAGCGCTGTGCCGACCGCAAGGCCGATTGCGACCGCAGCGGGTGCGGGAATGCCGTAGCGGAAGGTGAATTGCCCCATGATCACCGTGCAGAAAACGGCGACGGCGCCCACCGACAGGTCGATCCCCGCTGTCAGAATGATCAGCGTTTGCGCGGCAGCCAGCACACCCACGATCTGCACCTGTTGCAGGATCAGGGTCAGCGCGAAGGGCGAGAAGAACTTCGACCCAAGCAGGATACCGAAAAGCGCGATGGCGGCCACGAGCACGGCCAACGGTACCAGCGCCGGTGTGACGTGCAGCGTATGTTGCAGCCGTCCGATCCAGCCTTTGTCGTGCAGGTCAAACTCTGCCACGGATTCGGCAGCGTTCTGAGCCGCGCTTTCGTATTCGTTTGCCGACGCCATGTCATCCCTCCCTTGCCTTGCAAAAAGGGGCGGACCAGTGTCCGCCCCTGATCTTGTCGTCCAGATTGTCAGATCAGAAGATCAGATCAACCCCAGCAAAGATCGGTGCCCTTGGCAACGTCGATCGAATTGACGCCATCTACGGCTTCACCAGCCACCAGCGAAACGCCGGTGTCGAGGAAGTCCTTGCCCGGTGTGTTTTCAGGCAGGGTGCCGTCCTTGGCGAACTGGGCAATCGCTTCGATGCCGAGCGAAGCCATCAGCAGCGGGTACTGCTGAGAGGTTGCGCCGATGACGCCGTCCGCGACGTTCTGAACGCCGGGGCAGCCGCCGTCGACCGAAACGATCAGCACATCGTTTTCGCGCCCGATGGCCTTAAGTGCCTCATAGGCACCGGCGGCAGCAGGTTCGTTGATCGTGTAGACGACGTTGATCGTCGGGTCCTTGGCCAGGCAATTTTCCATGGCCGTGCGTCCGCCTTCTTCGTTGCCCGCGGTGACCTCGTTGCAGACGATGCGCGGGTCCGTTTCATCACCCCATTTGTTCGGGTCGACCATGTCGATGCCAAATCCGTTCAGGAAGCCCTGGTCGCGAAGCACGCCAACGGTCGGCTGGCTGATCGCAAGATCGAGCATGGCGATTTTCGCGTCAGCGGCGGCATCGCCCATCTTCGCGGCGGCGTATTGACCGATCAGTTCACCGGCAAGGAAGTTGTCAGTGGCGAAGGTCGCGTTCGCGGCATCAATCGGCTCAAGTGGCGTATCCAGCGCGATGACCAAAAGACCAGCGTCGCGGGCCTGCTGAACGGATGGGACGATGGCAGCGGTGTCGGAAGCCGTCAGCAGGATACCCGAGGCACCATCGGCGATGCAGGTTTCAATCGCGGCAACCTGGCTTTCATTGTCGCCATCGATCTTGCCCGCATAGGACTTGAGCGTGATGCCAAGCTCTTCCGCTTTTGCGGCAGCACCTTCGCGCATTTTGACGAAGAAGGGGTTGGTGTCCGTTTTGGTAATCAAGCACGCGCTGACACCGTGGCTGCCGGCAAACGACGCACCCGCCGTCGCGACAAGAGCAACAGCCGAAGCTGTGATCAGTTTTCTCATGGTTGTCCTCCCAAGACAGTTTTCCGGTCCCCGTAACCAGAGCCGGTGCGCATGATGTTATCTGCGCGGTCCAAAAAATAAAGGACGATTCGTGGGGAGGGTCAATAAATAAATCAATCTGATTTATTATTGACTTTGATTGCCGTATCGCCAGCATTTGCGGGCAGTGCAAAGGGGCGTCAGGTCAGAAGCAATTGAAATGGAAGCGCGTTTCGAGAATCAGGGGTCCAATCAAAGCGGTATGCGTGACCGCAATGAACGGCTTGTCCTGACGATTCTGCGCCGACAGGGATCGCTGCCCAAGGCCGAGATCGCGCGAACAACTGGCCTTTCTGCGCAGACTGTCTCTGTCATCATGCGTGCCCTCGAAAGCGAAGGGCTGCTTGAAAAGGGCGAAAAGGTCCGCGGAAAGGTCGGTCAGCCGTCGGTTCCCATGTGCCTCTCGCGGGATGGCGCCCTGTTCTTCGGCGTCAAGGTGGGGCGGCGAAGTGCCGAGCTTGTCCTTGTTAATTTCCTTGGCGAGATATTGGAACGTCGACGGCTGACCTATGACTACCCGACGCCCGACGGGACGGTGTCCTTTGTCCGGAATTCGGTTGCCGAGGTTTCAAAGACGCTCACGCGAGTACAGCGGTCGAGGATCGCAGGCCTTGGCATCGCGACGCCGTACTTCCTTTGGGAGTGGGGACCGCTGATCGGTGTAGACGAGGCGGAATTGCAGCAATGGAAGGGTTTCGACCTTCGGGTAGAGATAGAAAAACTGTTCGATTTCCCCGTCTACCTCGGCAACGACGCGACCTGTGCATGTAGCTCGGAACTGGTGTTCGGACGCGACGATAAGCCCAAGGACTTCCTCTATATCTACGTCGGCTACTTCATCGGCGGTGGCGTCGTGTTGAACGGGTCGCTCTATGAAGGTCATTCCGGCAACGCCGGTGCGCTGGGTCCCTATCCCATCGACGGGCAAGGGGGCAGGACCCGGCAGTTGATCGACGTCGCATCGCTTATGGGGTTGGAACGTCGACTGATTGACGCGGAAGGTGATGCCAAAAGAATATGGGAAGACCCCGATACCTGGATAATCGACGACGCCATCATCGACGATTGGTTGTCCGATGCCGTTCCCGCTATTGCGCAGACCATTCAGGCCGCCAATGCGTTTTTTGATTTCCCGGTCGTAATCATTGACGGCTCGATGCCTGCCGAGGTCCGGGAACGCATCGTTGGTCGGGTGCGGGGCAGCCTTGAAGACCTGAACTTCTCTGGCCTGACGATGCCGAGGGTTGTAAACGGCTCCATCGGGACGGATGCGCGCCCATTGGGCGGCGCCAGCCTTCCACTGTCCAAGCGGTTCTTTCTGGAAGTCTGAGCGGCGGTCATCGACACCTTAACTTGGGAATATTGACTCTCGGCACGTGCGTGGGTCTTGTGGCCGAGGCCAAGCCCGCGCGAGGAAGATCATGGATTTCAATGGCATCTGGACCCCCGTCATCACGCCCTTCCACCATGACGGGTCCATCGACCGCGACGGGTTCGTCGCCATGATCGACTACCTGATCGCCGAACGGGTACACGGCTTGATCAACGGCGGGTCGACGGGCGAATACTACGCGCAGTCGATGGAGGAGCGCCGCGAGCTTGCCAGCCTTGCGCGCGAGGTCACCAAGGGCCGGGTGCCCCTGATGATCGGAACCGGGGCGATCCGATTGGAAGACTCGGTCACCATGGCAGAGCACTCCGCCCGGATTGGGGCCGATGCCATCCTGATCGGCACGCCGCCATATGCGGTCCCAACAGATCGCGAAAATGCTTTGAACGCGCTTGCCATCGACCGGGCCGCCGATCTGCCGATTATGCTGTACAACTATCCCGGTCGCATGGGCGTGGGCATGGACGAGGAGTTCCTTGACCGCGTCGGTCGATCGCGGAACTTTCAGGCGATCAAGGAAAGCTCGGGCGACATCAATCGCTTGCATCTGCTGGCACGCGACTATCCGCATATCCAGCTCTGTTGCGGCATGGACGATCAGGCGCTGGAGTTCTTCGCCTGGGGCGCAACCGGTTGGATCTGCGGCGGCTCGAACTTCGCGCCCGTCGAACACATCGCGCTTTGGAAGGCCTGCGCGGTGGACGGGAACTTCACCAAGGGTCGGCGCATCATGTCGGCGCTGATGCCCTTGATGCGCGTGCTGGAACAAGGCGGCAAGTTCATCCAGTACATCAAGTACGGGGTCGAGATGAACGGGCTTCGGGCTGGGCCGCCGCGCCCTCCGCTTCGCCCCCTCGGCAAGGATGACAAGCGGCAGATGGAGCAGGTCGTGCGCGTGCTGAAACAAACCGTGGCGCAGATCGAGGCCGAAGAGGCGGCAGCATGAGCGATCTTCTGACACGGGACGAATACAAGGCCATCGCCGCCGGTTTGGACCTGCCGACGGGCGCGTTCATCGACGGGAGCTTCCGCTCGGCGGCCTCGGCCGATGTCTTCGAAACCGTCAATCCGGCTACAGGAGAAGTTCTGACAGAGATCGCGGCCTGCGGGGCAGCGGACGTGGACCTGGCCGCGCAGAAGGCGCGCGACGCCTTTGAAGACGGGCGATGGTCGAAGCTTCCGCCGTCCGAGCGGAAGGACGTTCTGATCCGGCTAGCCAAGTTGATGACCCGTAATGCGCGTGAGTTGGCCGTGATGGAAAGCCTGGACAGCGGCAAGACGATCTATGACTGCGAAACGGTCGATGTGCCCGAGACCATTCACTGTCTGAAGTGGCATGCCGAGGCGATCGACAAGATTTACGATCAGGTCTCGCCCGCGTCCGACGACCACATCGCGATGATTGTCCGCGAACCGGTTGGGGTCGTCGGACTGGTGCTGCCGTGGAACTTTCCGCTTCTGATGCTGGCCTGGAAGATCGGTCCGGCGCTGGCGGCGGGCTGCTCGGTGATCGTGAAGCCGGCGGAAGAGACCTCGCTGACAGCGTTGCGCGTGGCGGAATTGGCGCTGGAGGCGGGTATTCCGCCGGGTGTTCTCAATGTCCTGCCGGGCATGGGCCCGGAGGTGGGGGAGCCGCTCGGGCGGCACATGGATGTCGACATGATCTCGTTCACCGGGTCGACGGAAACCGGACGGCGTTTTTTGACCTATGCAGGCGAAAGCAACTTGAAGGAAGTGACGCTGGAGATGGGCGGCAAGAACCCGGCCATCGTGCTGGACGACGCCGAAAACCTCGACCGCGTTGCGGCGCATGTAGTCAACGGGGCGTTCTGGAACATGGGCGAGAACTGCTCGGCCTCGTCCCGGCTGATCGTGCAGGCCGGTGTAAGGGATGCACTTCTGAAGCGGATCGAAGCGCATATGCGCGACTGGCCGATGGGCGATCCTCTGGACCCCGAAATGCGCATCGGTGCTTTGGTGAGCCAGGCCCATTTCGAAAAGGTCTGCGGTTATCTCGACGGCCAGACAGCGTTGATCGGTGGCGCGGCGAAGGGTGGGTTCGTCGCGCCGACGGTGCTGGATGTCACCGATCGCAACGCGCCCCAGGTGCGCGAGGAAATCTTCGGCCCCGTCCTCTCCGTCCTGACGGTCCAGAGTTTCGACGAGGCGATCGCGCTGGCTAATGACACGCACTACGGGCTGGCTGCTTCGATCTTCACCTCCAACGTCAAACGCGCGCTGCGCGGCGCGCGCGCATTGCGGGCGGGCACCGTGACCGTGAATGCCTTTGGGGAAGGAGACAGCAGCACGCCGTTTGGCGGTTACAAGCAATCCGGCTTCGGCGGGCGGGACAATGGCGTGCACGCACATGACCAGTACACGCAGTTGAAGACGATTTGGGTCGATCTGACGGACGACCCCGAAGAGGCCCTGGACTGATGCGCTACACCGCCCGTCGTTTGCCACGGCAGACCGGGTCGGCGGCGTGGAACGCCATTCTGCCCAAAGCGTTGCCTCCGAATCCGCTGACAAAAGACGAGAGCGCGGATGTCGTGGTGGTCGGTGCGGGGTTTGCCGGTCTTTCTGCGGCCCGGCGGCTTCGGCAAATCGATCCCAAGATCAATGTTGTCGTGTTGGAAGCCGGACGCATTGCCGAAGGCGCGGCAGGCCGGAACTCGGGCTTCATGATCGATCTGCCGCACGATCTTGCCTCGGAAGACTATGCAGGGTCAGGCGATGATCGGGCGATGATCGCGCTTAACCGGCACGCCATTCAGTTCGCGAGGGAAGCGGTCGAAGACTACGACATCGCCCGAGATTACTTCGACGAAGCAGGCAAGGTGAATGGTGCGGCTTCGGAGGCGTCAGAGGCGCAGAACCGCAGCTATGCCGCGCATCTTGGCGACCTGGGCGAGGCATACGAGATGCTGGACGGGCGTCAAATGCGTGTTCTGACCGGCTCGCAGCACTATCGGTCCGGGCTATACACGCCCGGAACCGTCATGCTTCAGCCGGCGGGATATATCCGGGGCCTGGCCGCCGGTCTGGCCGAAAGCGGCGTCCGCATCTTCGAGGACTCGCCCGTCCAGGCGTTTGAAAGCGTCGGCCCCGACTGGGAAGTGCGCACGCATAACGCAAAGATCACCACGCCCCGGGTGCTCCTGACCGTGAACGGACATCTGGAAAGCTTCGGTATTGCCAAGGACCGGCTGATGCACATCTTCCTGTTCGCCGTCATGACGCCGAAGCTCGAGACTGCACCGGGCGGGGCGCCACGCTGGGGCGTGACGCCCGCCGACCCGATGGGAACGACGGTTCGGCGCATCGACGACGCTCTGGGAGGCGACAGGATCGTCACGCGCACCTGCGCGGTCTTGCGGTCGGACATGCGGCCCCGGCCATCGGACATGCAGCGCGCCGCCGGTATGATTCAGCGGAAATTCGAGGTGCGGTTTCCCAAGTTGGCGGGTATTCGCATGGAGCACGCCTGGGCGGGCCAACTGTGCCTGTCAAAAAACGGTGTCGCGATGATGAAGCAAATCGACGAGGGCGTGTTTTCCGGGTGCGTTCAGAACGGCCTCGGCACCGCGCGCGGTACGCTGACGGGTATCGGTGCTGCAGAACTGGCATCGGGTATCGAAAGCGCGGTGACGCTTCATTTCGGAAGCGAGGACCCGCCCGATCGCTTGCCGCCGCGTTTCGTCCGCGATCTGGGCGCCAACGCGATCCTGCGCTGGAAGGAACACAAGGCATTTGCCGAGTGACGGGTCAGTATTCCTGGTTTAGCGCCTCCGCCGCCGGAATCTCGCGCTCGCGCCGCGCGATGTAGTCACGCAAGGCCTCGTCCTGCACCGGGTCCAACTTCGGTTCCTGATACTCGGACAGCAGCATTCGCGCGTGGTCCAACGCGCGCGCCGTGATCTCTTTCGATCCATCCGCCATCCATTGCTCGATCGAGTTGTTGTCGAAAAGCTCGGGCATGAAAAACGCGGTCTGGAAATTGTCCTGCGTGTGCGGGTGGCCCAGATAGTGGCCGCCCGGTCCGATCTCGGGCACGGCGGCCAGCGCGGCCTCGAAGTCGTCCCACTTGGGGCCTTCGGCCATACGATAGGCCATCGCACATTGTTCCGCATCGACGATGAACTTGGCGACCGAACAATGCATCCCCGCTTCGTTCCAACCGGCCGAGTGCCAGATGTAATGCGCGCCTGCATGTATGACGGCAGACAGTGTCGAGGCGCTCTCATATCCTGCTTGCGCGTCAAAGGTCTTGGCGCCGCCCAGCGTGTTCGAGGTACGCCACGGCACGCCATAGTGCCGCGCCATCTGCCCAATCATGAAATTCATCAGGCTGATTTCGGGCGTGCCCGCCATGGGCGCGCCGGACTTCATGCTGACCGTCGAGAGGTAATGCCCATAGATCGCCGGGCAACCGCGCCGGATCACTTGGGTATAGGCCAGTGCAGAGAGGGCCTCGGCATTCAGTTGCGCGACCGTTGCGGGGACCGAGGCGGGCGTGTTCGCGCCGCCCAGAACGAACGGCGAGCAGAGAACCGGCTGGTTGCGTCGACAAAAGGCCCGCATGGCCCCCAGCATGGTTTCGTCCCAGACAAGTGGGCTATTGCCATTGCAATTGCCCGTCGTCACTGCGTGATCTTCCAGGAAGTCATCGCCGAAGAGGACGGCGCACATCTCGATCACGTCCTCGGCGTTCTTCGGGCTGGTCGTCATCCCCATGAACATCTTGTCCGAGTATTTCATCGAGGAATACGTGATCCGCAGATGCCGGTGGCTGATCGCGTGATCCATCGGCTCCACGATATGATGGGCCGAGGAGTGCATGGCCGGCAGCATGTGGCTGAGTTTGTGGAACATCGCCAGATCGTCCAGCGTCGGGTTCCGGCGGACGTCGTCGAGATCGCGCAGATAGGGCGCGCCCGTCATTGGCACGAAGACCACCTGCCTGCCGCCGATCGCGACGTTATTCGCC
>JAAUYH010047319.1_pt1 | contig 16492 bp, 17 predicted proteins | sample 7278061 | NCBI WGS metagenome assembly JAAUYH01 (sample SAMN14350203, study PRJNA611818) | marine sediment metagenome | isolation source: surface marine sediment (0.6m) | place: French Polynesia: Moorea | collected 2018-08 | reverse complement strand
GGGTTGACGAAGCTGGTGGCTTCCACCGCGCTGATGCCCGCGGCAGCCAGCCGGCGGATCAGCTCGACCTTGGTTTCGGCAGGCAGAATCTGGTGTTCGCTCTGCAGGCCGTCCCGGGGGGAAACGTCAATGATGCGGATCGAGGACATGGGTAATCAACAGGCAAAATGGGGCGGCCATTGCGGCCGCCCCGTGGCAAAAGAACGGTTAGAAGCGGTAGCTGAACTCAAGGCCAGCGGTGCGCTCCATGCCCGGGTGGACGAAGGAGCCGCCGAATTCCGGCGCAGTGATGACTTCCGCCAGGTACTTTTCATCGAACAGGTTGCGGGCGTAAGCCACGGCCGACCAGGTCTGGTTTTCCAGTCCGACTCTCAGGTTGGTGATGCCGTAGGCTTCCACCTGGGAGCGATCGAAGTTGGCCGGCACACCGCCAAACAGGGTGGCCGGGACTACGTTATCCTGGACTGTGTGGAACCAGGTGTCACCCACCTGGAAGTATTCGACCCGGACCACGAGGTCCGTATTGTCGAAGGCCGGGCGGATGTACTGGGCCGCTATGTTGAAGGTGTACTCGGGCACGCTGGGCGCCTCGTTGCCCACGGTATTGGGGCGAATGGCGTTTTCTTCGATTTCACTGTCGATGATGCTGAAGCCGGCGGTGATGCTGAAGTTGTCATTCAGCTCAGCGGCGGCGGCAAGCTCCACACCCTGCAGCGATACCTCGTCGATGTTTTCTACCACCCGCAACAGGCCGAAGGGGCCGACGAAGAATTCAAAGAACTGCATGTCGTCCACTTCGGTGTTGAAGATGGCGCCGTCGAGATCCAGGCGGCCGTTTTCCGACTTGTACTTGAAGCCCAGCTCAAACGCGCTGGAGGTTTCCTCCTGGAAGATCTCCGGCGGAGCGGTCAGCTCGGTTCCGAATGCGGCTCCGCCGTCAACCAGGAAGAACTGGATGGTCTCGGTGGCGCCGATGTTGTTGAAGCCGCCGCTCTTGAAGCCCACCCCCCAGCTGCCGAAGACGGTCAGGTTGTCGCTGACGTCCCAGGTGGCGCTGAGCTTGGGCTGCAGTTCAGAGAAGGTTTCCTTCCGATCAGCAATGGAGTCCACCACCAGCCCGGTGCTGAAGTCCGCGATAAACGCCGGGTTCAGCGGGGTTCCGGCTAACGGGGTCACGCCGTCGAATGAGCAGAACCCGGGGCCGATATTGGCGCAGTAGTTGATGCGGTCAGAAACGCGCTGGCTCGGGGTGGGAACAGCATTGGAGACTTCGCGTTCCTCCCGGTCGTAACGGAGCGAAAGGGCCAGTTCCACGTTGTCGGTTACGTCGTAGAAGACCGAGCCGAAGATGGCCGAAACCTGGGTTTCGAAATCATCCAGCACCAGGGCATCGGTCAGTTCGTTGACGAATGAACGCGGCAGGTTGGCACGGCCGTCGTCCAGCAGCTGCGCAACACCCACCCGGCGATCGATGTCCAGCAGGTAGATGCCGGTCTGCCAGCGCAGCGGCCCGTCGCTGTTGGACGTGAGCTGCAGCTGGAAGCTGAGGTCTTCCTGGTTTCGCTCCTGATACTGGTAGCCATCGCAGGTGGTAGGCGTGTAAGGCCCAAGCAGGGACGTCAGCGGATCACCCGAGATAAAGGTAGGCGACTGGATCGGGAAACCGGCCAGAGACGCGGCGCTGCTCTGACAGGCCGGATCGCCAAAATAGAACCCGAAGGCACCCGAAGTCCCGTCTGCTACGAAGAACTGTTCCTGGTCGCTGTACAGCATCCAGGAGGTCAGGGTGGCCCAGTCCATTTCGTAGTCAAGCTTGACGGAAAACTCGGTGGTTTCCTGTTCGTTGGCCGGGTCCACGTTGGGTGAAAACACGAAGTTGTGGTCGTTGGCGTTCTCGTAGAAATCCGGGACGCCGAACAGGTCGGCAAACAGCGGCAGCGCGAAGGAGGCGTTGAACGCGATAGCCGCAGCGTCGACCTCGGCGTAGCGCAGCTTGGCGTCGATGGTGGTGCGATCATTGGGTTCCCAGATCAAACGGCCCTGGAGCGAGTTGCTCTGAAAGTCGTTGACCACGTCGTCATCGAGGAAGTTGTTGCTGAGGAAGCCGTCGGTGTCGCGGTAGTCCGCGCTCAGCCGGCCATAAAGGCCTTCACCCAGTTGACCCGCTACGGTGCCCTGGGCAGTGATGGATCCGTGCTGGCCTGCGCTCAATTCCACGTGGCCTTCAGTCTCAGCGCGGGGCTTTTGGGTAGTCACAATGACTGCGCCGGCGGCTGCGGAGCGGCCGTAAAGCGCACCCTGGGGGCCTTTCAACACTTCAACCTGGGCAAGGTCAGCGTATTCGCGGTTGAAGGCGCTGGGGTTGGTGTAGAGGATGCCGTCCAGAATGAACGCAAAGTTGGTCTCGCCGTCACGTGCGCCATTGAGGCCGCGGATATTGACCTGGGTATCGCCCACTTCCACGGTGTTGACCATGACCACGCCGGGCGTCAGCGAGATAAAGTCCTCGGCACGCTGGACGCCGATGCGCTCCAATTCCGAGGATGTAAACGCGGTCACGGATGCGGGAACATCCTGCAGGGTTTCGGCCCGTTGCCGTACCGTAACAACAATCTCTTCGAGTGCTGCAAACGCGGCGCCGGGAGTCATAAGGGCGATGCTGGCGGGTACTGCAGTAGCAGCGGCGATCAGCGGGGAGATTAAAGCCCGTTTCTTCATTTGGCTTCCTCCTGATAATTATTAAAAATCAGACCACGGGGGCCCGGGTGGTCGAGCAGCAAGTATAGCGTGACATTGTATACAATACATGGCTAAAAAGGCACTTGTACGTACAGGCTTTGCTCCCTCCAGTCTGTCGATTTGTGCACATTCCCTGTGCTTTTCCAGATACCCGTGGGCATGGCCTGCCGTCGAGATCGGTCTGTTTCCCAACCGAAATGTATACAATCAAATGTTGAGATCTCATGAAGGAATCAAACTTCAAAAGCGCCGCAGCCGCGTTGAATCCTGTCGCCAGAATGATCCGGTGGGACAATGGCGGCTTCCAGAGCCTGTCTTGACCGCTGGTACTGAGGACAGGCTGGAGCTGTGAATCGTCCCTGGATCTGGCTGATATTCCTGGCGCTGTTTGCCCTCAGCGTGCCCTGGTACCTGCCGAAATCCGACCAGCCGCCGCTGTGGCTGGGGCTGCCATACTGGGTGGTGTTGTCCCTGCTGGCCTGCCTGGCCATTGCCATTTTCACTGCCTGGACCATCGGTCGCTACTGGCCCGGGAACGATGACACGGACGGCCTGCCGTGAACATCATCTTTGGCCCTGGTGCGCTGACCTTTGTCGCAGTGTATCTCACCGCCATGGTGGCGGTGGGCGTGCTGGCAAAACACCTGCGCCGGCGGGAGACCCTGAAGGAGTTCTACCTGGCAGGCAGCGGTCTGGGCACCCTGGTGCTGCTGCTGACCCTGTATGCCACCCAGTACAGCGGCAACGCGCTGCTGGGCTATCCGGGTGAGGCCTACCGGCTTGGGTTTGCCTGGGTCATGAGCGTGGGCTTCATGATGGCCGTGGTGGTGGTCTACCTGTCATTTGCGCCGGAGCTGCGGCGAGCGGCCCTGAATCACGCATTTGTGACGCCGGGGGACTGGATTCGGTACCGGTTCGAATCCGAAGGCCTGACCGTGGCGGCCAACTGCGTTTTCCTGGTGGCCATGTGCAACTACCTGCTGGCCCAGCTGCTGGCCATGGGGCACCTGGTCGAGGCCCTGTCCGGAGGGTCGGTGCCATTCTGGGCCGGGGTTCTATTCCTGGGGGTTGTGATCCTGGTGTACGAAACCCTGGGCGGACTCAAGGCCGTGGCCTGGACGGACTGCGCCCAGGGTTTGCTGCTGATCGCTGGCCTGGCCGGCATACTCTGGATTGCCGTTCCGGAGAGCGGCGGCCTGGCCCACACCAGTCAGTGGGTGATCCAGAACCAGCCTGAAAAAGCGGCTGTGCCCAGCGGTGCCCTGCTGGTGACCTGGGTCAGTACCCTGGTGCTGGTGGGTTTCGGCGCGGCCATGTATCCCCAGGCCCTGCAGCGGATATATGCCGCCAGCAGCAGCCGGACCCTGGCCCGGTCACTGCAGTGGATGGTGTTTATGCCCCTGGTCACCATGCTGCCCGTTCTGTTGATCGGTATCATGGCTCTGCCCAGGATTTCAGGCCTGGAGGGGGTGGCCGCCGACCAGGTGATGCCGCTGATGCTGGGCCAATGGGCCGGTCTGTCACCCCTGGCCTATGCACTGGTGGTGCTGCTGCTCACCGGCACCCTGGCCGCCATCATGTCCACGGCCGACTCGGTGCTGCTGAGCCTGTCCTCCATCATCAGTAAGGACCTGCTGGGACGCAGCTGGCTGCGCAATGCCGGCGACGAGGCCCTGACCCGGGCCGGCAAACGCGTCAGCTGGCTGCTGATGGCGGTTCTCGTGTTGATCGCGCTCAATCCGCGAATTTCACTGTGGGGACTGGCCGAGCTCAAGCTGGAACTGCTGAGTCAGACTGTGCCGCTGTTCGTGCTGGGCGCCCGCTGGAGCGGCCTGGGGGCAAGGCCGGCACTGGCCGGTCTGGTGACCGGGGTGGTGGTGGCAGCAGGCCTGTCCCTGGCGGGTTACGGGAAGGTGGCCGGGGTGCACGCCGGGGTGATCGGGCTGGCATTCAACCTGGTGGTATGTATTGCCTTATCCCGACCGTTCCGGGTGTCACGGGCTCTCGAATGACTCGAAGGTGGATTGAAAGATCCGGTCGTCCACCACCGCTTCGAAACTTGCGGGAACCATCTCAAGGTCCCCCAGCGCGGTGGTTTGAGACTGGAGAACCGTAACCGGAGGCGTCACCAGCAACTCGTGTGTCGGAGCTCCTGGCCTGGTTCAGACAGGAAGCAGAAACCGCCGCCCGCCTGGGCACAGCGGGTGTCATAGAAGCGCACCCGCACGCCGGTGTCGCCATCCGCAATCGCCTGGAAACCCTGTGCCGTGACCCGGGTCGGGGTCCAGGTCTGTCCCGATGGCACGGAAAACCGGTCTGCCGCCTCCACGCCGATCAGGGCCATGGGTGATCCTCCGAATTCACTCAGGCCGACAGTTTCCCCGGCAGCGCAATTGGTAGTCCGGTCCTCCAGGACCTCGGCGTGGGCAGTTCCCAGGGCCGCCAGCAGGATTATTGCGGTTGCTTTCACATCAATGCCCGGGACACGTCGAATCATGCTTCAGTATAAGCTGGAGCGCACGGAAAACGACCTGAAAGCGAATCCACGGTCGCGCCTGGAGGAACGGGCCTGGCCGGTGTTGTCGAGGGCGGATCGAAAGCGCCAAGAGTGCAATATAGTGTGTGCTTTGGCCAACCCTCGGATAGCCAGGCCCTGAAACAGGGATGGGGGCGGAGCAGCCGATCCACCATTTCGGATTGCCGAAGTCATTTGGTCCGGAGGTAACGATGTTTGATACTTCCACCAGGCTGCATTCGGGCGAGGAATATTGGGAGAAAGTTCCAGGCGTATGAACGTCGCTCGGCTGATCAGGAATTTTCCGCTGTGTCTCTGCTGGATCGTGGCCGGCTGCGCCGTGGCGCCAGCCGACCTGGTCTTCACCGGCGGTGCGGTTTACACCGTGGATTCGGACCAGCCCTGGGCCGAGGCGGTGGCGGTTCGCGGCGGACGTATCGCCTACGTCGGTGATGACGCTGGTGTGCAGCCCCTGGTCGGGGAGGGCACCCGGGTCATGGAGCTGGACGGGCGCATGCTGTTGCCGGGTTTCCATGATTCACATATGCACCCCATGGCAGCGGGCACCCGGTTTTTCCGGTGCCAGTTGAAAGGGCTGGAGTGGCCGGATGCCGTCATGGCCGAACTGAAGCGATGCCATGACGGACTGCTCGAGGGCGAGTGGTTGCGGGGCGTTGGGCTACCTGAGGAGCTTTTCGGCTCAGGCGTTCTGGACAGAAAACTGCTGGACTCCGTGGCGCCGGGTCGACCGGCATTGATCTCGAACAGTTCCGGGTTCAAGGCCTGGGTCAATTCCTCAGCCCTCGATCTGGCCGGATTCAATGCCGAATCGGACGATCGCGAGGATGTGGTTCGCTATCCGGATTCGAGGCAGCCGACCGGCGAGTTGTTGCAGCCGGCATCCGGACTGATGTGGCGACTGGCACCTTTGCCCAGCCAGGACAGGCTGCGAGAGTCCCTGAAGATGGCGTCTGCCATGGCCAATGGCTTTGGCATCACCTCGGCCAACGAGGCCCGGGTGAGCCGGGAGTTGCTGGATGCCTACATCGCGGCGGACGCCGCCGGAGAAATGACTATCCGCGTGCAGGGCTCCCAGTGGTGGGATCCCTTGAAGGATCACTCCCAGGTCGAAGACATGGTGTCGAATCGCCAGCGTGCAGCGGGAAACCGTTTCAAGGCGGACGCGGCAAAACTGTTTCTGGACGGGGACATTCAACACGGCACGGCCTGGCTGCTTTCACCCTATCTGCACAGCGGAGAAACCGGCGGCTGGCGAATCCCCCCGGACCGGGTGAGGAAGGGCGTTGCCCGCCTTGATGCCGAGGGTTTCCAGGTGCATATACATGCTGTCGGAGACGCCGCAATCAGGCTCGGGCTGGATAGCCTTGAGAACGCTGCCGCGGTCAATCCACCCTCGGACCGGCGTCATCAGATCGCCCACCTGGCCATGATTCATCCGGATGATCGTGGCCGGTTTGAGCAACTTGGCGTTGCGGCGGACTTCCAACCCCTGTGGGCGAAAATGGACGCGCAGGCCCGCGAGGAGTTGCTGGGCATGCTGGGCCCGGAGAGATCCCGCTGGTACGCGGCGATTCGCAGCATCATGGACAGCGGTGCCCGGGTGGTGGCCGGCAGCGACTGGATCTCCGAGTCCATGAATCCCCTGGACGCCATCCAGGTCGCCATCACCCGCCAGCCACTGGACGGCAGCGCGCCATCCTTCAACCAGGAACAGGCGGTGACCCTGGAGCAGATGCTGGCGGCTTATACGATCAATGGGGCCTGGCTGGCCCGGCAGGAGGATCTGACCGGCTCTATTGAGGTCGGGAAACTGGCTGACCTGGTAGTGCTGGATCGTAACCTGTTCGGGGTCCCTGCCGCGGAGATTTCCCAGGTGCTTGTATTGCTGACACTGCTGGAGGGCGTTGAGGTCTACCGGTCCCCGGATTCCAGTAAATACTCCTGGTAGTCAGGCGCGGGCTCAAGTAGTTGCTCCCATCGGGGATCTTTGGCAAGGATGTCGGCGAACGGTCCGAAGGTCCATGCGCGGTCACTCGATTTCATGGCGGGATTGGCTTCGATGGCGAGTTCCAGAGCCTGAAAGGCCAAATCCAGGTCGCCAAACCAGGCGTGGGCCTGGACGATGCGCTCATCATGAGAAGCCTGGCCGATTTCCCTGGCGAATCCCGCAAATGCGTCGCGCGCCGCATCAAGCTGGCCGTCTGAGTGCAGTGCAAGTGCCCGGTGGTACAGTACTTCCGCTTCATCGGGCAATGTTTCCAGAATCTCCAGTGCCTCTCGATGACGCCCCTTCAGGGTGAGTAGCCATGCCTCATCGATCTTTCGCTTGGTCCGAAAGGGCGCCAACTCCGCAGCACGGGCAACGAAGGCCTCCGCCTCGTCTAGCAATCCAGCCTGCATGGCATAAGTCGCGTTGTTCATGACGTTGACCAGGTAAAGTGGGTCGGCCTGCACTGCGCGCCGGCTGAATTCCATCATCTTTTCAACGTCAGCTTGTCGGTGGTAGACGCCCGCCCAGATGGACAAAACCAGGGCGTTGTCCGGGCCGAGTTCAAGCGCACGCAGGTAGGCTGCCTTGAACTCCTCGTATTCTCCGTCCGCCGCGTGAATTTGCCCCCTGCGGATGACAGCCTCAGGGTTTTCCGGGTCCAGCCGGACTGCATTTTCAGCGGCCAGCCGGGCCCGGTCAGGGTCTGCCAGGCCGAAACGCCTGAACCAATAAATCGGGACCAGCCCGGCCCAGGCCTTTGCGTTGTTGGGGTCCAGTTCAACGGCCGCTTCAAATCGATCCCTGGCCAGTTCGACATCCCCGGGCTGCCGCCGGCTGTAGAAAAAGCGGCCCTGCATGGTCAGTTCAAGAGATTCCACGTCGACCGGTGTAGCGTGGGGTATATCGCCCAGGAGGGTGATCTTGAGGGCGTCAGTTACCGCCGCGGCGATCTCGTCCTGGATTGCAAACACGTCGTCCAGGGTGCGGTCCCAGGTATCCGACCAGAGATGAAAGCCGCTGTCTGCTTTGATCAGCTGGGCCGTGATTCGGATCTGGTTGCCGCCCTTGCGGACGCTCCCTTCGAGAATGTGGGCGACTTCGAGCTGCCGGGCAATTTCCGACAGCGGAATAGTATCCATCTTGTCCTTGTAAAAAAACGAAGACGTGCGGGCTGCCACCTTCAATTCGCGGATGCCGGCCAGCAGGTTCAGCAGTTCCTCGGTCAGGCCGTCGGAAAAGTACTCCTGCTCCGGATCCGAGGACATGTTGACAAAGGGCAGTACCGCGATGGACAGGTTGGGGGCATCGGTACCCTCATCTGGGGAAGCCGGCGGTGTTCCCGACGCCGGTGGCTGGCTCGCAATCCGTGTTTCCGGCTCGTCATCGGGCGCGGAATTCGGCACAAACTTTTCCACCGCAAAGTAGCCCAGTGCGGCGGCCATTACCACCATAATGATGCGGTTCAGGCGGCGGCCGGTAACGGCCCGGGCAGCAGGGTCAGGTTCAAGGTCCTTTTCCCTGCGGATGCCGTCCGGGGTGATCTCATAAGCCCAGGAGATGAAAAGGGCCACGGGAAAAAAGAGGATCAGGAAAAATGCCAGCAGGGTGTCGGCCCACTCCGGCAGGCGCAGAGTTTCTTCCAGGGTGGCGCTGACCTCGATCAGCAGCCAGCCGGTGACCACATAGGCCACGGCCACGCGGATGACGTTACGGCGATTGAGCTCCTGGAAGAAAGACATGCCATGACCCCGAGAATCCCGACATCCTAAGCTCTAACCGCAGTTGAAACCAATGGCCGTGGTTCAGCTCCGGTCGGGCCCGCCGGCGTAGTTCAAATAGCAGTTGGTGGAAAAGCTGACCCGCACCACGTCGGCGTTGAAGGGAAAGACGTAATGCAGCAGCCATGCCGGGAACACGTAGATGTCGCCTTCCTCAGGGGAGATGGGGCCGAACATGGAGACGTTGTGGGGCGCCCACTGGCCGTAGTTCCACTGGATCTTGCCACCCACGGGATCCTGACCCTGCTGGTTGGGGTGCCTCCATTCGTCCTTTAACTCCGGCGGCACCTGGCAGTAGCCCACCAGGGAGAAATCACCGGAGTGGATATGGGGCGGGTTCCATTCGCCCGGGCCCTGGTAGTTGACCCACAGCTTTTCAAAGGTTACGCCGGTGAGCTGGCCCTGCGTCTTGAAGATGCCGGCATTGGTGCACTGGGTGACGTAGTCGACGATAATGCTCTGCAGCTCGTTGGCGCAGGGTTCCGACAGGGTGATAAAGCTCTGCTTGATGATGTTACCGGCCAGGTTGCCGGCGGCGTCGTCGTCGGAGCTGGAAGATTTCTCCAGCACTTCCATTCGCAGCTGCTCGGAAATCCTGTTGCGATAAAGGGTAGGGCCGAAGGGCCGGATGACTTGTCCTTGCATGGGACGGCATCTTACCCGGTTTGGGGCGAGGGGTCCCGGCGCAGGATGTGGGTCAGGCCTTGACGTCGATCAGGGTGCCCAGGGTTTCGTTGATGGTCTCCAGGGCCTTGACCGAGGCTTCCACCTGTTGCTGCCCGGCAATCAGGTCCAGCACCGGCCCGGTCAGGGCAGTGGGGTCGGCGTCGGCGGACGCAATGTCGCTGGCGGCTTTCTCCAGCCGGTTGAAGCCGCGTTCGATGCCCAGCAGGGCCTGCTGGTAGGCGCTGGAGCCGATTTGCATGGTTCAATCCATCCATTGATTGTCCGGGTAATGATCGGCCGAACCGCAAAAAACTTTAGTGCCCGGATCAGCCGGGCTGTTAGGGTGACCACTTCAGATCCACCGGGAGATCGTCATGCCAAACGCCACCGTTGATCTGTTCTGGTCGTTCCGCAGCCCTTATTCCTACATCAGTACCCCGAGTGCGCTGGAGGTCCAGCATTGTTACCGGGTCAGCCTGGTATTCCGGCCGGTCCTGCCGCTGGCCCTCCGTGATCCGGACTTCTTCACGCCGGCCAACGCAAAACGCCTGAAGTACCTTCAGCTGGATTGGGCGCGGCGGGCGGAAATGCTGGGTCTGCCCCACGTCTGGCCGTCGCCGGATCCCCTGGTGCATGATGCTGAAACCATGCGTATTGCCGGTGAGCAGCCGTACCTGCACCGCCTGACGCGACTGGGGGTGGAGGCTCAACGGCGAGGCCGGGGCCTGGAGTTTGCCGCCGAAGTGTCGCGCCTGCTGTTCGGAGGAACCCGGGGCTGGGACCAGGGTGATCACCTGGCCCAGGCGACGGCCCGGGCCGGTCTGGACCTGGCGGACATGGAGCGGGCGCTGGACGACTCCCACGAGCAGGCTATCGAAGCCAACCACCAGGCCCTGGAAGCGTCCGGACACTGGGGTGTCCCGACCTTTGTATTCGACGGCGAACCCTTTTTTGGCCAGGACCGTATCGACACCCTGTGCTGGCGGCTGGACCAGCGTGGCCTGAGGCAAGCCTGAACCGGACGAGCCGCCGCCGGTCTGATTGACTGTACCAGTTATCTGGCCTGGCAGGGAGAACCCGATGAGCAGACTGCTTGCAATGCTGTTGACCATGGCCGGCCTGGCCGTTTCCGGGTTGGCCGTCGCCGATCGTCAGGACGACGTGGCGGCATTGACCGAGAAAAAAGTGACCGTGTGGCCGAAACTCTATGCCGCGCGGGACGCCGAGGGCCTGGACCGGTTCCTGGCCGAGGGGTTCCGGGTGCTGGAACCGGGCGGCTCGGTGCGAACCCGCGCCGAGGAGATTGCCTGGCTGCGGGAGACGCCCCCGGACGACACCCCCAGCGATTTCATTTTCACAATCAGGGAAATCCTGTTTGCCGCCGAGGATATGGCCATAGTCTACGGCCACGGCGACTCCACCCGGGAGACCGAAGAAGGCCGGCCCTGTCACCACAATTACTGGTCGTCCAACACCTTCATCAAACGGGAGGGTGTCTGGAAGCCGGTGTTTTCTCACGTCTCGGGCATTTCCTGCACGCCCATCGAGTGACGGGCGAGCGGCATCCCTAAATCGAATCCTGGGGGTCCACGTCCAGCGACCAGCGGGCCCGCCGGGCGTCTTTCAGGTCAAACAGAGACTTTGACCAGCTGCGAAGAAACCGCTGCAGCTTACCCCGGTCGGGACACAGCAACAGCAGCTGCAGCCGGTAGCGCCCGGCCCTGCGTTCCATGGGTGAGGGCATGGGCCCGTACAGGTCCACTTCCGGCGGGACGGGCAGGCAGCCCATGGCCGCATCCAGGAAACGCTCGGCGTCCTGTTTCTTCAGAGCCTCGGCCCGCAGCAGGGCCATATGTCCGCAGGGCGGAAAAGCGGCGGCCTGGCGTTCCCGGATCAAGAGCCGCGCGAAGCGGCCGTAGCCGGTCCGCAACACCTGTTCAAACAGCGGATGGTCCGGATGATGGGTCTGCAGCAGCACGGTACCGCCGGCATCGTTGCGCCCGGCCCGGCCGGAAACCTGGGTCAGCAGCTGGGCAGTGCGCTCGGTGGCGCGAAAGTCGCTGGAGAACAGCGCCTGGTCGATGTTGACCACACACACCAGGGTCACCCCGGGAAAGTCGTGCCCCTTGGCCAGCATCTGGGTGCCCACCAGGATGCAGGGTTGACCGGTCATGACCTTGGTGACGAGGTCCGCGAAGGCCGTGCGGCCCCGGACGGTGTCCCGGTCGATGCGATGTACCGGCACCTGGCTGAACCGGCGCTGCAGCAGGGCTGCCAGGCGCTCGGTGCCCACCCCCAGAGGAATGACCCGGGACGATCCGCAGTCCGGGCACAGCATCGGCCGCTTCTGCTCCATGCCGCAATGGTGGCACCGCAGTTGATCATCCGCCTGGTGAAAGGTCATGCGGGCGTCGCAGCGCCGGCACTCGGCGGTCCAGCCGCAGGCATTGCAGATGAGTACCGGGGCAAAACCGCGACGATTCAGGAATACCAGGGCCTGGCCGCCCTGGGAAAGGTGCTGATCCAGGGCCTGCAAAACCTCCCCGGACAGACCGTGCTCAGGCAGGTGGCCCCTGACGTCTATTAGCCGGACTTCCGGCAGACGAGCCGCGCCGGGGCGCCGCGGCAGGACGGCGTGGTCATACTTGCCGGTCTCGGCGTTGTGGATGGACTCCAGCGACGGGGTGGCCGATCCCAGCACCACCGGAATGTCCAGCATCTTGGCCCGCTGCACCGCCAGGTCCCGGGCCGAATAATGCAGGCCGTCCTGCTGTTTGAGGGACAGGTCGTGTTCTTCGTCCACCACGATCAGTCCCGGCCGCGGCAGCGGCGTAAACACCGCGGACCGGGTGCCGATGACCACGTCCAGCCGGCCGCGGGCCGCATCGACCCAGGTCTGGGCCCGTTCCGGGTCCCCCAGTCCTGAATGCACCACGGCCAGCCGGCCGCCGAGCCGTTGCCGGAACCGCTCGGACAGCTGCGGCGTCAGGCCGATTTCCGGGACAATCACCAGGGCCTGCCGGTCCAGCTCCAGGCAGCGCCGGATGGCGGCCAGGTAGACCTCGGTCTTGCCGCTGCCGGTGATGCCTTCCAGCAGCAGCGGGCTGAAGCGCTCCAGTTTCGCGGTAATCTGCGCCACGGCCGCGGCCTGAGCCTCGGTTAGGCTGGGCCCGGCCGTCGGCTGGTGCTCCGACAGGTTCGCCGCGCTGATCCGTTCAACCCAGCCCTTGTCCGCCAGCCGGCGCAACACGTCCGAGCTGACGCCGGCGCTCAGCAGTGCATCAGACTCCATTGGGCGCCTGGTCAGCGACTCCAGTGCCTGCCGCTGGCGCGGCGCCCGTGTCAGCGATCCCGGATCAACCGCCCGCCCGGCGCTGGTGAGGTTCCAGGCCAGTCGGGGACGGGGTTGCGGACGATCGACCCGGCGCAGTGCAGTGGGCAGCATGGTGGCTGCCACCTCGCCGATGGGGTGGCAGTAGTAAGCGGCCGCCCACCGGGCCAGTTCCAGCAGAGGCTCCGGTACCGGCAGGGCCGGATCGATGACCTGGTGGACGGGTTTGATCCTGGCGATGTCAATGCTGGGCAGGCCGAACTCCAGCACCACGCCTACCAGTTTGCGGTTGGCAAAGGTCACCAGCACCCGGCTGCCTGGATTGGCCGGCAGATCGGTCGGCCAGCGGTAATCGAAAAGCCTGGGAACGGGCACCGGCAGTGCCACCCGGCAAACGAGGGCGTCAGCATTCACAGCGCGACATGTTGCATGAGTTGGCCGCCAAAGGCGACCGGGGATCAGGCGTAGGCGGGTTCCCGGGACTGCCAGTTCACCAGGTCCACCAGCCGCTGCAGGTCTTCCAGGATGCTGGAGCCGGGCAGGGAGCCTGGTGGCATGTTGCCGGTGCGCGTGGTCAGGCTGAAGGTTCGGATACCGCTGCGGGTCCAGTGCTTGTGCAGCAAACGATCCCACAGCCCCGCCACGGCGGCCTCGGCCCGGAGTTCGCTGCCCAGGGAAATGTGAATCAGCCGGGCTTCCGGGCTGTTTTCCAGCAGCGGGCTCAACGCCTGCATCAATCGCAGGCGGTGTCCGACGTGACGGTCAATGATTTCGCCGGCCACGGCGGCTTCCAGCTTGATCCACACGGTTGGATTGTTGGCGCCGGGGAAAAAACTGATCAGGCGGTCTACCCGGCCGTATACCGCTTCCAGGTCCTGGCGCAGGGCCAGCTCGCCGTCCCGCTGGTCGGGGCTGAGGTAACGAAAGGCGGCGGTGCCGCCCTGCCAGGCAAGACGGTGGCAGGCCGCCTCGCCGGCGCCCAGGTCAGAATCCACGATGACCAGGCGCACGCCGCGGCGGCTCAGCTCTGTCATCAGGGCCAGTCCCAGGTCGTGATAAGGTTGAATCACGACCGCTACGGGGTGGCCGGTTTCCAACCAGTTCATGTCAACCCACGTGTCGTTCCTGCGTTGAACCCAGTATGGCCGTCCGGCGGCAGGCGTGACAGGCCGTCGGGCCAGAAGTCACAAAAGTTAAAACCCTGACCGGTTGCCGGTTTGGGGCAATGGCGGCGCCGTGCGAGCCCCGAATGGTGCGTTAGAATTCATGCAACATGCGAGACTCAAGCATATTGGCGCCCGGCGCGGTCACTGAGCCGTGGACCAGGTCATGACCATGGCGGGTGAAGCGGTACCCGGCGCGGCCGGAGAGCAGCGCTCAATCCCGAGCCTGGACGATTTTCTCAAGTCAGTGGAAGGCCGGGCTTTCAAGATGGCGTGGATGGCCACGGGCAGCCGCGAAGATGCCCTGGACATTGTCCAGGACGTGATGATGGCCTTCGTCCGGCGTTACCGGCGCAAGCCCAGCGAACAGTGGCGGCCACTGTTCTTCCGCGCCCTGGATAACCGGATCAAGGATTGTTTCCGGCGCCGCAAAGCCCGATTTCGCTGGTTTGGACACCAGGCCACGGCCAGCGACAACCAGCCGGAAGATCCGGTGGAGCGTCTGCCGGACCATAACCGACCCGGGCCGGAGCTGGCCGGTCACGGTGAAGACGTCGCAGAGGCCCTGGAGTCTGCCCTGGCCCAGCTGCCCGACCGCCAGCGCCAGGCCTTTTTGTTTCGGACCTGGGAAGGCCTGAGCGTGGCTGAGACTGCCCGGGTGATGGGCTGCAGCCAGGGCAGCGTCAAAACCCACCTGTCCCGGGCCATGCAGTCGCTGCGCCAACAACTGGAGTCATTTCGAATATGAATCATGCTGACCAGAACAACCCGGACCAGGCTGAGCAGGACCGGGCCATCGAGGACCTGGCGCGCCGGGTTCTGGATCACGGCGTGGAAAACCTGGATGGCGCAGCGCGATCCAGGCTGAATCGCATTCGTCACCTGGCGCTGGATGAAGCGGACCACCAGAGCGCCGGTCGGTGGTGGCCAGCCGGCCTGGCGGCCAGTGGCGCGGTACTGATTCTGGCCGTGGGTGTTGGCATGCGCAGCGCGGCGCCGCCGGCCCCGGACTCGCCCGGGGCGGTACCCGGGCTGGCCGGGGTGACCCGGGCCGACGGCCCGCTGGAGTCGAACACTGCACTGGAGGACCTGGCTCTACTCAGCTCCGCGGAATTTGAGCTGGTGGAGGACCTGGAGTTTTACCTGTGGCTGGAGGATGCCCTGGAGCCGGGCTGACTGCTGGTGATTTCCTGGACACTCATGCTCGGAATTCTGCTGGCGGCCCAGGCGCCATCGGCGGACGACGACGCGCCACCGCCCAGCAAGGCACTGCTGGAATTCGTGGCGAGCTTCCAGAGCGTGGATGGCGAATGGCTGGATCCCATGTCGCTGCCTGAACAGTCTGGTTCGGACCAGGCAAAAGATGAGCAAGATGATGAACAAGCAAAAGACAAATCGGCGGATCGTCGCGATCATCGCGACGATGATGTTGACCAGCGCCGCCCTGGCCGCTGAAGAGCCCGCTGGACAGGCTGCGGCCTGGACCTCGCTGACGCCTGAGCAGCAGCAGGTGCTGATGCCTTTTGCCGAGGAATGGGGTCAGCTCAGCGACGAGTCCCGGCAAAAGCTGGCCGAAGGCGCGCGACTGTGGGCCTCCATGCCGGCCGAGGATCGCCAGCTGGCCCACCGGCGTTTCTCCGAATGGCAGCAGTATTCTCCGGAGGAGCGTCAGATCATCCGCGAGCGATTCGACAGATTTCGCCAGCTGCCTCAGGCCCAGCAGCGTGCACTGCAGCGCGTCTACCGGCAGTTCAAGGGCCTGCCGCCCGAACGGCAGAAAGCACTGCGCCAGCAGTTCCAGGAGATGTCCCCCCAGGAGCGGCGCGCGTTTCTGCGCGGCATGCGCGCCGGCAACGAAGGCGCCGCCCATAACCGCAACCGCGAACAGTTCCAGAAAATGCCGCCTTCCCAGGCCCGATGGTTTCGCAGCCTGGCCACCGAGCTGTCACCCGCTGCCCGACAAAACCTCATGGGCCGCCTTCGTCAGGGCGGACCGAGAAGCTGGAACGAGCTGGAGCGCACCCTGGGGCCTTTGAGCACGGAAGAGAGGGAGGCGTTTTTGTTGGGGGATTGATGGGTTGTCTATCCGCAAGACGGAACATCCTGTCCCGCTCGCGGCCGGGAATCGAAAACGCGGTTTCCGATTCCCTTACGGCCTTCGGCCGTTGGCACATCCCTGTGCCAAGGTCTATCCGCAAGACGGGACATCCTGTCCCGCTCGCGGCCGGGAATCGAAAACGCGGTTTCCGATTCCCTTACGGCCTTCGGCCGTTGGCACATCCCTGTGCC
>JAAUYH010142464.1_pt1 | contig 16493 bp, 10 predicted proteins | sample 7278061 | NCBI WGS metagenome assembly JAAUYH01 (sample SAMN14350203, study PRJNA611818) | marine sediment metagenome | isolation source: surface marine sediment (0.6m) | place: French Polynesia: Moorea | collected 2018-08 | reverse complement strand
GGTCGAAATGTCAAGAGTCATCATAGGGGGGCTATTCAAAGTCTGATTTGAAGCTGGGCGGTAATGAACTGAATCGGACAACGCCGAAATTCAGGTGGTTTTACTTCCGCCAGATTGTGAAATTAGAATAATGAAAGAATAATGAATTGAACCCACCTAAAGCTAATCGACCTATTTGCGACCAGAAAGTCTTTTAGAATCAGGGATGGAAGGATTAGGGGAAGTTCTTCACTTAGGGGATTCCCCGAACTTTAGAGAGGATGTTGAGGCAATTCCATGGCGAGACCTAGCTATGGTCCTCGGTCAAAACAACGGGCGAGTCGACTCTTAGAGGGACTGCTGGCCTATGCTGTCGATGCTTTGTCGGACTGTGACCACCTCCGTCACCATATTCAAATTCATTGGCGGACAGAGCAGCAGTTGGTGGTTAGGACTAAGGTGAGATATTTAGAGGAGTTAACCGCTAAAGATGCTTATGGGGGCAAGTTGACAGGACCTCAAATCAAGGAGGGGTTGAAACGATTTGAGGATTTTCTAGAAATTCTGGAGGATAACCGACCCTCAACTCAAGGGTCAGATGTGTGGCATTTTACGTTGCACCTTTGGCATGGACGACAGGAGCGGACCGCCAATTTGCATCGGTTTGAGCAGGAATGGGAGCGACGGCGGCCGGCAAAGTCTAAACAAGTGACCCGAGAGCATACGCAAGGGGCGCTGTCCGAGCAGGGTATTTCAGGAAATTTATCCCGACCCAATGGCAGAGGGCGTCAAGATTGGGGGGAGGCGTTGGATGTTTCCATTTTCTACGGGCGAGAGAGTGAAATGGACACCCTGACTCAGTGGGTTGTGGAGGATCGCTGCAAGCTGATTACCCTCCTGGGGATGGGGGGAATGGGTAAAACCACCTTGTCAGTGAAACTAGCGGAACAGATACAGGAAGAATTTGAATTTCTGGCTTGGCGATCGCTGCGGAACGCTCCACCGGCTGAAGAAATCCTGACCGAACTGATTCATTTCCTATCGAATTATCAAGAGATGGAACTGCCCGCCACGTTAGAGGGCAAGATTGCTCACCTGCTGGATTACTTGCGTCAGCACCGGTGTCTTCTGTTATTAGATAATGTCGAATCGATTTTGCAGGGAGGGGCTCAGTCGGGACATTTTCAAGCGGGGTATGAAGGGTATGGCCATCTGCTGCGATGTGTGGAGGAAGGGCGGCATCAAAGTTGCGTGATCTGCACCAGCCGGGAGAAACCCAGAGGCATCGCCTTTCGTGAGGGGGTGACGCTGCCTATCCGTTCAATGCAACTGAAGGGGCTGAGTCAGATCGAGGGACAAGGCATTTTTGAGGCCAGAGGGTGTTTTGGGGGGGGGTACCAAGACTGGCGAGAAATCTTTGAACATTTTGCCGGTAATCCGCTGGCCTTGAAGATAGTGGCCTCAACAGTGCAAGAACTGTTTGAAGGGAATGTGGCGGAACTGATGCCCTATTTGCGCCAGAAGGTGCTGGGGTTTGAGGACATTAGAGATTTGTTGCAACAGCAGTTTGGTCGCTTATCGGCAATAGAGCAGCAGGTGATGTATTGGCTGGCGGTGAACCGAGACCCCATTTCGTTGACAGATTTGGCTGCTGATGTCGTGTCAGGGGCTGTTTCTCGGCGACTGCCAGAAGTGCTGAAATCTCTGGGACGGCGAAGTTTGGTAGAGCGTAACAAAGGGCAATGGTTGTTACAACCCGTTGTGATGGAGTTCGTAACGGATCGTTTCGTGAAGCAGATTTGTGATGAGTTTAGGGATTGGGAATCGGGAATTAGGGGCTGTGAGTTATTCAACAGCCACGCCCTAATCAAGGCCCAGAGTAAAGACTATGTGCGTCAAGCCCAAATTCGTCTCATCCTCCGTCCCGTTATTGACGCTGTGATCGCCGCTTTGGGTAGTTCCCAACGGGTTGAACAGCAACTGAAGCAGATGCTAGCCAGTCTGAGGCGGGAGTCGCCCCTAAAACCGGGTTATATGGCAGGCAATATCCTCAATTTGCTGCGTGAACTGATGGCGGATTTAAGGCAGCTTGATTGTTCGTATTTGGCTATATGGCAGGCGAACCTGTTGGACATAAATTTACACCAGGTGAATTTCGCCCATTGCGATCTGTCTAAGTCTGTTTTCACAGATACGTTGAGCGCCAACCTGTCGGTTGCCTTTAGTCCCGATGGCGATCGGTTTGCGACGGGGAATGCGGATGGCGACGTGCGGGTCTGGCAAGCGGACAATTGCAAAAAGGTTTTGATCTGCAGAGGCCATGCCAGTTGGGTGGCGGCGATCGCCTTTAGTCCGGATGGTCAAACCCTGGCCAGCGGTAGTTTTGATCAAACTGTAAAACTGTGGGATCTCTCAACGGGTAAATGCCTCATGGTTCTGGAAGGGCACACCGATTGGATTTGGTCGGTGGCGTTTAGCCCCGATGGTCAAATGTTGGCCAGCAGTGGCAATGATCAAACCATTAAATTGTGGGATGTACTCACTGGCCGCTGTATTCGGACTTTAGAGGGACACGCCAAATGGGTCTGTTCAGTCGCTTTCAGTCGCAATGGACAGGTTCTGGCTAGCGGCAGTGATGATCACACCGTAAAGCTTTGGGATATTCACACGGGCCAATTGCTACAAAATTTGCAAGGACACACCGGCATGGTTAAATCGGTGGCGTTTGATCCGACGGGGCAAGCGTTAATCAGTGGAGGGCGTGATGGCGTCATTCGACTGTGGGATGTTACTACCGGGCAATGCTTGAAAACATTCGGCGGCAATCTCCCCAGCTTGATCATGTCAGTCGCCTATACCTCCCGAGCAGGCTCCTCCCAAAAGTCCATGACTAATGGATTTGAAAGTACGACGGATCACCTTCTGGCGAGCGGAAGTCAGTCAGGCATTGTTAGGGTGTGGGAGGTTTCTACTGGAGACTGTGTTAAGACCTTAAAAGGCCATTCGAGCACTGTTTGGTCGGTTGATTTTCATCCCAATGGGCAAACATTGCTCAGTGGCAGTCATGACAGCACGGTTAAGGTGTGGAACGCCCAGACTGGTCAATCGCTGAGAACTCTGCGAGGCTATAGCGCCGGTGTCAGAGCGATCGCATTTAGCCCCGATGGTCAACTTTTAGCCAGTGGCAGTGATGATAAAAAAGTCAGGCTGTGGGAAATGCAAGCTGATTGTCACCTGTATACTTTAGGCGAGCATATCAGCGGGGTTTGGTCTGTCGCCTTTAGCCCGGATGGACAAACCTTAGCCAGCACTGGCGTTGACGCCATTCGCTTGTGGGATATGCCGACTCGGCAAGTGCGTAAAACCTTACGGGGGCATGCCAGCATAGTCTGGGTTGCTTTCAGCCCGGATGGACAAACCTTAGCCAGTGGCAGTGCTGACGAAACCATCCAATTTTGGGATGTACAGTCGGGGCGATCGCTCAAAACCATCTCTAACAATACTGGAAAAATTTGGTCTGTCGCCTTTAGTCCAGACGGCCAAATCCTGGCCAGTGGCAGTGAAGACGCCACTGTTAAGCTGTGGAATGCGCAATCGGGTGACTGCATTACGACTTTCCAAGGGCATGCCAGTCTAGTTTTTTCGGTGGCCTTTAGCCCGGACGGCAAAATTCTGGCCAGCGGCAGTAGCGATCAAACCATTCGAATATGGGATTTGCAATCGGGGCTGTGCCGTAGGATATTAACTTGTTCAGGTCGTCTTTGGTCTGTCAGATTCAGTCCAGATGGCCGCATGCTGGCGTGCGGCAGTGATAACCAAACCATACAGTTATGGGACATTCAGTCAGGTAAGTCGCTTAACGTCCTGCGAGGACATGTCGGCGAAGTGTGGTCTGTCGCCTTTAACCATCACAACGGCGCCTTAGTCAGCGGCGGTCAGGATGGAACCGTTAAACTTTGGGATGTCCAAACTGGAAAATGCATCAACACCCTCAGAGACAAAAGACCCTATGAAAAAATGAACATCACTGCCGTGACGGGCTTAACTGATGTTCAGAAGGAGACTTTAAAAACCTTAGGAGCAGTAGAAGACGTCATTGATTAACGCTAATTTCTTTCCTACTAAGGCGTGTTTTGACGGCGTCGCCTCAAAGCGCTCTCATGGTAGGCGACTTTCCGCAGACGGTTAATACCGCCTAGCGGCTGATGCGCCAGAATCGCATGCCATGGGCTGAAAATCTTATTCTCACAGGCCTCTCGAAATTTCTTCAAGCTGTCGCTATAGGGATCTTGTTGCGGAATTTTAACAGTCGCTACTTTGATAAATTTTGAATTTGGCTGCGACAGGTCAACTTCAACATTAGAGGCGGGTTCTGGCCATTCAATACTGACATCTTCAATGGGCATCTTGTCTGGGTCTGTTTGGCATTGCACCATAAAGTCAAAGTAAACATCCCCTTCCTTGATGCGTTCTGCTAGCGCATCAAATAAAAAGTCGTCTTGCCCTGGGTTTACGGGGGAGGGAGAGGGGTGGCGATCTTGATTTGTCGGTTTAGCCGAGAATTTCATGGCTCTGTTCCCCAGACGATATGGCGACATGCTCCAGTACTGAATCTCAAGCGGGTTGGACACTTGGGCGTTGAGGGCGGATTGAGCGATCTGGCGCAGTCGAGGACGGGGCAAAAAGAACAAAAATTTTCCCACCTGGCCGCCAAACCACTTTCTCAACTCAAAAAAATGTCGGTAGGCTCGAATATCGGGGAAGGGAAAAACCGGATTATTAACCATGATGAAATCTTGTTCTGAATCGCTTCCATTCGCTAAATCTTCAGGTGGAAGCACCTGCTTACCCCCTACCCCCAACAGTTTGATGGCCATCCCTCGGCCGTCTCCCTGGCGATCAGACTGGATTTTGAAGGATCCGTTAGAAAAGCGAATGATTGCATCAAACGTTTGAGGTTCTTGAAATACCCCAACTCTCACCCATTCCGGCAGTCCAGATTCAACTCTGAATTCGCCTTTGAGACACCCGGTATCTTTGGTATGCTGCCCTCGTCGAAATCGCCCCAGAAGTTTGGCTTGTTGGAGGTGAAAGTAGGTCATCAACTCCAACATCTGTTCGATTTCCTTGGCTTCATCGGGAAGCGGATATTCTTTGTAGAGTTCCTTTTGACCCGTCTTATTTTTCATTTGAATGTGACGTAGGTGTTATCAGCGCCTGATTCGACTACCTATCAATGATTGCGGTAAAACGTTACGGTGTACTTCTTATCCGTTTGCGGGATATTGCGATGGACCAGGTCCGAGAGGGTATTCGTGTTCTGAATCACCTCCCACCCAATGGGGGAAAAAGTCTGTTCATTGAAAATGTTTTCCGCCATTAAGGGATTCGTTAACGCTTGGGAAAAGGCGTCAATGCCGACCAATCGACCAATCAGGGGAGATAGGGCTGAATTTTCTCGGACATCTTCAGCATAGAGACCCACATAAAATTCAATTTTGTCAACATCCCCATAGAGTCGTTTTAATTCTCGCTGCGCATCCGGATTAGCGGTAATCTGATCAAAATCCGTCACTCGAGGAAACTGACACATCTCGCGGTAATCGTTATAACTGGCCAGTTGCGCTTTACGCCCTAACTCAATACTGGCTAATTCGGTATGTATCAAGAATTCCGCCGTATTAAACAAACCAATGCGGGCGCCGGGTTGAGAACAGGTCTCCTCAAACAAAGCCGCCAGCCCCCGATCGATTAGCATTTGATTGTTCCAAAGGGTCTCCGCCATGGAGATCTGTTCGCCGTTATAGTTCAGCGTTTCGGGGAGGGCGCTGTGCCAGCGGTACACTAAGCTGAACTCAAGTGTCATCCAATTCTGGCGATACCACTTCTCATTTGTAAACGCGGCCGGATCGACGATGAAATCAAAATGATAAGGTGTAATGTGGTTAATATACTCCTCCACAATAATTTTCATGATTAGGAGGATCAGAATATTTCTGGCGGTTTGGAAGAGGCGTTCGTCATCCCAGTCAGAATAATGCTTTGCCAGTAAATCGCACAATCGATTGTGTTCCCTTAGGCAAAGGACGTTTAGCATGACATAGCCGATTTGCACATTTGCCCGTTCCACCCCCATGGCAAACAGTTTTGCTTTCTTAGCGGGGTCTAGCCTGGTCTCATCATTGAGAGGGGTATACAATCCATCAAATTCGGCTTTAATTTCTCCTTTTTCTGGATTGGCGTAGAAAAAGGGAGGATATTCCTCACCGTTGATTATCTGACTTTTCAGTTTGCCGCCTTGATGGGCTCTCAACATATCTGTGGATTTTCGGTTGAGTCCATAGACAGGCGACAAATCGATGTGGTGGTTGGAGGTATTTTTTAATTTATTGGTGTGATCAGTGCGTAGAAAGCCATCGGTAAACCACTGCACCCAATAGGGAAACAACTGAGTTGATTTTTCTGAATAAATCGTCTGCCCATCTTTTTTGCGGAATAAAACCGCAAGATCTTCAAGTTTGGGCAGGTTGTCGTCCTGGTTAAACGCTGGGTCAGGAGGTAAATGTCGTCCTGTATAGGTTCGATCGGTTAATGAGTCCCAGCAAGTATAATTGCCTGAGAAGCCGGGCTCCATTGTCATCAGACTGAACGGATAGGGACGTGTGGGAACAGCGTAAATAGCATTGTTAATCAGCGTTTTGTTGATCTTTCGCTTCAGAGAATCGTTGCTTTGCAGCAATTTCCAAACTCCCGAGAAGTTGGTTAAGGCAAAGGTCTGGAGTTTGTTCTTAAACCCATCTCTAGAAGTGTCTCTTTTGTTTGACATGTCCTTGTACGAGTAATCTGTAACAGAATGTAATAAAGTTTAGGAATGGATTAGGACGTGGCTAAATATTTCTAGCGATTCAATGTGTTCTGAAGCAAAAAACATCTCGTAATTCTCCAACAACTAAAGGCTGTCGGCGTCAAACCACCTTAGAATTTCTATATCCGATTTTCATTTGTTGATAATGGCCCGAATGATAATGGCCCGAAGTCAATCAATCCTTTGATAGGCAGCGCCTACAGAGACAAAAATGGGCGGCAATTCTTGCTGCGAAGAGCCGAATTTTACCCTGAGCGCACTTCAACGGCAAACTAGGGTCATTTCAACAAATAAATAGATCGTGATGCATGTTTCCATAAGCCCCGCAAATGCTAAGGCTACCAGCTTAAAGTGCGTAATTTATTTTGAATAGTACCCCTAAGGGTACTTTGAAGCCATAAATATGAAACATGGGTTTATGACTGTCGGTCCTGAGGCTGGATCAGCTAAGAAAATGGGGAATGAAACAAGAGTCTTTCCGCTTCTTCTTTGGAAACTGGCGCAGAGAATAAATATCCTTGCCCCAGGTTACAACCGAACTGGCGGAGTTTGCTGAGTTGCTGATGCGTTTCAATCCCTTCAGCAATGGTGTTCATTTGGAGTTCACGAGCTAACGAGATAATCGTGCGGATAATTTGGTCATGCTGATTGCCCAGATCAGCCGTAAAAGAACGGTCTATCTTGAGGGCGCTGACGGGAATTGTGTGGAGATATCCCAGAGAAGAATACCCGGTGCCAAAATCATCTAAATTAAGTTGGATGCCCATTTTGTGTAGGGATTCCAACTGAGGCGCCACAAAGTGCGCCATTTCCAATAGCATTGTTTCAGTGATCTCCAGCTTCAAGCAAGAGGCGTCGGTTTGAGTTGAGCCCAGCACAGCTTTAATTTGGGAAAGAAAATCAGGTTGCAGAAGTTGTCGATTAGAGACATTTACGCTCATGAACAAGGTGTCGAATCGCTTCAATTTCTTTTGCCACTGGCGAAGTTGTTGACAAGCTTCCTGAAGCACCCACTTCCCAATGGGCACAATTAATCCATTGGCTTCTGCGATGGGAATAAATTCTTCTGGAGAGAGCCACCCTCTTTCTGGATGCCGCCACCGCACTAACGCTTCAAATCCCATAATAGAGCCATTTAACAAGGAGACTATTGGCTGGTAATGCAGTTGGAATCGGGCAAATGAGTTTGAAAGTAAACTTTCCAGTTCTTGCCGTAATTCCAGCTCTAACTGTGAGCGGGAATATACTTGGGATGGCGTTGTCTGATCGAACACGGCGTGACTACCGCGTTCACTTCCCTTGGCGCGATACATAGCCGTGTTAGCATCCCGCAACATATCTTCCGGTTGATGATAATGCCGAGAGAACAGTGTAATTCCCACACTTACTGAGATAAACAGTACATGCCCACTCAGATTAAAAGGACTGGACAAAAAAGATTGGATGCGATGAGCTGCTAGCTGGGCTTGAGCGATATTATTGACGCCTTTCAACAGCAAGGCGAACTCATCGCCGCCCAATCGAGTCAGGGTGTCTTCAGGGGCAAGACAGCGTTTTAACCTTCGGGAGAGGGCGATCAGAAGTTGATCCCCAATCTCATGGCCGAGACTATCATTGACGAACTTGAAATGATCGATATCTAGACAGAGAATGGCGAATTCTGCGGCGGGATGAGATGAATCCTCTGTTCCCTGTTGGGCTTGCTGAAATATTGTTTTCAGCCGTTCTATAAACAACAGGCGATTGGATAAGCCGGTTAGCGGGTCGCAGAGAGCTTGTTGTTTGAGGTGCTCTGCGGCCGAATGACCTTCCGCTGCAAGTCCGGCTAAATGGGTCGCCGTCTTCATCATTTCTAAATGATAGGCAGAGGGCTGGCAGGCAATTCGATGGGCTAGTGCAAATGTGCCTAGAACTTCGCCAGACTGGGAGAAAAAGGGACTTGACCAACAGGAATGGATATTGTGCTTCAGAGCCAATTCTCGAAAGGGAATCCAGCGAGGATCGGTGGCGATGTCCTTAATAAAAACAGATTCTCCTTGATAAGCCGCTGTCCCACAGGAGCCTGCCTGTTTCCCCAGCACCAATCCGTCTAACGCTTGGGCATAGGCCTTAGGGATACTGGGGGCCGCCCCAAGCCGCAATTGTTGGTTTGCCGGATCCATCAGCAAAATAGAACAGAGTGCGCCTGGAGCCTGTTGCTCAATTAACAGACAGAGCTGTTTGTAAATGGTCTGCAAATTAGTTCCGGAGGCAATATTCTCCAAAATTTGAGTTTGGATGGACAGGAGGGCTTCGGCTCTTTTGCGCTCAATGGCGGCTGCTAGCAAATGGGTCACAGTCTGCAAGAAGTGAATTGTTGCGGGTGTGAAGCAGCATTTTTCAATGGAATGCACGGTGAGTAATCCTAGGGGGGTTTCCTGCCCCGGGATGATTATGCAAACACTGCTGACGCTATCAGCCGGAAAGATCGTCGATAGGGGTTTTAGGTTTGGATCCTCAATCTGGTTGTCTGCGATCTCAATGGGGTGTTTAGTTGCGAGCAAGTATCGCACCCAACTCTGGGTATGAGCGCTAATTTCTAGACAATCAACCGTGAGATTAGACCACCCCGTGCTAACCACCTTCTGGAGAGTACCGCCATCCGAAAGGACTTGCCAGATACTGCTATACCTTAGATTTAGAGTGTGGGCGACGAGGGAAATTGTATTGTGAAATAAATTTGGCAGCTCAACGCCAGAGATGGCGTGATCAACCAAACTGGTAATGGTTCTCTGGTACTGGCTGTGAGTCAGATTGACTGCGGTGGAATCCGATTGAGCCTGAAACGGCGCTGTGTCAGAAGGGTAACGAGTCCTTTCTGTTCCAATATTCTCTTTGTCACCGGCCACTTCCCCAGGCTCCCAATAATGTCATTATTTTAAAAAACTATCTGATTTATGAGTCTGAAAGACTTTTTATGAGTATGCGATCCTTAATCAAAAAAGGACTCAAGCTTAATGAGAGTTCATGATTGATTTAGGATCGCCTAATATGCTATCTGAATTTCATGGCTTTCTCTCTGGACGATTTATTTTCCTCTAGGCGGCAAGTTGAATCAGGAAAATGCCGCGAATGTTAGGCCAGATAGCTGATAGCTATTCCCCCAGAAACTATCCCAATTAGACTTAGCTATTTCATAGCCGGCCGCCAGATCCGCTATGCACTTGGGATCGTGTTTAACGATTTCATTGATCGTTTGTCGTACCTGATGACGATGTTTGATGTCTTCTTCTCCAACATGAATATGCCAGAACTCCCAATCAATATTATGTTGATTGGCCTTTAGATATGGATTCTGCATGATGTACTTATACATAGCAGTGAGGTAGACTTGGCACAAGCATTCTCCACCCATGCCGCACAAGCCAATAACGTAGGCCATAGTCTGCTCCCTAGTCAGTTGTTGTAACTGCTTCAACAACTTTAGGTTTTCGGGATGAACGGAATCTTCTAAGACCTCTGGCTCCAGTTCTATGCTGAGGAGAAAGTTATCCCATAATTTGAGGTGAGCTTTCTCGGCCAGACCACTACCCAACTCATCGGCCAAAATATGAGCAATCAAGCTTTTGAAATCACCGTAAGGGGTTTTGGAGACTAGAACAGCCAGGTTATTTGGATAATCTCTGACAAAATAGCGATATTGTAGGCAAATACTTCGAAGCATCTCAGGGGGAGCGCTTTTCAAATATTGGAGTTTAGTGTCAGCGAGATACTCTGTTGCAATGCGGGTATCATCCGCTAGTTTCCAAAAGTCTTCTGGGAGTAGTGTTTTCAACATCTTATACCTGTTGTTGAGTTTCGACGCTCGCATGATATCGAGGCGAACAACAAGACAACATCTAATAAATGTCATGTCTAAGACGTGATAGATGTCATAATTTGGGGCTCCCCACAGTTTCGGCCGACCTAATCCTTACAATGTGGGGCTAGCGGTCTACAGCAAACAAAAGCTAGCAAATCCCGCCATAGAGTTTTTTGGGACTGACAATAACGTCAGCGTGTTGGGCCAATTAACAATCAATGGCCAAGATATTTCTTTGGTGGCGCCCCATCCCTTGCCGCCCGCTAAATCTAGCTTCTTCCATGAACGGAATCGACAATTGGATTTGATCAGCCAGTATATCCTGCCCCTTGAATCTCCAGTTATTCTGGCGGGTGATCTTAATACCACGATGTGGTCGCCCTATTACAAGAAATTAGTTTGCAGCACGGGCTTGAAAAATGCGCGTCCGAGGGTTTGGTTTGCTGCCCACTTGGCCCACTCGCGGGACTTACCATAGGATTCCAGATATGGTTACGCTCCTCTTATCCATTCCGATTGACCACAGTTTGATCAGTCCAGAACTGAGGGTCGCTGATGTTCGCACGGGGACGGACACCGGATCAGACCATCGACCGCTGGTTATTGATTTATGGATTGGAGCCGATGGCTTATTAAAGCGGGAAATTTTCCCTAGGACAGAATACAGGAATCAGGAGACAGAATACGGCTCCTGACTGGCTTCTGACTCCTGCATTCTGTATTCCTATCCCACCTGATTTTCCTGGCTTAAATGACAAGCCGAGACGATTAATATGTGTAGTCTCAAGGTAGAGGAACCAGGGTTAAGTCCGCGATCTCCGCCTTCACTTCCTCTAGTTTTTCAGTGACAGTCTGGCCGATCAACATCCTTTCCGCCAGAGCTAACCCTGCTTCAAAGGTTTGACATACCCCACAGCGCCAGAGATAGAATCCGCCGTTCCAGATCGTAGATTGCATGAGTTCGCCGGGTTGTCCTGATAAAACTTGCTGCATAGCGTTAACCAGATGGGGCGTATCTTCAAGCGGCGCATCCTCTCCGGCGAATCCATAGTCTCGAGGATGTAGCAAGAGGCGTTCGAAATCGGGTTCATCAGGATTTCCTAGGGCCAGGATAGCGGTGCGAGCCCGGGGCAGATCGCAACTGCCTTCAAGTCCTTTCACCGCCGTATAACAATGGGTTCCCCGGATTGCGTAGGTGGCCCTGGCCATTTCTTCAGTCGGGGGATGGACATAGCCGGTGACGAGGTGAGCGTCACCGGCATAGGGGGACCACATCAGTTCAATGGTGGCGAAGGGGGGGCGTTTGCCAATTTGGTCCCGGTAGGGCGTCATTGCTTCAGCTTCAGGGAAATGTTGGGGGGTGTAGATAAACCCCAACCCTGTGCGTTCAAACAGCTGTTGCGCTTGGGGCAACGGCATATGCTGCAGGGGCAGATCAAGGCCCTGCCAAATGTCGATAAAGGGGACGCCGTACTTCGTTGGCATGCGATCGCCCCCATGCAGGATCACCGGCGCATTCGCCGCCGCCAAGATCAGCGCGGTCAGCGGGCTGATGGGCGTTGTGCGCGAACGGCCATCATAGGGAGAACACAAAACCGTTACCGGATACGGGGACTGGATAGGCCCTAATTTAGGACCCAGTTGATCATAGGCGTCTAACATCCCAGCGAGTTCCTGGGGGCGCGGGCGCTTAATTCGGTGCGCGATCATAAACGCCCCTATCTGAGCGGGCGTGGCCTCCTGCAACAGCATCATCCGGGTTGCCGCCGCGGCCTCTGCCCGAGTCAAATCTTTAGCAGTGTGGACGCCGCTGCCAACCTTCTTAAGCAAATCCCTAAACGCATGGCTCATGTTTTCGGATAGCGATTACTGTAAGGGGACTAAAGTCGGCTGTTCCGCCATTAACTCAGAACGGCTGGCGGCCAGGGTTTGCACCAACTCGCAGAAATTCCGAATTGGCGGTATTTGCAGTCGATCTTGAGTGGTGACTAACACCACCTGACGTATCAGGTTAGGCGCCTCTATTTCCCGAACAGCCAGAGAGGTGTCTCGTCGACTTTCGATTAAAGCGGACCGGGGTAGGAGGGCGGTAAATTGTCCCTGTCGTACAATTCCTCGGAAAGCGTCTAGGGTATTCAATTCTAACGCTGCTTTTAAGGTTGCGCCGTACCTCTGAAATTGGGCTTGCACCAATCGTTGCATGCCATAACCGTCTTTAAACATCACCTGAGGGTACTGAGCCAGTTCCGCCCAGGGAACCTGCTCAAACTGTGTCAATGGATGATGGGCTGACATCAACACCTCTACCGGTTCTTGGTATAAGGGGTTGACCACCATCTCGGGGCTAGTGGTCAACAACGGGTTATTCATCACGATGGCGATATCAACCAATCCATCGCGCAGTACTTTCAAAGAGCGATCGCTGCCCAAAGCCGTGACTCGGAGCTGCACCTCTGGGTGCTCATGGCAAAATTGTTTAAGCACCGGAGGCAGGAAATTGGAGCAGACCGAGTGAATTGCAGCAACACAAAGTTCAGGCTGATTTCCAGCCATCAAATCCGTTAACTCTTGGGACACCTGTTTCCATTCTTGGCAGATGCGGCGAGCCCTTGGCAACAGGCATTCTCCTCCGACCGTCAGCTTGGTCTGAGCATTGCGATGAAAAAGAGACGTCTTCAACTCAGTTTCTAACGCCTGAATCTGTCGACTTACGGTTGACTGAGTCACTCCACACCGACGAGCGGCTTCCTGGAAACTTCCCGTCTCAGCGACTGCTAAAAAAGCCTGCAACTGCTCTAAGCGCATGAAATTTGGGCTTAAGTACAAACGAAGTAATCATGTCAATTTAACGGACTTCCGAGCAGTATTTAGTAAGACTTGATACAACTTTGGAAGACATCTTTATCGCCATACGACTTAAAGCAAGAATTTTTCTCGTGGAGAATCTAGGAGTTAGGCAACATAATCCAGCACTGGACCAGTTTCTCAGTTCTGGAGTATGCATTTCTCCTTGAGCGAGTATTTCCTGCTCAAACTATATGTAACAAAACTAATCGTTTTCAAACTGTTTCTAAAAAGCTTTTGTTTATCATAAAGGCTAGCTGGCATAAAGGCTAGTTGGCATAAAGGCTGGCTGGCAAGCCTATATAGGCAGTTAGATGGCCTCTTTGGACTACCACTCCTGCAAAGCCGCCTCAATGCCTTGACGTAGATCGGTTGAGAGGGCTGTCTGATGGAGTTGGTTTTGTAGCTTGGCGTAGGCGGATTGAGGGTCGAGTTGCTTGAGGGCGGCGACGCTATGTAGACGAACACCGACATCTGGATTCGCCAACAGTTGGATTAAGGGTTCAACCGCACATGGCTGGCCCATTTGTCCTAATCCTAGGGCGATTGCCTGCTTGAGTTGGTTGGACTGGAGCGCGGAGTCCTCAGTTTCTAATAGTTCAATCAAGATCTGAGTCGCCGCCGCCTTCAAAGGTGGATTTTCCATCCGACTGAGGGCGGCGACCACTTCATGGTGGACGTCGCTGGATTCTAGGGTAAGACCCTGAGCCAGGTAAGATAGGGCGGTTTCGGTCTGGATCCAGCTCAGGGTGCGAATAATTTCGATCTGTAGTGGAATGGGGGTATGGGCTAGCTTAAGCGCCGATGACAGGGCTTGGGCGGCGGCTTCGTTGCCTAATCGGCCTAGGGCGATCGCAGCGCACCGACACACCTCTAAGTCCACATCCCAAAGGCGAGCTTGCAAACAATCCACCAAATCGATTTGATTCAGCAAATCGCCTCGGAATCCTAATGCGGTCACGGCTTCTTGCCGCACCCGCGATGTTTTATCTTGGAGGGCGTTAATCAAAATAGGCGGGATGCGAGCATCCCGAAAGCTGCTGAGGGCTTCAAGAGCGGTGGCGCGAACCGATGCGTCGGCGTCATTAACCACCCCCAACAATGGCGTGATAGTGGTTGCTTGACGAATTTGAGCCAACGCTTTGACAGCCAGTAGTCGATGGGGACTGTCCTCTAGCAAATCACTTAAGGCGATGACAGCCGATGGCCCTAAATTGGCTAGAGCCTCAGCCGCCATCAGACATAAGTCATCGTCTTCCGCAGTTGTCAGTAGCTGGACTAGAGCGGTGACGGCTTCGGGTTGGTCAAACTGGCCTAGGATGCGCGCTACGAACCAACGCAGCTCCCAGTCAAGTTCATCGTCCTGGACCCGAGCAATCAGGGGAGAGATCGCTCCAACACCAAAGTCAGAAAAGCGTTTGGCGACTTCCCAACGGGCTTGAAAATCTCCAGTTTCCAGCGCTGTCAGGGCTTCAGCAAGGGTTAGCGCCATTACAGGGGGATGCGATTGGATGGCTGGTTGCCGCAAGGATGATTTCCTCCTTCATTCAGTTTTAATCATCTGCGCAAGCAGGGGATGATGACAAGCGATTTGAATCGTTAGATGTAAAAAATGCATTTGCTGACTGCAATTATGGAATAAACCCCGTCAACCAGGATAAATCTCTTCGATCAAATGCGATAAACGCATAAATGGAATTCAATTAATCCATGAGTCGTAACGCTTTGTTGTGACAGATACGAAATCTGTTAATTGTGAGGCCTATCATAAATCGGGCATTTGTCCAACCAAATTGAGGTTTTCGGGTTGGACGTTCTGCAAAATAGAAATTACGATGGGATCAGGAACTATTATGTAAACGTGTCAAGTCAATTTAATATAAGTAAATAATCGTCTGTTATCTGTCTACCCGGTCTGAAAACCAGCAGGAAAACGCCCGAGTCCCTTTTGTCAAAGAGTTTGGACAGCTCACATCTGCAGTTGCTAGTGTTTAGCTGCTATCTTTTGGGTAATAGGGAATGGGTTCCATCTTACTGGTTGAGGAGGCAAAAGCTTTTCTGGCTTTTTCTTTGGCTCACTCGACACCTTCCTTGAGAGGGAAATCGTTATGCAAATACTGGCTAAATTGCTACAGTTCCTGGAATTTCTAGAGTCTTTACAGGATTTTCTGGAGTTTTTAACTACCCCTGCAGGGCTGGCAGCTTTGCTTTGGGTAATTCTGTATTTGCCCCTACAAATCTTGGGGTGTGATCCCGCTTCGGCGGCTGTCCTTTCCAGTGTATCGGCGCTCAGTCTCTACTGTCTGTTGGTGCGTCCAGAATTCTGAGTTAATCTCCGCACCGCCTTGAATTTTCTCACCTTTTGTATGTACAAGCGGGGATTATATGCGCCATTGGTCATTCAAGTTGGGAATCAGCTGCTTGAGTGTGTTCGTTTTTTGTGCTTCTCCCCTAGCTTGCAGCAGGGTGAATGAGGGGGACGCCGCTGTTGACATCAGCGTTCAGCCTCAAGCTCCCCAAGATGACGTCCTGCAGTCGCTTTTTCAGGCAGACGTCGTCTATCTGGGAGAAACCCATGATATTCTGGCCGATCATCAAGCGCAGCTAGCCATTATTCAGGCGTTGCATCGTCAAAATCCGGAATTGGCGATCGCCTTGGAAATGTTTCAACGCCCCTATCAATCCGTCCTCGATCAGTATCTAGCGGCGGAAATTACGGAGGCAGAGCTGGTTGAGCTTAGTCAATACGAACAGCGTTGGGGGTTTCCTTGGGAATATTACGCTCCAATCATCAGATTCGCCCGGGACAACCAATTACCTTTGATCGCATTGAACGCTCCTAACGAAGTACCCCGCAAGGTGGCGCGCCAAGGATTAGAGAGTTTAAGCGAAGACGAACGCCAATATATTCCCCCCCTCTCTGAGATTCGCACCGATAATTCTGACTATCGCCAACTCGTTCAG
>JAAUYH010239531.1_pt1 | contig 16494 bp, 8 predicted proteins | sample 7278061 | NCBI WGS metagenome assembly JAAUYH01 (sample SAMN14350203, study PRJNA611818) | marine sediment metagenome | isolation source: surface marine sediment (0.6m) | place: French Polynesia: Moorea | collected 2018-08 | reverse complement strand
GAATTATTTATTCCTTTCTTAAATTATGCGTTCCCTTTGTTTTTTTCGATGATTGCCTCCGCTACATTGCGAGGCACTTCTTCGTAGTTACTGAACTCCATAGAAAATATACCGCGACCTTGAGTTTTGGAGCGGATATCAGTGGCGTAACCAAACATTTCGGCTAAAGGAACTTTAGCATCAACTTTGGCTTGACCATCTTCGGAGTTCATACCTTCTATGTTGCCTCGACGAGAGTTAAGGTCGCCCATGACATCCCCAAGGAAATCTTCAGGAACTTCTACCTCAACTTTCATCAACGGTTCTAATAGTATAGGAGATGCTTTAAGTACTGCATCTCTTACTGCCATTGAGCCAGCAACTTTAAAAGCCATTTCGTTAGAGTCTACATCGTGATAAGAACCATCCACTAAAGTTACTTTGATATCAATCAAAGGATAACCCGATAAGATACCAGTTTCACAGGTTTGTTTAATTCCCTGCTCTATGGCGGGTATGTATTCTTTGGGAATAACACCACCAACAATTTTCGAGACGAATTCAAAACCGCTAGCTGTCTCTCCTGGTTCTATTTCAATTACAGCGTGACCATATTGACCTTTACCGCCACTCTGTTTGATGTATTTACCTTCAGCTTTACTCCTCTTACGGATAGTTTCCCGATAGGCTACTTGAGGTTTACCAACAGTAGCTTCAACGTTAAACTCCCTTAGCATGCGATCGACGAGAATCTCTAGGTGCAATTCACCCATACCAGCAATTACTGTTTGATTCGTTTCTGGGTTAGTACTAACCCGAAATGTGGGGTCTTCATCTGATAGAGCTTGTAAAGCCTTAGATAGTTTTTCTACATCAGCCTTGGTTTGTGGCTCAACAGCCACCGAAATAACTGGTTCAGGAACAAACAGTGATTCTAGGATAATCGGGTTCTTGTCATCACATAGAGTGTCTCCTGTCCCAGCCAGTTTAAGACCGACTGCTGCACCCAAATCTCCTGCTCTCAATTCGTCTACTTCGATCCGCTCGTTGGATTTTAAGACTACTAGACGAGCAATTCGCTCTTTTTTATCTTTAGTTGCATTGTAGACATAACTTCCTTTTGACAAAACCCCAGAGTACACTCGCATGAAAGTTAGACGACCAAATTTATCTGTGGCTATCTTGAAAGCCAAAGCAGAGAAGGGTTCTTCATCATCAGATTTCCTCATCCCTTCTGTTCCATCAGGTAAAGTCCCTCTGATAGCAGGCACTTCCGTTGGTGCTGGTAAGTAATCTACTACTGCATCTAGTAAGACCTGAACTCCCTTATTTTTGAAAGCAGAGCCACAAAGCATAGGTATAATCGAGCCATTAATTGTACCTTTACGCAAAGCGGATTTAATTTCTGCTTCAGAGAACTCCTCCTCCATCATAAATTTTTCTAGGAGTTCCTCATCAGTTTCGGCAATTGCTTCAATCAATTTAGCTCGGTATTCCGTTGCCAATTCTTTTAGTTCTTCAGGTATCTCAGTATCGTCAATTTTCTCACCGAGATCGTCTTGGTAAATTTTGGCGCGCATCCTTACCAAGTCAATAATTCCTTGGAAATCATTTTCACTGCCGATAGGAACCTGGATAGGGACTGCATTAGCTCTCAGACGCTCTCTAATCTGTTCGTAGACTTTGAAGAAATTAGCACCTGTACGATCCATTTTGTTAACAAAAGCAATCCGAGGTACTTGATATCTATCTGCTTGTCTCCAAACGGTTTCTGATTGGGGTTGTACACCGCCAACAGAACAAAATACTGCAATTACACCATCTAGTACTCTCATCGAGCGCTCTACTTCAATAGTGAAGTCTACGTGTCCTGGAGTATCAATGATGTTGATTTTGTGATCTTTCCAACTGGTACTAATTGCTGCAGCAGTAATCGTTATTCCTCTTTCTTGCTCCTGTTGCATCCAGTCCATGGTAGCTGCGCCATCATGAACTTCACCCATTTTATGAGCGATACCAGTGTAGAAAAGAATTCGTTCTGTTGTTGTTGTTTTGCCCGCGTCTATATGAGCAGCAATGCCTATATTACGCACTCTTTCTAGCGGGATGCTCCGTACCACAGATACCTCCTTAAGTTTTGCTAGGCAAGTTATTCTAGATATCTACTATGTGTTTAAACTATTTACAATTTTATACTTTTAACTGTTTAAGTTTAGAGATAGTAGCAGAAGTTAGTTTACCGTCTCTTCTGTTACTACATCCAACTACTGCTGTAACTGATTTCTTAATAACGATAATGAGCAAAAGCTTTATTTGCTTCTGCCATGCGATGGGTTTCATCTCTCTTCTTCATTGCTCCTCCAGTTTCGTTGGCAGCATCCATGATCTCATTAGCTAGCTTCGCTGACATAGTGCGACCACCTCTAGAGCGAGAAAATTGAATCAGCCATCTTAAAGCCAAAGTAGTTCCTCTGCTTGGTTTGACTTCCATAGGAACTTGATAAGTTGCTCCACCAACCCTACGAGCTTTCACCTCGACTAAGGGAGTAAGATTTTTAATCGCCTGTTCAAAAGTCTCTAAAGGATCGTTGCCTGTTCTTTCATTAATGGTTTTAAAGGCATCGTAAACAATACGAGCAGCTAGGGATTTTTTGCCGCTACGCATAACTCGCCTGATAGTCATGTTGACTAAGCGACTATTATAGACAGGATCGGGAGGGACTGGACGTTTTTTTCTAATTGTACGACGAGACATTGTTTATACTTTTATGAGCTAATTTAGGTAACTATATCTAATAGCCTTCGATACTATACAATACAATTTGGCTTACTGTAATGCTCTCCAAACTTAATTAGCAGAGAAACAGCAAGTACATTGAAAGACTTACCAATCTATTTTCACTAAAAATGGCATCCTTCACTTGATTACATTTCACTAGAAGAGGATGCCTCAATTCGCCCAATCAACAACAGCGATTATGGGAAAATTCCAAGCTTATTTAGGACGTTTAGTGCCATACTTGGAGCGACCTTGGCGTCTATCTTTCACTCCTGTAGCATCCAAAGTGCCACGAATAATGTGATATCTTACCCCTGGTAGGTCTTTTACCCTACCACCACGAATCAAGACCACTGAATGCTCTTGTAAGTTGTGTCCGATACCAGGTATGTAAGCAGTGACTTCAAACTCTGAAGTTAGACGAACCCTAGCCACTTTTCTTAAGGCTGAGTTGGGTTTTTTAGGTGTGGTTGTGTAAACTCTTGTACAGACACCCCGACGTTGCGGGCATTCTTTTAGAGCTGGTGATTTTGTTTTCTTCTTTATTTGAGCGCGTTCGCTACGAATGAGTTGCTGAATTGTGGGCATGAGATAGATATAACTGCAATATAGTCCTCATGGCGAGGTGGTATAGCAGACAAACAAATTACCATCTTAACAATTAATTTTTTGAGTGTCAAGGACAAAAATAGTCTGCCTTCCTGATTATATCTCAGTTGTTTTAAAGGATAAACCACATTTGCAAGTAGAAGTGGAATTAGGGTTTTGAAAACGAAATCCTCCCCCCATTAAATCTTCTGAATAGTCTAATTTTAGATCTTGAACATAGGGGTAGGTTTGTTCGTCTACAATTACAGTAACACCATTGCTTTCATAGGAGCGGATTTGCTGTTGGTGAGGAACCGTTTTACTGTCCTCAGTTGTCACTTGAGTCTGACTTTGAAAACTTGATGTATCTAATTCCAAATTATAAAATAAACCAGAACAACCTCCAGCTTTGACGGATAAACGGAAGAGGTTGTCTGGTTGTTGACGTAATTGTTTTAATCGCTTAATTTCTCTAGCTGCAGCTTGACTAATTTGAATCATGCAGATTTTGTGATAATCATTTGATGGTCTGCTTCTTCGTCAATATTATCAGCTATTGAGCAGTTTTACTGTCTAGCGTAATCGTCTTGAAAACGAATAATATCATCTTCGCCTAGGTATTCGCCGTTCTGAACTTCAATTAAAACTAGTTTAATCACTCCTGGATTTTCTAGACGGTGACTAGTACACTGAGGTACATAAGTAGATTGGTTACTACTGAGGATCTTTTCTCGATCGCCACAGGTAACTTTAGCAGTGCCAGATACTACAATCCAGTGTTCACTACGATGATGGTGCATCTGTAAACTTAGGCGATGACCTGGATTGACTTCAATACGTTTGATTTTGTATCCAGTTCCCTCTTCTAGAGTGGTAAACGAACCCCAGGGGCGAATTTCTGTAGCAGCAATACCTACGGAAGATAAAGATTCTGGTAAATCTAGTTTACGATTTTGAGTAGTTTTTGTAGACTGAGACATAAAATATTAATTCTTAGAAAATTTACAAGGAATCCTGACAAGGCTAACTCGCTAAAGGAAAGCACGAGTCTAACAAAGTATAGAAATTTTACGGATCGCCAGTTAATTTAATTCACATAAAAAGAAATCAACTGTAGTCTATGCAAAAGATAACAAACAAATTAGCTAGGCGAAAATACCAAATCCGTATGATCTCGAGATCCATACAGAATCTTCATAAACATCATCGACTTTAGGGTAATTAAATTTATACTTCCTTCTTAAAGCTACAAAATTAGTACAGATAAACTTTTAGGTACAAATACTTACTTGCTTGAATGGTTAATTTTTCTTTTCCTTATCCAATTTGAGGTTAGTATTTCTTATAATGTATGTTAATTCTGCCGTATTTAAATTTAGTTGGAAATGAACAGACAGTATTAACTAAAAGTTTTTCTTGAAAATTTATTACATAGATATTGCAATTTTTCCCTAAAAAGTATGACTACTTGCTCCTTGTCAGACTTCTCAAGCAGTAAAAAGTGTACAAAGAGAGCAAAAATATTGTGCTAATAGGGTACTATTCTATAATCCCCAATTGTTATATTCTTATTGATTTTTTAGGTTGTAATTTAGCGAAATTAGAGATTTATAGATTAAAAATTCTCATTTTTTAAGATATTTGTACTAAGAGCATTTTATGGGTGGAAGAAACACTATGGCAAAAAAAACTAGCAAGATGACCATCAATCTACAACAACAAAGTAAATCTTCAGTAAGAACCACTTTTCAAGGTCAACATTGGTTAACACAAGAAAGAGATGCTTGTGGTGTAGGTTTTATTGCCGATCGCAATGGTTGTGCTAGTCATAAATTAGTAGAACAAGCTTTATTAGCACTAAGTTGTATGGAACATCGGGGTGGGTGTAGTGCCGATCTTGATTCTGGCGATGGCGCAGGATTAATGACAGCCTTACCAAGCAAATTGTTCCAAACTTGGTCAGAAGAAAATAATACTTCCTTGCCAGAACAAGAAGCCTACGGAGTAGGTATGGTATTTTTGCCCCAAGATGAACAGAAAGCAATTGAGTGCCGTTTATTTATAGAAAAGGTTGTTAGAGAAGAAAACCTGAAATTAATTGGGTGGCGTAAAGTCCCAGTAAATCAAGCAGTATTAGGTTTACAAGCTAGAGAAAATCAACCTCAAATAGAGCAAATCGTCGTTACTTCTGCTCAAAATTTGCGGGGAGACGAATTGGATAGAAAACTTTATATAGCACGATCGCGAGTAGGGAAGAAGCTAGAAGATAATTTTTATATTTGTTCTTTTTCTTGTCGGACTATTGTCTATAAAGGAATGGTACGCTCAGAAGTATTAGGGCAATTTTATCAAGATTTAACTAACGCAGATTATGAAAGCGTTTTTGCTGTTTACCATAGACGCTTTAGTACTAATACTATGCCCAAGTGGCCCTTTGCCCAACCAATGCGGTTGTTAGGTCACAATGGAGAAATTAATACGCTGCTAGGAAACATTAACTGGATGGCAGCTAGAGAAAAGAAACTAGAAGTTCCTGGTTGGGAAGAAGAAGAACTAGAAGGACTGACACCGATTGTTAATCCAGATAATAGCGATTCTTATAATTTGGACAGTACGATGGAATTGTTAGTCAGAACAGGACGTAGCTTGCCCGAAGCAGCTATGATCTTAGTGCCAGAAGCCTATAAAAACCAGCCCGATCTGAAACAATATCCCGAAATTGTTGATTTTTATGAATATCATCGTGGACTGCAAGAATCTTGGGATGGGCCTGCTTTACTAGTATTTAGTGACGGTAAAACTGTAGGAGCTACCTTAGACCGGAATGGATTGCGCCCCGCCCGTTACAGTATTACCAAAGATGGTTATATAATCGTAGCTTCAGAAACTGGAGTAATAGACTTACCAGAAGCCGAGATCGTAGAAAAAGGTAGACTTGGCCCTGGACAGATGATTGTTGTTGATCTTCAGTCCCATGAAATCTTACACAACTGGGAAATCAAACAACGGGTTGCTCACGAAAAAGCTTATCGAGAATGGGTACAACAGTATCGTCAAGCTCTTAAACCCCAGGCATTTAAACAGAAAACTCAATTAGAAACAAGAGAGTTGTTACGTCAGCAAACTGCCTTTGGTTATACTGCCGAAGATGTAGAAATGATCGTCCAATCCATGGCGATCGATGGGAAAGAACCTACTTTTTGTATGGGGGATGATATTCCTTTAGCGGTATTATCGGATAAACCTCGTTTGCTCTATGATTACTTTAAACAGAGATTTGCTCAAGTAACTAACCCCCCTATCGATCCTCTCAGGGAAAGTTTAGTTATGTCCTTATCAATGCAACTAGGGGCAAGGGGTAATTTATTAGACTTAAAGCCAGAAGATGCTCGTCTGTTGAAATTAGAAACGCCAATTATTAATGATGGTGAATTAGCAGCTATCCAAGATACTGATTTCAATACAGAAGTATTATCAACCATATATTCTATTGTTACAGGACCATCAGGTTTAGAACAAGCCGTCAATAAACTATGTCAACAAGCAGCCTCCGCAGTAGAAGCAGGGGCAGAAATTTTAATTCTGAGCGATAGAACTGACTCAGGAATTAATGAAAACTACAGCTATATTCCTCCTCTCTTGGCTGTAGGCGCAGTACATCATCACTTGATTCGTAAGGGTTTAAGGCTCAAAGCTTCTTTGGTAGTGGATACAGCACAGTGTTGGAGTACTCATCATTTTGCCTGTTTGATTGGTTACGGTGCTTCCGCTATATGTCCTTACCTAGCTTTAGAAAGTGTTAGAGGATGGTGGAGTGACCCTAAAACCCAAAAATTAATCGCTAATGAGAAAATTGAGCGCATTTCTTTAGAAACAGCCCAGGAAAACTATCGCCAGGCAATAGAAGCAGGATTATTAAAAATTCTCTCGAAAATGGGGATTTCCCTATTATCTTCTTATCATGGAGCGCAAATTTTTGAAGCATTGGGATTAGGATTAGAGCTAATAGACTTGGCTTTTGCGGGAACTACTTCCCGTCTGGGTGGTTTGAGTATAACCGAATTAGCCCAAGAAATAATTGCTTTTCATTGTCGCGCTTTCCCTGAACTGCAAAGTAAGAAGTTAGAGAATTTTGGCTTTGTCAAATATAAGAAAGGAGGAGAATATCATATGAACTCCCCCGAAATGGCAAAGGCTTTGCATAAAGCAGTAGGTAGTCAACAATACGACCACTATGAAGTTTATAAGCAGTATTTACAAGGTCGTCCTGTTACGGCTCTTAGAGATTTGTTGATTTTTGAGAGCGATCGCGATTCGATATCTATAGAGGAAGTTGAACCCGTAGAAGATATTGTTAAGCGTTTTTGTACAGGAGGAATGTCTTTGGGTTCTCTCTCTAGGGAGGCGCATGAAACTCTAGCTGTAGCTATGAATCGTCTGGGAGGGAAATCTAATTCTGGCGAAGGAGGAGAAGATCCTGTTCGCTATAAAGTCCTCGATGATGTAGATGAAAATGGTAATTCAGCCACTTTGCCCCATCTCAACGGTTTACAAAATGGTGATACTGCCAGTTCAGCGATTAAACAGGTAGCTTCTGGTCGTTTTGGCGTAACACCAGAGTATTTAATGAGTGCCAAGCAGTTAGAAATTAAAATTGCTCAAGGGGCTAAACCAGGAGAAGGAGGACAATTACCAGGGAAGAAAGTTAGTCCTTATATTGCTTCTCTACGGCGTTCTAAGCCAGGAGTTACGCTGATTTCTCCTCCGCCCCACCACGATATTTACTCGATCGAAGATTTGGCACAGTTAATTTTCGATCTACATCAAATTAACCCAAAAGCCAAAGTATCAGTGAAATTAGTAGCGGAAATTGGTATTGGGACGATCGCTGCTGGGGTAGCTAAAGCTAATGCCGATGTAATTCAAATTTCTGGTCATGATGGGGGTACTGGAGCTTCTCCTCTGGGTTCGATCAAACACGCAGGGGTATCTTGGGAATTAGGATTGACAGAAGTCCACCGAGTCTTGCTCGAAAATCAGTTACGTGATCGAGTTTTATTGAGAGCAGATGGGGGTTTAAAAACTGGTTGGGACGTAATTATGGCTGCTTTGATGGGAGCAGAAGAATACGGCTTTGGTTCGATCGCGATGATTGCGGAAGGCTGCATTATGGCAAGAGTATGCCATATGAACACTTGTCCTGTAGGGGTGGCCACCCAACAGGAAAGATTACGCCAGCGTTTTACTGGTGTTCCCGCTCATGTAGTTAACTTCCTCTATTTTGTGGCTGAAGAAGTACGTTCCTTATTGGCAAAATTAGGTTATCGTCGTTTAGAAGAAATTATTGGTCGTACTGACTTACTAACCCAAAGAACAGATGTTCAGTTAACCAAAACTAATGCTTTAGTCTTAGACTGTTTGCTCAATCTACCTGATGTTAAAAAAGGCCGTGGCTGGTTAAACCACAAAGAAGTACATGGCAATGGCAATGTTCTAGACGATCGATTGTTAGCAGAGAAAGAAATTACTACCGCAATTAGTCAGCAAAGAGCAGTGACTAAAGACGTAAAAATTATCAATACAGACCGTTGTGTAGGAGCGAGAATTGCTGGAGTTATTGCCTCCCAATATGGTAACAGCGGTTTTGAAGGAGAGCTTACTTTTAACTTCCAAGGTTCTGCTGGTCAAAGTTTTGCAGCCTTTAACTTGCCAGGAATGAAAATGATACTGGCTGGGGAAGCTAATGACTATGTTGGTAAAGGTATGCACGGTGGAGAAATTATTATTACTACTCCTGAAACAGCTACTTTCGATCCCGCAGAAAATGTGATTATTGGTAATACCTGTCTTTATGGTGCTACAGGTGGAGTTTTATATGCTAATGGTAAAGCGGGCGAGCGTTTTGCCGTCCGTAATTCTCTAGGCAAAGCGGTGATTGAAGGTGCAGGAGATCACTGTTGTGAATATATGACTGGGGGAATAGTAGTAGTCTTGGGTAAGGTAGGACGTAATGTGGGTGCTGGTATGACTGGCGGATTAGGTTATTTCCTTGACGAAGATGGTTCTTTCCCTGAAAAAGTCAACCCAGAGATTGTTAAGTTCCAAAGAGTAATTTCTACAGCAGGAGAAAAACAACTCAAAGAATTAATTACTAACCATGTAGACAAAACTGGTAGTCAGAAAGGACAAAAGATTCTGGATAATTGGCATACTTATCTACCTAAATTCTGGCAAGTCGTACCACCTAGTGAAGCGGAAAGTCCAGAAGCAAATCCTGAAGCTATGGTTGAATCAGAAGCGCAACCTTTAACTTCTGTATAAAAGAGATGGAAACGCTGCTTTATGTCTGGAAAATTACGCTCTGATTGTGATGATTTTCTTAAAAAATCTGACACAGCAGCGTCTCTCGTTAAAATTAAATAACTAGTAGTAGTTAAAGCCAAGAGAATTCAACTTCCATAGCCTTCCATCGCTCAAACTGCAACATTAGTTTATTTATTTTTGCCAACATAATAGTCTATTAAAATGAATAATAATCAACTACCACCTCAACAGGGTCTATACGATCCTCGCTTCGAGCATGATGCCTGCGGTGTTGGATTTATCGTCCACATGAATGGTCAGAAATCCCACGAACTTGTAGAACAGGCTTTGACGATTCTAAAGAATCTTGAACATCGTGGTGCTTGTGGTGCTGAGACGAATACAGGGGATGGGGCTGGTATTTTGATGCAAATACCCCATAAGTTCTTCAAGAAGGTAGCTGCTCAGGAAGACATTACTTTGCCAGAAGTAGGAAATTATGGTGTTGGCATGATCTACTCTTCTCCAGAGTGGGCGATAAGAGAGAAAGGAAGAAGAGCATTTGAAGCAATTGTCGCTGAAGAAGGACAAACGGTTTTGGGTTGGCGTGACGTACCTACCGATAACTCATCTTTGGGAAACACGGCTAAGTCGAGTGAACCCTTTATGCAGCAAGTATTTATCCAACGCGCACCCGATATAGATGAAGCAGCCTTCGAGCGGAAACTTTTTGTGATTCGCAAGCGTTCTCATAAAGCGATTCGTAAAGAGTTGGGAGATTCATTTTGGTATGAGTCTAGTGTTTCCTGTCGAACAATTGTGTATAAAGGGATGCTGATGCCGATGCAGGTAGGAGCCTATTATCCCGAACTCTACGATCCTGATTTGGAAAGTGCTTTAGCCTTGGTACATTCGCGCTTTAGCACTAATACCTTTCCTAGTTGGGAAAGATCTCATCCTTATCGCTACATTGCCCACAATGGAGAGATTAATACCCTAAGGGGCAACATAAACTGGATGCACGCTCGGCAGTCCTTGTTTGAGTCGGAGCTATTCGGCGATGATATGAAGAAGGTGCAGAATCTGATTAATATCGATGGCAGTGATTCGAGTATTTTTGATAATACTTTAGAGCTAATGGTGTTGGCAGGGCGATCGCTACCCCATGCAGTTATGATGATGATCCCCGAACCCTGGGCTGCTCATGAATCCATGAGTGACGAGAAAAAGGCTTTTTATGAATACCATTCTTGTTTAATGGAACCTTGGGATGGCCCAGCTTCCATCGCCTTTACGGATGGGACAATGGTAGGAGCGGTTCTTGATCGCAATGGCTTACGTCCATCTCGTTACTACGTTACCAAAGATGACCTGGTAATTATGGCATCGGAAGCAGGAGTGCTAGACGTTGCCCCAGAAAATGTAGAGTTTAAAGGGCGTTTAGAGCCAGGCAAGATGTTCTTGGTCAATATGGAAGAAGGACGCATTGTTGCCGATGAGGAAATTAAACAAGCAATTATCAAAGAGCATCCCTATCGCCAGTGGTTGGATCGCTATTTGGTAGATTTGTCATCCCTACCAGAACCAAATCTAGCTAATAATTGGTCGCAGGTTTCTGCTCAGGAACTAACTACGACTATCCAGCAACAGATGACCTTCGGTTATACTTTTGAAGAACTGCGAATCTTACTCAAGCCAATGGCTATGAATGGAGTTGAGGCTCTGGGTTCGATGGGTTCGGATACACCCTTAGCAGTACTTTCAGATCGCCCTAAGCTACTTTACGACTATTTCCAGCAACTATTTGCTCAAGTAACTAATCCTCCTATCGATTCAATTAGGGAAGAAATTGTTACCTCTCCAGCAACAACTATTGGTGCTGAGCGCAACCTACTCGATCCTCAACCCGAAAGTTGCCATCTGATTAAATTAAAAACCCCTGTAATTACTAATACAGAACTAGCCAAGCTCAAACACTTGGATGGGGATTTTAAGTCCATTACCCTACCGATTGTATTTAACCCTAAAGAGGGGGTGCGGGGTTTAGAAGCAGCGATCGAGGAGATTTATAGCAAGGCCGATCGAGCGATCGCTGAAGGAAAAAGTATTATTATCTTAAGCGATCGGTATGTCAACCAAGATAACGCTCCGATTCCTGCTTTACTTGCAGTAGCTGGGTTACATCACCACTTAATTCGGCAGGGAACTCGTACCAGAGTGGGAATTGTTCTAGAATCGGGTGAACCTAGGGAAGTACATCATTATGCAGTCTTGCTGGGTTATGGTTGTGGTGCGATTAATCCTTATCTGGCTTTTGCCACTCTTGAAGACATGATCGCTCAAGGCATACTGACTGATGTGGATTATCAGACTGCTTGCAAGAATTATATTAAAGCAGTGACCAAGGGAACAATTAAGATCGCCTCTAAGATTGGCATTTCTACTTTACAAAGTTATCGAGGCGCGCAAATTTTCGAGGCAATTGGACTCAACCACTCAGTAATTGACCGTTATTTTACCTGGACAACTTCCAGAATTGAAGGGGTGGATCTAGAAGTAATTGCCAAAGAAACTATCTTACGTCATAGCCATGCTTTCCCCGATCGAGACGTTAATGGACATACCCTTGATGTAGGAGGGGAATATCAATGGCGCAAAGATGGCGAGGCTCATTTGTTTAGTCCTCAAACCATTCACACCTTGCAACAAGCAGTAAGAACGGGAGATTACGAACTTTATAAGCAATATGCCAAACTGGTAAACGAGCAGAATCAGCAACGCTTTACCCTAAGAGGATTGCTGGAATATAAAGATCGCGAACCAATCCCCCTAGAAGAAGTAGAACCGATCGAAGCGATTATGAAGCGGTTTAAAACTGGGGCAATGAGTTACGGCTCAATTTCTAAAGAAGCCCATGAGTCTCTGGCGATCGCCATGAATCGCATTGGTGGAAAATCGAATACAGGAGAAGGAGGGGAAGATCCAGAACGCTACACCTGGACAAATGAACAGGGTGATTCTAAAAACAGTGCAATTAAACAAGTAGCATCGGGACGTTTTGGCGTTACTAGTCTGTATTTATCCCAAGCCAAAGAAATCCAGATCAAGATGGCACAGGGAGCAAAACCAGGGGAAGGAGGACAATTGCCAGGGAAAAAAGTTTATCCTTGGATTGCTAAAGTCCGCCATTCTACCCCAGGAGTAGGCTTGATTTCTCCCCCACCTCACCACGATATTTACTCCATTGAAGATTTAGCCGAGTTAATCCACGATTTAAAAAATGCCAATCGGGAAGCAAGAATCAGCGTTAAATTGGTATCAGAAGTAGGGGTAGGTACGATCGCAGCTGGAGTCGCCAAAGCCCATGCAGATGTAGTACTAGTCTCTGGTTTTGACGGTGGCACTGGGGCATCTCCCCAAACTTCAATTAAACACGCAGGACTACCTTGGGAACTCGGTTTAGCTGAAACCCACCAAACCTTAGTCTTAAATAACCTCCGTAGTCGCATTGCCGTAGAAACCGATGGTCAAATGAAAACTGGTCGCGATGTAGCGATCGCAACTTTACTGGGTGCTGAGGAATTCGGGTTTTCTACTGCCCCCCTAGTTACCCTCGGCTGTATCATGATGCGAGTCTGTCACATGAACACCTGTCCTGCAGGAGTCGCTACTCAAGATCCTAGACTGCGTAAGAACTTCATTGGCGATCCCGAATATACGGTCAACTTTATGAAGTTTATTGCTCAAGAAGTAAGGGAAATTATGGCAAGTTTGGGCTTTCGTACCCTTAATGAAATGGTGGGACGTACCGATGTTTTAGAAGCGAAAAAAGCCGTAGAGCATTGGAAAGCTAAGGGAATAGATCTTGGCAAAATCCTTTACCAGCCCGAAGTTGCCCCAGAAATAGGTCGCTATTGCCAAATTCCTCAGGATCATGGGCTAGATAAATCTTTAGACATTACTGTTTTACTCGATCTCTGTCAACCAGCGATCGAGAAGGGTGAAAAAGTCAAAGCTACTCTACCAATTAAAAATACTAATCGGGTAGTTGGGACAATTCTGGGCAATGAAATTACCAAGCGTCATTGGAATGGCTTGTCAGAAGATACTATTCATCTCCATTTTCAAGGCAGTGCAGGACAAAGTTTTGGTGCATTTGTACCTAAGGGAGTAACTTTAGAATTAGAAGGAGATGCCAACGATTATTTAGGCAAAGGTTTGAGTGGAGGTAAAATCATTGTCTATCCTCCTGGTGGTTCTACTTTTGTTCCAGAAGAAAACATTATTATCGGCAATGTGGCATTTTATGGCGCAACTAGTGGTGAAGCTTATATCAATGGTATAGCGGGAGAAAGATTCTGCGTTCGTAACTCCGGTGTGCATGCAGTAGTTGAAGCAGTTGGGGATCATGGTTGTGAATATATGACTGGTGGTAAAGTTGTCATTCTAGGATCGACGGGGCGTAATTTTGCTGCGGGAATGAGTGGAGGAGTAGCATATATTCTCGATGAGAAAGGAGACTTTGCAACCCGTTGCAACACTCAAATGGCAGATGTTGAAACCCTTGATGAAGAAGACCGCGAAACTATTTACCAGATGATCCAGAAACATGCGGATTATACCCAAAGTCAAAAAGCAGCTAAAGTTCTAGCAAATTGGCAAGAGATGGCAGCAAAGTTTGTCAAAGTAATGCCCAGAGACTACAAGCGTGTATTACAAGCGATTAAAGAAGCGATCGGCTCAGGTTTGAGCGGTGACGATGCCTTAAAGGCAGCCTTTGAAGCCAATGCCCGTGATGCTGCTCGCATTAGTGGAAGCTAGTAGGGGCATTTCTGTAGGGGCGTTTCGTGAAACGCCCCTACCAATAATTGATAATTAATTCTTTTTCTGAACAGACATAATAGACAATACAAACATGGGAAAACCAACAGGCTTTATTGAATATCTACGAGAAGAACCTTCTGAACTAGCTCCCGTCGATCGCATTCGTAACTGGGACGAATTTCATCTACCCATGCCAGAGGATAAACTCCGCACCCAGGCTGCTAGATGCATGGACTGTGGTACGCCCTTCTGTCATACTGGCATCACAATTAATAGAATGGCGAGTGGTTGTCCGATCAACAATCTGATTCCAGAATGGAATGACCTGATTTATCGTGGACTTTGGCGTGAAGCCCTCGATCGCTTGCATAAAACCAATAATTTTCCAGAGTTTACTGGTCGTGTTTGTCCTGCACCCTGCGAAGGTTCTTGTGTTTTAGGAATTCACAATCCTCCAGTAACAATTAAAAACATTGAATACTCAATTATCGAAAAAGGTTGGCAGGAAGGTTGGGTTAATCCAGAACCACCACAAAAACGGACAGGGAAAAAAGTTGCGGTAGTTGGTTCAGGTCCTGCGGGGCTTTCTGCTGCTGCCCAACTCAATAAAGCTGGTCATTGGGTAACTGTGTTTGAACGGGCAGATCGTCCTGGTGGATTATTGATGTATGGCATTCCCAACATGAAATTAGACAAGCAAGAAATTGTGATGCGTCGGATTCAACTTTTAGAAGCGGAAGGGGTAACATTTACCTGTAACACTGAAATTGGGAAAGATATATCTGCCGAACAATTAAAAGCCGAATATGATTCGGTGATTCTTTGTACTGGCGCGACCAAACCCAGGGATTTACCCATCGAAGGTCGTTCTCTCAAGAGCATCCACTTTGCCATGGAATTTCTTACTGCTAATACTCAAGCTCTTCTAGACGATAAAGATACTAATATTTCTGCACAAGATAAAGATGTAGTGATTATTGGTGGTGGTGATACTGGTACTGACTGTGTAGGTACATCAGTGCGTCACGGTTGTCGCAGTCTGGTACAACTGGAAATCATGCCCCAGCCCCCTCTAGAACGAGCACCGAATAATCCTTGGCCAGAGTGGCCCAAAGTTTATCGCCTTGATTATGGACAGGAAGAAGCTGCTGCTCAATTTGGTGACGATCCTCGTGGCTATCTTACTACGGCAACTAAGTTTGAAGGAGATGAACAAGGACAGGTTAAAGCCGTCCATACTGTACAAATAGAATGGAAAAGAGATGACAACGGTCGTTTTATTCCCCAACCTATAGCCGGCACAGAAAAAGTTGTTCCCGCCCAATTAGTTCTCTTAGCTATGGGTTTCTTGAGTCCAGAACAACCCCTTCTAGATGCTTTCGGACTAGAAAAAGATGCTCGTAATAACATCAAAGCAGAACATGAAAAATACACTACTAATATTCCTGGTGTTTTTGCAGCAGGAGATTGCCGTCGTGGACAAAGCCTAGTAGTTTGGGCTTTCAACGAAGGTCGGGGTGTGGCTCGTGAATGCGATCGCTATTTGATGGGGAGTACTGACTTGCCTTAAAGGTAGGTAAATTTTAGTTTTTTAGCGATTACCTTGAAAGTCAAATTCTGTTTGATTAATAAGGCGATCGCTACTATCGCATTACGCATGTACGTTAGGACAAAACACTTATAATTGTAAGGTCGAAGGTTGGTTCGCCCTTACATTATTTATATATAGCGTTTCTCGGACTCATGAGGTACACCCAACACCTGCCTTCTGCCCTCTGCCTTCTGCCTCAAAACCAAAAACTCTGTACCTCACCAGTATGAGAACTGCTATATTGTTAAAGCTGCTAACAATTATCCTTTAGATGATTATATGTGGTATTTGGCTGGCGTTCATCAAGAATTAAGACAATGGAAATAATACCAATTCTCAGGCATTAGCTAGATACCTTGTTAGTTATTATCAGTCCCTTCTCCCCTAGAGTCACAAGATGATTGTTAAGTAGTTCTACCTAAAATTTAGT
>JAAUYH010160395.1_pt1 | contig 16497 bp, 11 predicted proteins | sample 7278061 | NCBI WGS metagenome assembly JAAUYH01 (sample SAMN14350203, study PRJNA611818) | marine sediment metagenome | isolation source: surface marine sediment (0.6m) | place: French Polynesia: Moorea | collected 2018-08 | reverse complement strand
GGCATCATCTTCCGGTACAGGTAAGACCAGCTGGGCTGTCCGTGCAGCAGCAGGGCCACCGGACCGTCGGCGGGGCCCGTCTCGGCATAGGCCTGGCGCAGCCCGTCAATCTCCACATAGCGGGCTTCATACGGCCAGTCCGGCAGGTTCTCGAAGGCTTCGTCCGGCGTGCGCACAAACTTGACGCCCCCGGGTGTTTCCAGGATCTCGGTGTCCGTGCAGCCGCTGCCGCGAATGTCCGCCAGTTTGACCGCCTCTGAGGTCTTCAGACCATCAGCACCATTGAGTTCAAACCAGGCATTGCCGCAGTCCTCGGCGACCAGGATCAGGGAGCCCCACTCCGTCAGATCAGGTCCGGGGACCGGATTGTCGAAGGTGCCCCCGTCCCCGCGAAACACGGACAGCACCCGCGCATCGCCAGAGCCCAGCGGCCGCTCATCCGTATCACTGACCAGCCACAACGGTTCGCCCGCAGCGTCGTATCCGTAGAAGTAAACCGTGGTTCCGGCGTCTGACTGGATCACGTTAAAGCCCTCGCCATCCCGCGACGGCTGGTACCACAGCCCTGCCAGCCCAAAGGGTTTATCCTCTTCCAGGCGCTGGTATGTATTCTCAAAATCGTCGGAGATTACCGTTGCCGTGCCGTTGACCTCAACAATCAGATCCTCTTCCAGGGTGACTGCTTCCCAGCGCCATCCGCTCGGCAGCTGCAGGCGGCTCCCGAGGGTTGGCAGCTGGTCGAGGGACTGATCAGGATCCACGGTTTTGGCCATGGACAGCATAAAGTACTGTGCGCCGGTGTCAGAAGTCAGCAGGTAAATCTCCTTGCCTGCCCAGTTCTCCGACCGGTTTACGCGCACCGCCGTGTTTTCCACGTAGGCGCCGCCACCGTTCAAGGCATCCTGGGTCAACACCAGGGATGCGTGCTGGGCCATGTCGAGCTCACCGTAGCGGCGGACCTGGTCACCCGTCGAGGCAAATTGCCCATAGTCCGCCAGGGCCTGGCGTGGGCCGTTCATCTTGATAAACGACGCGCCGTATTGCTGTCGGATGGCTTCGGCGTCAAGGGCCGCAAAATCCTCGTCCGGGCAATCACCGATGAATTGGGTACCCCAGACTTCCGCCGTGAACCCATCGTCTTCCGGGTAAAACAGCAGAATCTCGCAATACTGAAAACCACTCCGGCTTTCGCCGCGAACCCGGCAATCGTTTCCGGACACGCCAGCCAGCCTGATGGTGTCCGAGCTCTTGCTGCCGTCATTGCCGTTCAGTTGGAACAGCGCCGTGTCGCAGTCCTGCACGGTAAAGGTAACCGTGCCCCAGGTCTCCAGGCTGGCGCTCAGAGCTGCCCCTTCAAAATTGCCCTGGGTGCCGCGATAGGCAGTCACCGTCTCGGGTATGCCGGGAGTTGCCGCTGCGGGAAGAGTGTCGCTGACCAGCCAGAGCGCCTCTCCCCTGGCGTCATAGCCATAGTAGTAGACGGTGATGCCAGCGTCGGACTGGACCACGCTGAAACCCTCGCCATCAAGGCCGGGGTTGTACCAAAGGCCCGCGATTCCCAGTCCCCTGGGGTCAACGACCCTGGCGCCTTCGAGGGGCTGGGAATGCGCCAGCGTTGCGAGCAGCAGCACCAGGGCGCAGAGCAGTGAGTAAGCGATGTTGGTCATTCCAGTTCTCCGGTCTATACGTGTAGTCCAGCAGACTAGCGATGCCCGGGTCAGGAACCTCTGCCGGAATGCGAAGAAATGTGAGGAAACGTGGACCGCGGCCGTGTCGAAAAGCGCTCTTTACGCTTCTTTGCAGTTCCTGGCCCTGGATTACGGCCCGGTCCGTACCATGAAACGCGTTCTCACTGACGAAGCGTTACCAAGGATTTGACGATGAAAATATTCGCTGCTCTGATTTTGATCTCTTCTTTTGCCCTTGCCCCGACCGCCATGGCCCGGCAATCCACGGATCGTGCCCAGGCTATCGAGGACCAGGTGACGGACCTGCAGAACCGGCTTCAGCTGACCGAAGAGCAACAGGCGCTGGTTGAGCCCATCCTCAGGGCACAGTTGGAAACTTCCCGTGCGATCATGGAAGACTACGGCTTCAGCCCCGGCACCAGTGGCGGCAACGTCGACCGGCGCAAGATGCGATCCATGTCCAAGGAGCTTGAGCCAGGTCGCAAGCAGGCGGAGCGGGATCTGGCAGAAGTGTTGACCGACGAGCAGATGGACCAGTACCGGGACATCCAGGACGAGCGTCGCGCCAGGATGCGCAATGACATCAAAAGGCGCATGGGCCGCTAACAGCGGTCGTCAGGCGTCATGACCATGGAAGTCCTGCAGGGATTTCTCCTCATCCTGTTCATACTGCTGGTGATCGCCGAGCTGAGGTGGTCCCACGCTAAAGGCCAGGGGAGTTACAGCCTGGGTGATTCGGCGGCCAACGTGACTATTGCAGTAGTGGGTGCCCTGATCAGACCCCTTTCCGTGGCCTGGACCTTCGCGGTGCTGGCGCTGGTCCAGCCCTATCAACTGATGGATGTGCAGGGATCATGGCGGGTCTATGCATTGACTTTCGTGGTGGTGGATCTGGCCTACTATGGCTACCACCGGCTTTCCCACCAGTTGCCGCTGTTCTGGACCTTGCACCACACCCACCACTCCAGCCATTGGTTCAATTTCACCACGGCGATCCGGCTCAACTGGATCGCGCGTTTCGTGAGCCCGGTGTATTTCCTGCCGCTGGTGCTGCTGGGACTGGATCCGCTCTGGATTGCCGCGTCCCTGGCGCTGGGGTTGATTTACCAGCTGTTCCTGCATACCCAGTCGATCCCCCGCCTGGGCTGGTTCGAAGGAAAGCTGCTGAACACGCCTTCGGCCCACCGCGTGCACCATGGGCGGAATCCGGAGTACATCGACAAGAACTTTGGCGGCGTACTGATTCTGTGGGATCGGCTGTTTGGCACTTATCAGCCAGAACAGGAGCCGGTGCGATACGGCGTTGTTTCCGAGGCGATGGGCAACAATCCCCTGCGGATCCAGCTGGCTCCGCTGGATCAATACCTGCGGGGCGAATTCCAGTCGGAGCGGGAAACCCACCGGCGCCGTGCACAGGATATCGTGCGGCAGCTTCAGTAGTGTGACCGGCAGATAGGTGTGGGTATGATCACAGCTGAATTCGGCGTCGGCGCGCGATTGCCGACGCATTCTAATGTGGGAGTGGAGCCCAAGATGACGTCTCCGACAAAAGTCCTGATGATTGACGACGATGTCAGCCTGACGTCCCTGTTTGAGGAATTTCTGCAGGCCGAGGGCGGCTTCGAATTTGCTGCCCGCCATGATGGCGAGGCTGGCGTCGCGGCGGCGGTCGAAGGCGGTCATGACGTCATCATCCTGGACGTGATGATGCCCAAGCTGAACGGTTTCAACGCCCTCAAGGCCATTCGCGAAGTATCGGACACGCCCATCATCATGTTGACCGCACGAGGTGACGACCTGGATCGAATCCTGGGCCTGGAGATTGGCGCGGACGATTACGTTCCCAAGCCGTGTAACCTGCGGGAACTGGTGGCCAGGATCCGCGCGATCCTGCGGCGGGTGGAGAAGGCCGCCGACTCATCGGATTCGGAGTCTTCGCGACTCCAGGTCGGCGACCTGCGAATGGAAGCCGGCTCCCAATCGGTTTACCTGGAGAACGAACTGGTGAACCTCACCGGCGCTGAGTACCGCGTGCTGGAAACCCTGGTGGAATCCGCGGGCGAGGTGGTGTCCAAGGACGCCATCGCCCGACAGGCGCTGGGCCGTCGCATCATGCCCTACGACCGCAGCGTGGATGCACACATCGCGCAGCTGCGCAAAAAACTGGGGCCCTTACCCAACGGGCTGCAGCGCATCAAGACCCAGCGCGGACGCGGCTATCTCTACGTTGTGCCGTGAACCACTTTTTTCGACGCATCCTTGTGTCGGTCTGGCTCACTATGTTCGTCGCCAGCGGGCTGACCTTTCTCAGCAGCGTGTTGATTCCCCGATCCAACGACGACGGTTCGCTCTACCAGGCTGAACTGGTGTCAGCCGTGGCCAGGGAACTGCAAGGGACGCTGGAGGCCAGTGTCCCAGCCCCAACCCAGGCGGTTGCAGACCAGTTCAAACTGAGCTTCGACCAGTTGCTGGAGATTTACCTGCTGGATCCGCACGGCCGGGACGTCCATGACAGACAGTTGCCCCGCCCGGTCAGCCGGCTGCTGACCGCGGACCGGGAAGGGACGCCTTGGTCAGACCCACGTCTCATCGTTCACCGCGACGGACTGGAAGGATACATGGTGGTCGGTTTCCTGACGGCCTATGGGTCGCTGCTGATCAACCCCGCGGAGCGGCCCACGCTGCTGCTGGTCATGCTGCTGGTCAGCGCCGTGGTGTCTTATGGCCTGGCGCGCTTTATTGTTCTGCCCATCCGCCATCTCCGGCAGGCTGGACACCGGGTCGCAGCGGGGGACCTGTCGGTCCGTGTGGGCCACACCGTCAAGGGACGCAAGGACGACATTGCCCTGCTGGCCCGGGATTTTGACGCCATGACGGAACGCATCGATTCCCTGCTCACCGGCCAGCAGCGCCTGATGCGGGACGTCTCCCATGAGCTTCGGTCGCCGCTGGCAAGGCTTCAGGCCCTGCAGTCCCTGGCCCGCCAGCGATTCAAGGGTGATGACCAGACCCACATTCTCGACCGGATGGAAAGTGAATCCGAGCGATTGAATCAACTGATTGAGGAAATCCTGTCCTATGCCAGGCTCGATGCACGCCATGAGATCCGTCGCCAGAACACCGACCTGGCGGACCTTTTGAAAACGATCGTGGATGACGCACTCACGGAGATCGGCGACAGCGGCAAGGACATCAGCTACATCGGCCCGGAACGCCTGACCCTGAACATTGACGCTGACCTGATTCACCGGGCGGTGGAAAACGTGGTGCGCAACGCGGTCCGGTTCACGCCGGATGGAACCACGGTTCAAGTCACGCTGACCAGCCAGTCCGAATCGGTTTTGGTCACGGTGACCGACCAGGGTCCTGGCGTTCCCGAGGGTGACCTGGGGCGTCTGTTTGAGCCGTTCTTCCAGGTGGACGAAAGCCGCCCACCTCAAAGCCTGGGCTCCGGCGTAGGCCTGGCCATCGCCCGCCGCGCCATGCAGCTCCACCAGGGCACCATCGCCGCGGATAATGCCGACGGCGGCGGGTTACGGGTTCACATGGTTTTGCCCACAGTCTGACCCGGGCCTTTCCGGGCCTTTCCTTACGTTTCTTTCCATTAGCGCAGATCTCCCTGGCGCGCCCATCCGTAGACTGAATCCATTACAGCAGCCGCCGGATGAAGGGCACAATGTCACCGAAAAACTTCAGAAAAATCCTGATTGCCACCATGCTCGCCAGCGCCGCGGCGGCCAGCATTGCGCTGTCCAACCTGCGGACAGAGGTGGTTCAGCGCGCGGAGCCGCTGGCCGTGCCGCTGGTGGACGTGCTGGAGGTCTACCCCATGACCACCCGGTTCACGGTCCGCAGTCAGGGTTCGGTGACACCGGTTATTGAAACGATTCTGTCGGCGGAAGTGTCCGGGACCATCGTCGAAATGTCCCCGGCGTTCGCCGCAGGCGGGTTGTTCGCTCCCGGTGACGTCTTGATCAGAATCGACCCAACGGACTACCGGGCCGCCGTGAACCAGGCCGAGGCCCTGGTGCACCAGCGAAGCATCGAGTTCGAGGGTATCGGTAAGCTCAAAGAAAAAGGCTACCGGGCCGAATCCGACCTCGCCGCCTCCGCCGCCGCCCTGGCGGCGGCTGAAGCCGATCTGCTGCGGTCACGCCGAAACCTGGAGCGCACGGAAATCAGGCTGCCCTACCAGGGGCTGGTGCGGAGCAAGTCAGCCGACCTGGGCCAGTTCGTCGCGCCGGGCACACCGCTGGGCGTGGTTTTTGCCACAGACTCCGCCGAGGTCCGACTGCCCTTGACCGACCAGGATCTGGCGCTGCTCGAGCTGCCCGGCCCGGCGGACTCAAACCGGGACGGCGAAATCCCGGTTCGGCTGACTGCGATCCAGCGCGGACGCCCCCAGTCCTGGGATGCGGTGATCGTGCGTCAGGAGGGCGTCATCGATGAACGCAGCCGGGTTACCTACGCGGTCGCGCGAATTGATGATCCCTATGCTTTGGCCAGCCAGGGTCCGGCACTGCCGGTAGGCAGTTTTGTCCAGGCCTCAATTAGCGGCCGTGAAGTCAGCGGCCTGGGCCAGGTCCCGCTCGGTGCCGTGCACGACGCCGACCGCGTGCTGTGGCTCAACGAAGACCAGCAGCTGGCCGTGAACCGGGTGAATATTGTTGCTGAAAATGCCGAGTTCGCCTACATCGACCTGGCCGAGATCCCTTATCGGCGGGTGGTGCTGACACCGTTGTCGGCACCCAGTGACGGGATGGCCCTACGGATCGAGCCCGATGCGGGCGCGCATCACGTGGCCGCGAATGCGGGAGATGCGCCATGACCAACGGCCGAACACAAGGCGGGCTGATTGCCTGGTTTGCACGTAATCCCGTGGCGGCCAACCTGTTGATGTTGTTCCTGCTGGGAGCCGGCGTCCTGTCGGCCTTCACCATCCGCAAACAGACCACGCCCGACCAGGAACTCAACAGGGTAGAAATATCCGTGGCCTATCCCGGCGCGGGCCCCGCCGAGGTGGAGAGTGGCGTAGTAGTCAAGGTGGAGGATGCAATCCGGGACGTCGAGGGCATCAAAGAGATCAGTGCTGTGGCCCGTGAAGGACTGGGCGTGGTCTCGGCGACGGTTTACCTGGATTCCGATGTCAGGCTGGTGCTGGACGAGGTCAAGGCCCGGGTTGACGCCATCGCGGCTTTCCCGGAAGAAGCAGAAAACCCGGTCATTCGCCAGGTCGAGGCGCCCGCTCACGTGGTATTCCTGGCGGTCCACGGGTCGGCGAGCGAGGCCGAGCGCAAATCCATTGCCCAGGAGATAAGTGACGAGGTGTTGCGCCTGCCCGATGTGACCCAGGTTGAACTGCTGGGCGATCGGGACTATGAAATCAGTATCCAGGTTTCGGAAATGACGCTCCGCCAGTACGGTCTGACCCTGGGCGAGGTATCCCAAGCGGTTCGGGAATCGTCGGTTGACCTGCCGGGCGGCGTCATCCAGTCCAGCAGCGGCGACCTGCTGGTGCGCAGCCAGGGTCGGGCCACCACCGGCGAAGAGTTCGCGCGGCTGACGCTGCGGACCTATCCCGACGGCACGCGACTCACCCTGGGTGATGTGGCCCACATTGACGATGGTTTTACCGAGTCCCGGGAGTTCGGGCGTTTTGACGGTGAGCCCACCACCACGCTGCGTGTGCTGGCCGGAGGCCAGCAGAATGAGCTGGCCACCGCCGCCGCGGTGCGTGAATACGTTTCGCAGAAGACCGGTTTGCCGGCCGGTGTTTCCCTGGATGTCTGGATCGATCGCTCCTACTACCTTAAGGACCGGCTGCAGATGATGAACCGAAACCTGCTGCAGGGCGCGGTCCTGGTTTTTGTCGTGCTGTCGGTGTTCCTGCGCACCCAGATCGCCTGGTGGGTGGTGGTGGGCATCCCCGTCACACTGTTCGGCGCGCTGTGGCTGATGCCGCTGGTGCCGAACCCGGTCACCATCAACACCATCAGCCTGTTCGGTTTCATCGTGGTGCTGGGAATCGTTGTGGATGACGCCATCGTCATCGGCGAGAGCGTGGATGCGCGAACCCGAACCCACGGCCACTCACTCGGCAGCGTGATCGACGGTGCTCAACGTGTGGCCCTGCCGGCTACCTTTGGCGTGCTCACCACCATGGCCGCATTCGCCCCGATGCTGTTTATCGGCGGCACGTTCAGCCCGTTTTTTGAAGCGCTGTCCATGGTGGTGATCCTGTGTTTGTGCATCTCGCTGATCGAGTCCAAGCTGATACTGCCGGCGCACCTGGCCCGTGCGCGGCGGCGCGAATGTGCCGGTGATGGCGACAGGCGCCAGAGTGCCACCGCCCTGCAGCAGATTCAGCGGCAGGTGCAGGGCCTGCTGAATACGGTGATTCACCAGGTTTACCGGCCGGTACTGGAAACCGCGATCCGGTACCGGGGCGTTACCGTGGCTGCCTTCCTGGCGGTGTTCATGCTCACCGTCGGTTTCATGCTGTCCAGCGCCGTTCGAATCGTCATGGTCCCCGAAGTACCCAGCGATTTTGTGCAGGTGGAGTTGCAGATGCAGCCCGGAACCTCAACCGACCTGCGTGACCAGACGGTCGAAACCCTGGAACAGGCCCTGCTGGCGCTGAACGCGGACTACGCGACAGAGCATCCCGGTTCACTGCCCATGGTGTCCCATATCGGGGTGTTTTCCGCAGGTGACGCCGGAGCGAGGCTTTTCGTGGAACTGCCCTTGGACGCGGACCGCCCTTTAGAAGCTGATGAGATCAGCGACCTGTGGCGGGCACGGGTCGGCGACCTGCCGGGCGTCTGGGAAATGACCTTTTCCGGGGCATCGCCCATCGGTGGCGGTTCGTCCCTGAGCTTTCGCCTCAGCGGTGGTGACTATACCCAGCTCAGCCAGGCCGCCGATGAGCTGGAGGTCGCGCTGGCCCGATTCGACGGCGTCTACGAGGTTCAAAACTCCGCGGTGGCCGGGGACAACGAGATTCGCGTCAGCCTGAAACCCGAGGCCGAATCACTGGGCCTCACCCAGGCTGCCCTGTCCAGCCAGGTGCGCCAGGCGTTCCATGGGGACGAAGCCCAGCGAATCCAGCGTGGAAACAACGAAGTCAAAGTCATGGTGCGCTACCCGGCAGAGGAGCGCAGGTCGCTGCGCCACCTGCAGGATATGTGGGTACAGACGCCCCTGGGTGGGCCGGTGCCGTTCAAGACCCTGGCCGAGGTGGATTTATCCCAGGGCTACGCGGCCATCCAGCGCCTGCACCGCATGCCCACCGTCACGGTGTCGGCCAATGCCGACCTGGATCGGGTTGAACCCGGCGCTGTGATCAGCACGCTGACCCGGACCACGATCCCGGACATCCTGGAACGGTATCCCGGTGTTGAATTCGGACTGGAAGGCAGCAGTCAGGAAGCGCAGATACTCATAGAGAAACTGGCCGTGGCTTTCGTCATCGCCTTATTCCTGATTTACACATTGCTGGCGATTCCGCTGAAATCCTATATCCAGCCGCTGATCATCATGTCGGTCATTCCGCTGGGTCTGATCGGTGCAGTGTTTGGACATGTCGTGATGAACGAGGCACTGTCCATGTTCTCTTTCTTTGGCGTGATTGCACTTTCCGGTGTCCTGGTCAATGACAGCCTGATCCTGGTGGATTTCATCAACCGCGCTCGTGCCGAAGGTCAGCCAGTGGCGCGGGCTGTGATCGAAGCCAGCACCCGCCGTTTCCGTGCCATCGTCCTCACCTCCCTGACCACCACCGCCGGCCTGCTGCCCCTGCTGTTTGAAACCAGCGTCCAGGCGCAGTTTGTCATTCCCATGGCCATCTCCATCAGCTTCGGCATCGTGTTTGCCACGCTGATCACTCTGCTGCTGGTGCCTGCCTTGTACGTGTTACAGGTGGACTGGATCCAGGCGATTCGACCGCCGACGCCATGGACACATCACCACGCTCCGTGGAGAGACTGTGGTCATCCGCGCGGTCGCGAATGGCGGAACTGATGGACAGCAACAGTTCGTAAGCCAGGCGGCGGCGCTCGGACCCGTCCACATCCATAAATACATCACGGCACACCCCGCCGCCGGGACTGAGCAATTGAGCGGACTTTCTGTTCTTTTTGCTCAGCCTGGTCATTGGTCCCTAGAAGGTGTATTCAACGCCCAGGGTCAGGCGATCCCGATCGCTGAACTGCCCAAAAAGTCCCTCCCGTGACCCGCCGAATGTTTCAGCTGAGATCCGCAGCGTGGTCTCCTCGGTCCAGTCGTACTCCAGGGTCATGGAGGCCATGTGGTCACGGTCTTCCAGTGAGCGGTACCAGCGCAGCGACGCAGTCAGGGTGTCGTAAGCGAAAGTGCGGCGCAGAAACACAGTGGCCACCCGGTCTTTTGCGGGACGGACCAGGTCACCCGGGGCATCGTTAACCGAGTCCACCAGGTATTGAACGTTGACAAAAAAGTCCCCGGGGGCGTTCCAGTCCAGTCCCACGCCGGCGCGGTGTTGACCCAGCCTTTGCAATACCAGTCCGAGTGGAGAGCGGGTGTTGAATACCCGCTTGGGCTGGTAGGCATATTCAGCGCGCAGTGCCAACGATCCGAATGCGGTTTCCGCACTGAATCCAAAGATGTCCCGACGGCGGTAAAACCGCTCCAGGACACCGGAATTCAGAACACGGCCCAGGGGCTCCGGGTCCAGCCCGGTATAGGCCACCAGACTGAGATCGAGCAGGTCGAACTGACGGGACAGGCGCAGCCCCGCCGCGGCGTCGTTGATTCCATGTCCCGGCCTGAGCGAGGTAACCGGAGGACTGGCACCGTCGGGGGGCGCGCCATAGCGAAAGCGCGGAGCCCGTAGTTCGAACCAGGCACCGGATTCCGGGATGGCATGACCGGTGCCATCGGGAACCAGCGCAAGCTCCGCGCGCCAGGGCCCGAAGCTGTAGTCGGCGTAAGCACTCCAGAGTCCGATGCGTGACTGGTCGAAGTCATCGAGGATGAACTCCCGAAAGTCCTGGGGATTGACCAGGTCCAGCACCTTCAGGCCGTCCAGACGACCCCACACGATCTGCTGCTTGCCAAATCGAATAATTCCCCGGTCGGTCCGGTGCTCCAGGTAGAAATCCCGGAGTTCCAGGGATCCGGCACTGCCAAAAGCGATAGGGCGGGACAGGCTGGCATAGTTGTCACGGGTCAGCTCTCCCGGCTCGAGGCGGTCCTCGGCGTCCAGGCGCAGACGGCCGGACAGCACCAGACTGGTCGCCGGCGCAAACTGCACGTCCAGCCTGGGCCTGCCTTCCAGCTGCCCCTGCACCGTGTCGCTGGAATCGGTAGCGCTGCCGTAGGCCATACCCAGCGGCATGGTCAATGAAATGCTATCGGCGGCGTGTGCATTGCCGATGGCCAGGGCCAGGAGGCCGCAAAGCACCCTGATTCGCTTCACCATGATCAGTTCTCCAGCGTCGCCGGCAAGCCACGGCTCAGGCCCTGGGCATCAAAAAGCTGTGCGGCAAGTTCTGCCGGGTAGCGAATGTCCTCCAGCTGAAACAGGGTCTGGTGACCGGTCTGGTGATTGCGGGCGAGGATTTCCGTGGCCGTCCAGATGCCGTTGATCTGCTCGATCTGCCTGACCCAGATGGTCTTCAGCGGTTTCTTCTTGAGGTCGAAGAATTCCACCCGGGTTGGCATCCAGGAGCCTTCCGCCACCACTGCGTCAAACGCCCCGTAACCCAGCTGGCGGGCTGTTTTTTCACTTGTCGGGGTTCCCGAGAGCAGGTGGCCACCCCCGGTCTGCAGCCCCCGGTACTCAAAATGATAGTCGTCCAGGTCAAATTTGAGCTCAGACTGGATGTCCTCGTAGGTGAAGTCGGTGCCCAGGAAATAGTCGCCACGATCCGATGCCGGGACGCGGCGTACCTTGCGGGTCGCCGGAAGATACAGCCAGCGGTCATCCCGTCCCTGGGCCTCACGATGGTCATGGCTCAAAAAGGTGACATCACGCACCGCCTTGGGGGTCAGGTACGTGATCCGGGTCTTGCGCACTTCATCGTCGGATTGCTTCAGCACCAGCGCCTCGCGACGCCGTTCCCGGCCGCGGCGATCGGTCAGCGTCATGCGGATGGTCCGTTTGGCGGCCTGCCCTTCCTGCCGGGCAGCCACGTTTTCGGCCACCCACTGGGCTTTTGCCGGGTCAGCGTATGCCTCACCACCCAACAGCAGGGTGGCTGCCAGGACCAGAGTCAGCAGGCTGATGGAGACATGCAGACGACGACGGGCAGCCACCTGCCGGCCACGCACCGCCCGCCCGGCTGCAACCATGGCCGGCACGATCACCAGGGCGACCAGGTAGCTGGAGAAAGCCGCCACGGTCACCAGGCCGCCAAACCGCTGCAGCGTTGGCAGATCGCTGACCATCAGCACGGCAAAACCCAGGCCCAGAGCAGATGAGTTGTAAAAGCAGGCCCGCGCTACCGGCGGCAGGGCTTCTTCCACCGCCCGGTCAAGATCGCCATGAAACTCCTGGTATGCGACGCGCAGGCGGTCGACCAGGTGGATAGCGAAATCCACGCCCACCCCAAGGGCGATGGCCGCAAACATTGACGTTGCCGGTTCCAGGTAAATCCCCAGGTAACCCATCACCGCGTAAAGGGTCAGGACGGTAAATGCTACGGGCACCACCGAGACCACGCCGGCCCAGGCCGAGCCGAACACGATGATTGAGGTGGCCAGCACCAGGACCAGGGACAGCGCTACACCTTTGAAGTGTGATTGCTGCAGGCTGTTCATCCAGTGGTAGCTGACGTTGACGTCTCCTGCCAGCGTTGCCGTCATGCCCGGTTCGTTGAAACTCGAGTCCAGGTAATCCTGCAGCGCTTCCACCACTTCCCGGCTCTGGCTGAAATAGTTCGAATTGAGGATGCCGCGCACCAGGGCCGCCTGGTAACCGGCGTCTATCTCTTCTTCCAGGTCCGCCGGGTCGCCGGAGACCTCGTAAACCAGCAGATACTGGGCAATGCCAGCGTCGCTTTCAGGCAGTGCCCGTCCAGCGCCGGGAGCCGCCGGTTGTTCGTTGAGTGCAGCGTGCATCAGGCCCAGGTAATCGACGATGGAAACTGTTTTCTGAACATGGGGCAAGCGCTCAAAGTAGCCCTGCAGGTCCGCTATCTTCTGCATTCGCCGGGGATCGAGCAGCCCTTCGACCTCGTCGGTTTCCACAATCACGTCAAGAAACGCAGTGCCGGCAAAGCGCTCGTTGAGCAACTGATCTGCCACGCGGATCGGCTCTCCTTCAGCAAAGTTATCGACCTGGGAGCGGTCCACGCGCAGCTGCAGGGCGCCGGCCAGGGCCACCAGGGCCACCAATCCAAAGGCGACCAGCACCCTGCGGTGATTGCGGATGGAGAATGACCCGATGTGGGCCAGCGCCAGGCCCAGATGGCTGGGCCGGTTCCGACGCCAGCTGCGGAAGGCGGGACTGTGACCGGGCTTCAGCAGCAGCAACACGTTCGGCAGCGCCAGAATTGAAAACACCCAGGCCAGCGCTACGCCAAGCGCGGCAAACCAGGCAAACCAGGTGATGGGCGGCATGATGGACGCGGCGGCAATGCCCAGAAACCCTGCAACGGTGGTCAGCGTCGTCAGCGTGATGGGCCGAACCATGGCGATCATGGCCCGCACCACCAGGCTGCGCTCGTCGGCATCCGGATCCTGTTCACGATACTGGTAGTAGGTGGAAAGGACGTGGATCGCGTCAGCCACCGAAATCGCAACCAGGATGACAGGCAGTGCATTGGTGATGGCAAAATACGGCACCCCGGCCCAGGCCATGACACCCAGGGCTCCGCCCGCAGCGCCCAGGACCACGACCAGCGGCCCTGGCAGGGCGGCCAGACGGCGGAAAGCCAGGAATATGAAGCCCAGCACCAGGGCAAACACCAGGGGCTGCAGCTTACGCGCGTCCTGATCGATGTAGCGGCTGAGGTAGCCGCTCACCGCACCCGGGCCAGCAACGTGGATCTCCACCGCCGCCAGATCGACATTTGCAGCCAGCCCACGTACCTGCTGATAAGTTTCGTCAGCCAGGTCTGTATCGATCAGCTCAGCCATGATGACGGCGCCGCGGCCGTCTTCACTGACCAGAGTCCCGCGATGCGGAGACATCCCCTGCCAGCGGACCCGCGCGCCGTCGGCCTGTGCGTTGTCAGGACGGTCCTGCTCCAGATACGGGTCCACCAACAGCTCGCCGTCCCGGCCCGCGATGGACGACTCGGTGGCCAGGCTGGCCACGCGGTCGGCGCGAACGTTGGACAGCGCTTCAATGCTCCGGGTGAGTTCGCCAATCAGCTCCAGGACTGCCGGCGAAAAAACCCCGTCGTACTCTTCCGTCAAAACCGCAACGGCTATGGAATCCGACAGCCCGAAGACTTCCGTGGCCCGCTCATCGGCTACCAGTGAAGCGTGACCCGCTGGTATGAATGCCTTGACCGACGTGTCCTTCACCAGCCGGCTCAGGCCTGCGGCGCTGCATACGATGATGATCAGCGTGATGATGAGGGCCAGCAGGGGCCGGGCAGTAATGCGCATGAAAAAGCGCTCGGAAGTTTCGCGGGACACAAACATCAGGACTGACTCCCAGGTGAAGTTTCGATTTGACTGCTGCCATACGGGGCAAGCGGTTCGTCCCTTCCCTGGGCGGTCCGGTCACCGGCGTTCCTGAACATCTCCGCCTCCACTCCCATCCAGTCGAGCACGTAGCCGGGAATTTCCGGAGACTGCGCGCCGGGGTGCACAGTTTCTGCGACCTTGTGAGTGCAGACCCAGCGATCCTTGTCGCGAATGGCTGCGCGGGTCACACCCACAGAAACGTGGCGGTCTCTTTGGTCAACAAAGCCGTGTTCCAGGTAGAACCAGCGCCCATCCCAGCCCAGCAGCCGGGTGTGCACGCTGTAGCTCTGAAACAGGCGCAACGAATAGCGAAACCGGACAAAGCCACCGCCAAGCAGCGGCGCCCAACGATTCTGGCGCAGGGCCGCGATCACCCCGGTACGCATCATCCACTCGGTCCGCGCCACGTCCATGATCTGCAGATAGCGGCCGTTGTTCATGTGGCCGAATGCGTCCAGGTCGTGGGGCAGTACGCGAAACCGGCTCTCTGCAGGGTTCGAGTAATGCAGCTTTTCTCCGGCCATTGTCCGAAGCATCACCATCAGCAGTCGGAGATAGAGATTCATCGGTTTGCCTCCCTCATCAACCCGGGAAAAACTCCCTTGTCCATTCAGATCGGAATTCGAGAAAAAACCCGCCAACGCCGGTTAAACAGCACGGTCGGGTTGTCACCTCCAAACCCGCACTGCGCCGCCGAGGCAGCAGTTCACGAGAGGAAAAAACGAGAAAACGACTGAAATCCGGACACGCAGCCTGTGGCGTGTTGGTCGCGCGGTGGAAAAATCAACTCTCACGGGCTCGCAGGCATCTTGAGCCTTGCCCGGGAGCTGCTTAAGGCCTACGAGATTCTGGTGGAAGCGGTCGGACCCGATGGCAGACACACCCAGCTGGTCGTCCCGGATCTGGTAGAACTCTACCGGGTGACCGGTGACGAGGAGAACGCCGAGGCCTGGCAGGCAATGCGCAACACTTCCCTTATCCGGGCACAAGAGCAGCTGCACATGAACCTGCGCCGGAATTCTCTTTCTAAGCTTCTATACTGGCAATATCGGCCTACCGCAAACTGCCGGGTGCTTCAGCTGCCTGAGAGGGGACCATCATGAAATACCGCTTCGACCCGGAAGGAGAACGCCTTCCAATCAAACTGGACACCACATCCAACGCCGAATACGAGCCCATCCCGCTTGAGTCGCGCAACGAGCGAGCGAACGTGCTGGCCCAGCAGGCCGTGAGCGAGAACGCAAAGCGCCTGGGCATGGGGCGTCGCGACTTTCTGGTCACGGCGGCAGGCGCCGCGACGACCCTGCTGTCCATCAATCGCGCCAACGCCGACGCGGGCCGCGATGCGGGCGGCTTCGATCTACCCGAAGAAGCCGGCAAGGACATCGAGCTGGCGGACGCGGCCATCGGCAAAAAGGAATTCATTTTTGACGTGCAGGGGCACTACGTGCCGCCGAGCGTAGCGGCAAGCCGCAAGGAAGAGTGTTCGAAGTTCGACTACGTCAGCCGCGACTACATGCGTTGTCTGGGTGCCGACGACTTCGTCAAGGACGTGTTCCTGGATGCCGATACGGACATGATGGTGCTGTCGTTCGTTCCATCCCGCCGCGACGCCGAGCCGCTGACCATTGAGGAGGCAGACGCGACCCGGCGAATCGTCGATGAGCTGGAGGGTACGCATCGGTTGCTGATTCACGGTCGCGTTAATCCCAATCAGGCGGGTGACATCGAAGGTATGGATGAGCTGGCCGAAACCTACGGCGTTTCGGCCTGGAAGACCTACACCCAGTGGGGTCCGGACGGCAAGGGATTCTGGCTGACGGATGACATCGGGCTCGCCTTCATTGAGAAAGCGCGTGCCCTCGGCGTGAAAAACATCTGTATCCATAAAGGCATCCCTTTCGGGCGTCGTTCCTACGAGCACTCGCTGTGCACGGACATCGGCCCTGTGGCCAGGCAGTTCCCCGACGTGAATTTCCTCATCTATCACTCCGGCTGGATTCCCAATCAGCCGGAAGGGCCTTACGATCCGGATCGCGGCGAAGGCATCGACGAGCTGATTCGTTCGGTGGAGGCCGCGGGTCTTGGTAAAGGCTCCAACGTCTACGCAGAACTCGGCAGCACCTGGCGCGGC
>JAAUYH010180675.1_pt1 | contig 16500 bp, 14 predicted proteins | sample 7278061 | NCBI WGS metagenome assembly JAAUYH01 (sample SAMN14350203, study PRJNA611818) | marine sediment metagenome | isolation source: surface marine sediment (0.6m) | place: French Polynesia: Moorea | collected 2018-08 | reverse complement strand
CTTCATTAAAGGTTCCCTAATAAAATACTGCATATACTCTGATTTGCTGGGTATTCAAAAAAATCTGCCGATTTTGAAATATACATTTTTTCTTTTCTCTACTGTGTCTTTGCAGTAGTCAGATGCATGTATATAGATCACTCAATTATACTATTAATCAGTTCATAAGATGTTCGAAGGGTCCTCCTTTTTCTCGCACAACAAAACCTAAACGAAATTTCTTGTTTTTGTAAAATTTTTGTAAGGAATCCTAATTTATCGTTGCAATAGCGCCTCTGATCTTGTTTCTGCTCTCTACCATGCTCTGAGGAGGCTCTTGGTAAACTTTACCTTTAGTGAGTCTCCATGGAAAGCCATCGTTCGCAGTTATGTCTGAAGAGCGTGAAGGCCATGAAATCGGTCCACACCTGTCATCCATTGATTGGGCAGCTTTCGATTCAAGTATTCTCGTACTTCAAGGTAATATTGTGGCGGAGCACCATCTTGCTGAAATACCAGTTCTTCAGGGTAGCCTTCAATCTTCGGTAACAAAAAATAGCGAAGCATTCTTTTGTAGGTACGCCCCGTTACATTTTCATTTTCGAAAAATAAGGCCCGATTATTTCATTTCTAGACAATGCGCACCATAGCATAACCGACGGTAAGTTGTGAAGTGTCTCATACAGTTCATTCGGGCGTTCACTTCCCCAGATTCGTCAATTTTGCTTGTTCGCCTTTCCACACAGCGAAAAATAACAATACTATCTAAGAATCTAGCATCATTTCTCAACTCTCTTCGGCTCTATTTTCGAAACCCAACCTACTTGCCTTGTGGTCCTCCGTAAGTGTAGTGCTCATTTGCAATTTGTATGGATAAAGGATTAATTCTTTTCATAAAATATTCCAGATTGTTGCATGAGCAACACCCGTTCGTGGCCCTACTGCACGCAGAGATAATTTAGGTTCATTGCTAAACAGCTCTCGAATTTCATCTCGCACGGTATTGCTAATTGGCGGACGTCCATTTCCTCCTCTGTGACTGTGTGAACCTCTTGTTTGGCAGTCTTCGTGCCATTGTCGTATTGCAGAACGCGCCGGCGTTAGTGTTTCATATGCATCTCGAGATAGACTTTGAACATCTGTTGCGTCATATTCAGCGGAAACCCAAAGAACACACTGAGCTTTCTCTGCGTCCGACTAACCGCTTCTTTGCATTTTCGCCCTTTTTCGACAGTAAAGTACGGACAAGGATTTTCTGAAAACAGTTTGAAGAATAAATTTGTTTTCAAATAAGTAATCAAGCTATTCACTAAGTTTCATGAACATTCAAGGAGAGCTAAACTACTTATGAATGATTTTGTTCATCCAAAATACAAGGAAAAAAATATAAATATCAATAATTTCGTTATGACATCATAGAAGATGCTAAATTTAAAATTGCCTGCCCCATAGCATCCATCATCACTTTCTCCTGCTAATGCAAAACAAAATTGATCGCCATCGTACCTTTATTATGAAATAATGGCTCATTGAAAATCGGTGGTTTTTGAGCACTCTGTATATAGTAGTTTACCTTGCGCAGCACCGTTTTGTCTGAATTTCCCCCAAACAAAACCTTAGGCACTCCCTCCGCCCCGAAAAAATTTCCCAGTTTCTTATCTTGGTCGAGATTATCACCTTCCTCGTATTTGCAGCTTCGATACTTGCCGCAAGTACGATAAAACGTTAGACCATGCACACGGTTACGGTGTATGTCTCCTTCATCAAGTACTTGCATGATTTCTCTTTCTGGTCTTCAGATGGAAGGTTCCTGTAAGTTGCAGAGCACCATTCTCATGTACAAATTTTTCCACATTAATTTATTTACTATCGACAATCTGGCTTCATAATAATTCCTAATTTCTTAATATTTTTTTGACTGCTGCAAATTCAAAATTATTTCCTAATCGTAACTGAAACTTAAATACATGATTGTATCCTAGTTCAAATTCAGTACACAGAAACGTTTGCCAAAAATTACTACAAGTAGTGCTCAGTTTATGTTTCTAAAGTTTTTCTCTGATAACTTGCAATTGATACAAAGACTAGCATTTATGGATTGATTGATACTTTACGGTTTTTGTCGCATTGAATTGAGAAGTGCAAACCATAGAAATGAATTAATTGGCGCAAACGGATGAAAATCATGGAAGTAAAGCATGTATTGAAACCTTATTCTTTTCTGCTGATTCAATCCTCTTCAGGTAACGAATTTCGCAATTGCACTTATTTTGATTATCCTAGCTAACGTTTCAATACTTCCGCAAATACGACATGATCTTATAAGGTTCCAAAAAGCAAACGCTACAAAACGTGGATCAAGAACTTCAATCTCAAGCTTAATTTCTTTGATCCAAACAACAGTTGTACCAGTTAACTGATACAGAGTTACATTATACACCGGCTCTAATTATCGCGATTCAATCATTAATACTATCGGAACTTCTATCTTGCGTCAAAAAATACTACTAATTGTTCTAAGTAGAGGATAAAAAATGCTAAGTATGTTGTTTGGAAAGGTACGAATAAATCAGAAATACCGGAATCATATTTGTTGGAACCTTCTGAATTGGTGCACTCAGTACTGATTCAGCTGTCGTCCTATAGACGAGATAATCATATCGATCTATATACGATAGTAGATTAAATAGATTTTGCAAACAGTAGCTGAATTCATCAACAGTGAAAAGAAACAGCGCCACTATGTAGAAAAGTTAACACCCTTCCCGATGAAGACCATCAATGTAGCGCAGGAATAGCTCCCAGACTGAAGCCCATAGACCAGTACATGGTGATGAAGATGTACTCCTGATATCGTCAGTATTTATTCCTGTATTCAACCGAAAGAATGAAACACTACTCGCTACTGTGCACAAATATGTTAGGGATGATTTTGCTCCCCAGACTGATACTCTGGATGAGTACTGATGAGAGTAAAAATAATCGTTTAGATATCGTTATTTGGAAGAGCCTACTGATGGGTTCTAGGAAATTACATGTACTCTAGCCGAGTAAGGAGTGATAACTCAATTGCGCTAAGATTAAGACGCTAATATTGAAGAAACTGTAACCATTGATGTGATCAGTACTTCCAGTAGCTATAGTATTAGATGAGAAAGATTAACAATAATTTCTGGTTAACCAAGAGCTATACAAGCATTGTACTGCCACTGAAAAAGAATTGAGAGACCACATGTTTGATCGTTCTGTTTTTGGTTTAAAGCAAATCAAAAAATTTAAATTATTGGAATGTAGCTTTGTTCAATTGCATGAATTGCGTAAAATTTTGGCAAATTGGGTCACAGTTTCAAAGTTTTGATCAGTAGGACGACACAAAAACTCAATATACCATAGTCAGTGCTGAATAGTTTCTCCCTATTTCGTACACCATCCTCATATCTTCATTGTGTTCAATCAGAATTCAACTGAGTTATAGTTCGAAGTCCAACACGTGCACTGCATCTGTTTCGGTAACGCCCAGCTGTTCCTTTCCGCCGCTCCCCTACTTCTGCACATTTTGATGAATTATATTATATATTCTTGCCTTTACAGAAGATCAAATAATTTATAATTTCATTCTTTGTATCAGGAAGCAAGAATGTTCTTTCGAATGAATTCTTTCCAAAATATTTCCTTGGTTACGACCTAGAAGACGATGCAAATGCTTTCATTACATTTCATAATTCATTAATCGCATTTTGAGATTTCCTCAATAGCCAAAACTAATGATTAGGATCTGCTTTGCCAGTGCGACTGTTTCCATAAGGAAAAGTGGATTCCGTTGTTTTTCCACGTACCAGGTTATGGTTAGCTTGTTGCAAATGATCTGAATTTTGTTTTGTACAGTTTTGAAATAAGCCATTCCTTTTAAAGGAATTTGAAAAGAATGGTTTATTTCGAAAATGCGTCGATTCTTCTCAGAATATTCCTTCAGCATACAGTATTTCTAAATTTTCGGTGATTTTATTGTGGAATTGGATAAAGCTTCACTAGTTCAGGATCTGGAGAAGTACAAATTATTCTCCCTTCTATTTTAGGAGAAACTACACCAAGCTCATTTACACCATCCTTGTCAGTATCAGTCTCGATTGACTTCATGTACTGCGCTACCATTTCCGCTCCGGTAATGTTTTCATCGCGAACAAAATTGTCTTCTGATAATATTCCTGCTGAACAGTACTGCTTAAACATGTAGTTGCTTGTAACTATATGGAATATTTTGTCGCCCTGTATGCTTACTCTTTCGCCTGTAGAACAAATTGCAGAGGCAGAAGCAATCTGTACGCGAGATCCGGCGGATTTCTTAGGGTTAAAAGTAAAATTGATTCCAGATACTTGCAGAAAGTACCCAGAATACAAAGGATATTGACCGACACTTGCCTCCAAGATTTTCAGTAGTTCTGTCCCCGAAGTTTTAATCACTAATATCTCGTTATGGAACGGGAGAACTGCTTCTAGTTCAGCTTGCGTCCATGGTGATGGGTAGTCAACATTGTCAGATCGAAATGCCCCAGAATTGTATATTACATTCGGGATTCCTGTAGAATACGCGACTGTAGTGAAATTGAAGAGTTAGCTCACGTGATTGGAACAACTAGACTCATTTGACTTACATGAATCGCAAACTAAATTCCCCAGTCCTGTTTCCTGAGTACGAATAGAAAAGAATCGTCCGTCTAAAACTGTCTTGACAAGAACAAGTTCTTTGTTCTTGGCAGGATCTTTGAGACGCTCTAGCTCCTGCTGCACAAACTTTTCGGCTTCCGGATCCGGTTGGATTTCACTAGTTACATCAACGAATTTGGGATGCTCGAAACGAACCTCATTCTCTCTACTAGAAAAAGTGAAGTCAATCACACCAATATTCTGTTGAATTGTTAGATGGGAACACATCATTCAATTGCTAAATTTAAACTTACCTTGAAGTCAGAACCTGCTTTGATAGCCCAGCGTCCATTCTCAAATTGCTTTTTCCAAACAATGTGGTCATGTCCCGAAAGAATGATGTCGACATCTTTTGCGTTGGTGGCAACGAGCTCATCGTCCGCCTGAATCAAGTGCCCCAAACAGATAATGACATTGCATCCCATTTCACGAAGTTTCGAAGAAACATTGTCTGCTGCTGTCACAGGATCTACAAAAACGTAATTCTTATGATCAATCGCTGTCAACGGTTCAAACCACTCTTTTGAAGCTAACCCAAAGAATCCGAATTTCACTCCCGATTTTTCCAGGATGTAATACGGATTCACACCTCCAAGTGGCAGTCCCGTAGTTTCTTCGTATACATTAGAAAGCACCCAGGCGCAATTTGTTTCAGAAATTCTTTGCTTCATAGTATCCAGGCCATTGTCCAATTCATGATTCCCTAGCAGACAGGAGTTAACATTTTGGAAAATTCTAATACATGGAGTCGAACTTACCGATACAGGCAACTGAAGTCTGGACCATGTTCATGATTGGAGGCATTTCAGCTCCTTTTGTGTAAGGAGTGAGTGGAGCAGGTGAAAATGCATCTCCTGCAAATGTTACTATGCATTCCGCATCTTCTGCTTCAGCAATAATACCCTTCGCAGCAGTGACAAATCTTGATGCACCTCCTATCGGCTCCGACTTCTTGACGTCTATATTGTAGACATCGTTGCTAGAAAGTATCCTATGTTAGATTTCTCTGCTGATGGTACAGTAATTGATAGCGCATTCACACTCACTAATGGATTATTCTAAATTTAGATGTGCTCATTATTAGTATATGGTTTGATTATCCAGAAGATGTACCGATCCTGACATGTGACTTTAATGGACTTGGAACTGAAATTTTGTACCAAGAGGCCCGAGAATGATTTATCGCTGTTACTATCTGAAATTTTCGTTTCAATCCATTATGAACCATCGAACAAAATCTACTGTTTTTTTGTAATCGAACAATTATAATTGGTAAAGGATACTGATGACTTGTCCTATAATAATGCAAAGATTTGGTAAAATTGTTCAATCTTTTTACATGGCTATGTTTGAACATTTTGACTAACTCGATGTGACAAGGTCGTACCAGATTCTCCTAATTTAAAAATCAGAATAGAGCAAGATGGATGCGGAATAGATGTAATGTGGAAACCCGATGGAAGGCACTGCCGCGGTGCTCAGCTTGGTACTGAACATCCACGTGTTTACGATTGGCTGACGTGAGACGATTGAGTGGTGGCAAGAAGAAAAGCCCTGATGCGTGAATACATTTCGCTTATACGCTTAAAATCACACAGTCGCCCTGAGGGACAACGCCCTGAAGCAAGGAGGCGTGTATGCAGGAGTTCGTGAGTCATTCCAAAAATCAACAAACATACAACACCGGGTATTATTCGTCTTAGGAAGAGGCTCGTTCCTTTATGTTCGCACGTATCGGATTATAGGTAGCTCTTCGCAAATCATTATAATTTTCTTTCGTTCGGTTTTGAAATAAATCATTGTTTACAAATAGTTTTCATTTATTATTATTATTATTTCGAAGTTTATGTGTTTATCGGTTCTAATCCGGTTATTCTTCCAACATACCGTATTCATAAATTTACAATAAGTTTATTGCGGAATTGGGTAAAGCTTAACAAGTTCAGGATCTGGAGAAGTACAAATTATTCTCCCTTCTATTTGAGGAGAAACTACCCCAAGCTCATTTACACCATCCTTGTCAGTATCAGTCTCATTCTCAATCGACTGCATGAACTGCGATACCATTTCCACCCCACTTATTTTTCATTGCGAACGAAATTATCATCTGATAATATCCCTGCTATACAGTATTGTTCTAACGTGTAATTGCTTGTAGCTATATGGAATGTATTCTCGCCTTGCGTACCGACTGTTTTACCAGTAGAACAAACTGCCGGGGCAGAATCGATCTGTACGCGACACCCGGCGGGTTTCTTAGGGTCGAAAGTGAAATTGATCCCAGACACTTGCGAAAAGCCGCTTGAATACAAAGGGTATTGGCCGACGCTAGTCTCCAAGATTTCCAGTAGTTCTGTCCCCGAAGTTTTAATCACTACCATCTCGTCATGGAACAGGAGAACTGCTTGTAGTTCAGCTAGCGTCCACGGCGATGGGTCAGAGTATCCAGGCCATTATCGAATTCACGATTTCCTAGCACACAGGAATTAACATTTCGGAAAACATTCTAATACATGGAGTCGAACTTACCAACACAGGCATCTGCAGTCTCAACCATGTTCATAACTGGAGGCATTTCAGCTCCTTTCGTGTATGGAGTGAGTGGCGCCGGTGAAAATACATCTCCTCCGAATGTTACTATGCATTCCGCATCTTCTGCTTCAGCAACAAGGCGCTTCACAGCAGTGACAAATTTTGATGCACCTCCTATCGGCTTCGATTTATTGACGTCTATATTGTAATCGTCATTGCTAGAAAGTAGACTACGTTTGATTTCTCAAATGATTGTGTTTGGTATGGTCTTTCCACTCACTAATGGATGATTCTAAATTTAGACAAGCTCATTCTCAATATGTGGTTCAATCTTCTAGAAGGTGCACTGATCTTGATATATGACTTTTATGAGCTGAAAACTGAGGTTTTGTACCAGGGCCCCGAGAATGATTTATTACTACTACTGTTTTATTCATTTCTACCATCGACTTCGGTTGAACCCATAATAATCCATCTAACAAAATCTACCGTTTTCTTGCAATAGAACAATTAAAAATGGTAATTCGTTCAATCTTTTCACGCGAAAATGCTGAACATATTAACGTATTCCGTGTGAAAACGTCGAACAAGAGTTTCCTATTTTAAAATCAGAATCGTGCATGATGGACTCAGAGTAGAGGAGTTGTGGAAACGCGATGGAAGGCATTGCCGCGGTGCTCGGTGCGTTCCTAAAGACCCACGTGTTTACGATTGGCTGACGTGAGACGAACGAGTGCTGGCAAGAAGAAAAGCCCTGACGCGCGAACACATTTCGCCTATACGCCAAAAATCACACAGCCGCCCCGAGGGAGAACGCCCTGCAGCATGTGGCGCGCGCACAGCTACTGAGAAAAGTTCGTGAGTCATTCCTACAATCAAGAAACATCCAACATCTGGTATTTCCCTTTCTCTCTCTCCCGCTCGTGTGCAACAGCATTAGCAACGCTGTCTCGCGCAAGAATAAGAATCTGACAAGTGCCAATGGCAATAGTGCGAATCTGGAGGGAAGATATCAACGCGAATTGGCACCACTTACAAGTGGGTGACAAGTGAAAAGGCAGAATCGAGAAGCGACGCGCACATGCGACATTCTGAAATATGAGTGGCTATAGACCGCCATCAACGTGCAAGCCACGATATGATATCACACCTCGGACAACCCAAAAGAGGAACACCACATCTCCGCACAGCATTCCAGGCATTCCCACCATGGACACCGCGTTCGTCTCGAGCACACACGTGCTGCTGCACCGCCAACGGGCGCTAGAGCGCCCGCTCTCGAGCCGTCGGCCCGCCACCACCCAGCATCGCACCCGCTGTGTGACCGCACCGCCGCCACCGGCGCCGCGCCCGGCCGCGCCCACGCCATCGGCGTCGGCCCTCAACTCGGCGTCGGGCTTCGTGACGCTGCAAGCGATGGCGGCGGCGACCTCGCAGGCGGTGTACGTGCTGTTCCACCAGCGCTCGTGCCGGTCCTGCAAGGCGGTGAAGCCCAAGTTCGAGGCGCTCGCGAGCACTACGCCCAACGCCTTGTTCGCCACCGTGCAACTGGACGATAGCGGCGGCCGCGAGCTGGCGAGTCGGCTCGGCGTGCACAACGTGCCGCGCGTGCACGTCTACAATGGCTCCCAGGGCAAGGTCAACGACTTCGCCTGCGCCCCGCAGAGCCTGCAGCGGCTGCGCGACATCGTGGCGGCTGTCAGCGGCGGCGCGAAGGAGACATAGTAGTGCAGTTTTTGCTCACACTGCGCAACGCCGCAGTTTTTGTACTTAACTTGTAATGAACCACCAGTCTTAACACTCCTACTTGTTTCCGCTATGGCGAGATTTGCCGCTCCCAACGCTTCCTCTTGCTTGCGCGATTGGAGACCCTCTGACTTGCGTCATGGTGGAGGCGATGACGCGGTATCAGGGATACAATGAAGCACGATTTTTCGTGGAAGGAATTGTTCGAGAGTGCCGAATCACCAACCATATCACAAAAATGAGCACACGATTCTGCAGTCAACGTCGTAATTCCAGCACACTTTCTACGTCATGTCCTATGCCCATTTCGTACCTATGTTCGCCGTGTGACTGCTCGGCGAGTGTTGTTTCGGAAGTACCACACCCGCGCGGTACAAAAGGAAAGACTTAATTCGCAAAATGGTACACACTCGTACTAGAAAACTGGTACAAGCACTAGCGAACGCAGCGGTGACAAAATCGATTCTGCACTTGGCTTCACGAAAATGATTGCATGCCAAACGAGCCACCTACTACCACACAGCTACTGCAGCCCATCGACGCGGCGCACCTCGGCGATGGCGTGCCCGCGTTGCCTCAACAGCCGCAACTTGGCCGCGAGCGCGCCGTAGTGGACCGACATGGGCTTGCGATTGGGCACGAAAATCTGGTACCTGGTTCTCTCGTCGGGCGCCACGACGCCATCGCTCTCTGCGCAGGGCGTGGTGTCCCAGGACACCTCGAATTCGTCGACCTTCAGCTTCTCCTCATCCTTCAGCCGCAGCTTCTTCGTGTCCACCGCATCCGCAGGGCGCGGGTGCGCGGTCATCACCACCTTCTTCCCGCCGTTCGCGCCGAGCCGCCGCGCGCGCACCGCGGGCGGCGTGCCCGCAGGCGTCGCCGCGGCCTTCTCCTTAGGAGGGAAGAAGCGCAGCAGCACTGCGAATAGCGCGCCCAGCGGGGCCAGCGTGACGATGGACACCGCCGATGCGAGCGCCACGCCGGGGTCCGCGAAATGCGCTTGCGCGAGCACGAACGACAGCGCGGGGCTCTTGAAGCCGGTCTCGAACGCCATGGCGCGCGCGAACGCCTCCGACTTGCCGGCAACCCGCGACACGGCGTAGCCCGCCAGTCCGCCGCACACGTGCAGCAGGGTCACGGGCAGCGCGAGCGCGCGGAACGCGGGGCCGATGACGGCGGCGGTCTGCGCGACGGGGCCGACGATTAGGACGAGCACGAGCACGATGCCGACGAGGGGGAGCGCGTGTCGAATGGGGCGCGCCACGCCGCTCAGCGCTGCACCCAGGAGCACGGGTGCCAGGACGAAGGACGCGGTGCTGACCGCCAGCGCAGCGGCGTCGACGGGGACGGTGGCCTGGAGGAGGAGCTTGGCCAAGGCGGGGAGCGCGAAGGCGGCGGCGAGGGTGGATGCGGTGGTCATGGCGACGGAGAGGGCGGTGTCGCCGCGCGCGATGCTGGTGCAGAGGTTGCTCATCTGGCCGCCGGAGACGACGCCCAGCAGCAGGAGCCCGGCCTTCTGGGGACCGTCGAGCGCGAACGCGCGCGCCAGCGCCCACGCGGCGGCCGGCATGAGCGCGAAGCAGCCCAGCAACCCCGCGGCCAGCGCGGCGGGGCGCGCCGCCGCCGCGCGCAGCTCCCCGCGCGTCAGCGTCAGCCCCGTCGACAGCATCACGCCCGCCAGCGCCAGCCGCACCGCCGTCGGCCCGATCCCCACGAACAGCTGCGGCGACTGGTACGCCAGCACCGACGCCCCCACCGCCCACGCCGGGAACAGCGTGATCAGCCCCTCCACCAGCGCCGGCCCCCGCCGCGTCCCCGCCGTCATCGCCGGTGCCGCACCATGACCTCGTGCGGTGGCAATAACCGCGCGCGTGCGTGCCGCCTTCGCGTGCACCCGCACGCCCGTGAACGCCGTGCGTGAGATTGCCGCGCCCCGGCGTGTGGGCAGTACTGTGCACGCCGGCGCGAACCCCAGCCGTGTGCGCGCCATCGCCTGCGCGCCCGCGGTCCTGTGCCGCATCTCCCTCGTACCCCGCGTGCCTGATATCGCAGTGGGGAGCGCGAGCAGGACTGTACTGAATTGAGCCGCCCTGCGATTAGTGCGGGTGCAATCGCAATTGAATGACTTGATTCTTGTAGTTGGGATAGCGCGCTCGTCCGGCACTTTCGCCTACAGGGCGCAACGTCACAGGCTCACGTCGTCTCCTGCAGGCTTCATGACACTGCCACCCGACCTCCTCAGTGACTGACGTCGGCAAAGCATCGGACTCCCCTGGGAAGAACTCGTTCGAATGATCCAGCGGAGGCTCATGATTCTTGTGAAATTGGTGAGCGAATCCATCTGCATGTATCGAATATGTGGTACTACGCATTAAACGCTGCGAACAACGAACTGGTTTCACTTGTATCTTCTCTGTATCGTAGATGTGTCGCATCAGAAGAGGCCTCGAAGCACGTCTGTCATCCTCTCTCCTTCTGGTACCTTCGAATTCACGAGTAGTGCTGGGTCCGATGTTCCGCTTCTTTAGTGCGCCATGTAGAACTCGAAAGCTGTAATGTAGTTGGACCAGGTGATTGATGTATCTCCGCTAGCCAAATATTATCTGCGGCGTCGAAAGCGGCAGTGGTGGTGCTCCACAATCATTAATGCCTCACCTTCCCGACGCACTATCAATTGAAGTAACAGTGATTTCTGGTTCTCTCCACGGAGCCATGCTCGAACAGTGCCGTTGACGAAAGGGAGGTGATTTTATCGCAAGTGCAACACGCGGAATGACGTAAGCGAGTTGACAGTGTGCACCTCCGAATCTCTCGCAGATTGATCTTCACGTTTGTTACTAGGTAGAACCCTGGCCATCTAGAGTATTTTTGGTATGCAACTACTGCAGGTTCCGCTGGAGATATGCAACAGAAATCGCGGCGAAAGCCGTCGTTCCTCTATTCAGGCTACTGTGCCGTAGATTTCCGACGGTATCTTTCACGCACGTTGGCCAGCAGTTGTGATCGAATTTGGCAGCGCAAATCGCAAGCGTGGAGCGATGCACGGCGGTACGGAATGTCCGTAGTTGGAATTTTCGAAAACTCCATATTTCGGTGCGCCATAGAGTCGCGCGTCCGCGGTTACTTTGCGCGTACTTAGTGTGGTCGATATTCGCGGATTAGCTATGCATGGCTCGCCACATTTTCGAGCTGAGCAGCACTAGTTGAATGAGTGGATGAAAAACGGCAGTTATACGGAATCGCACAATGAATCGCATCAAGATACTATCTCCACCTTCTCAGGCTTCCAACCGTCGTTCTTTTTCTAGGTTCATGTATCAAAGCCGCATTACTGTTGTGAAAGTGACTCGTCCTTGATTTCATAGAAGTGTTCATGTTGCTAAACACTTTCACACTGCGTCAGGGCCCCGTCACTATTTCCTGTGCTGCGACCTTTCCATCATTCTAGGTTGCAGATTCTTGGTGTAGTTCCGAAACTCCGAATATTCTATGGAATTTGGTAACGTCTCTCGCGAGAGCTGAAAGTTCTTTCCAGGTCAAACTGGCAATTCACTCACATTTTCAATTCATGTACGTCTGTAGTGATCGTAACACTGTGATTTATCCTTTATCTTGTATGTGCAGAGCTTCGGATTCACAGTGGATTCGTCTCCATTCACCCGACCATCCGCTTACCATCTCTCCAGCCCATTCCAAACCTCCCAATTGTTCTGATCCTTCCATACTCACTCTCCGATCGTTTTCGACCCATAGATTGTTTGATGCCCACTTTTTCCGAAGCCATCGTGTCAAATCACGAAACATACGGAAACGGTTACGGTGAAAGTCCGTACCGATCGTAATTATATCCATAACTTTCGTTGTGAGTTTGTTCCGGAAGAAGATTAAAGTGGATGGCAATAATGACAATAGCTCTAAACCACGGGCAGTACAAAGCAGATCAGAAGAGAGAGAGAGAGAGACGATTTAGAAGATAGGTGAAGATCGTGGTGACCTTTCTTGAGTGTGAGATCAGCAAATGCTTGGTGTTGTCAGAAGGAAAAGAATCATCTTAGGATGTCATGGCTTCGTTTCCCGTTAGCGCTCGATTAGGAGCTTAAGACTCAAGGGAATTCCATTCTTCAGGTAATACTTGCATGATTGAATGATCGCAAGAGACACAATGGTACTTATTCTCGCTTCGAACTTCAAAAACTAGACCTTCGAGACGAGACGGACTGGAAGAAGTTGCCCGAGATTCTCAAGCAAGTCACTTGGATTTGTTATAAATGAGAAAGGATCTGGTGATAGAATCATAAAAAAAATCTATACATACATCCGGAAGACATACGGCCAAGAAACCTTCCCGCCGACTTCATGCCATGACAGTGGTTCTCGATTCCCTTGGCTATCATCCCGTTGGCTGTAGTGGTTCGATGTCGCTGAGCAGCCGAAATGGCATTCAAATGGGGCCTCAATGCACGTCAGTTGTATGAGACTGCCAAATGGGACGTCAGCACTAATAGCCAGTGACCTTAATCAAGTGATCTGTAACGTGTGTAGTCAAAGGTTCGTGAAGACAATCCCATTCTTCATCGATAGTCTCAGCCACTCATTCCTATAATTCACCAGTATCGAATGTCGGAGAGAATGTGTGGCCGGCGGGGAGACGCGCTCCCGACGTGGAGTGTTACGGTTATTCTACGTTCACCGCAGCACACAAGGCAAGACGAGAGCAAAATTATGAAAGTGGATTACGGAAAACTTCATCTCCTCCTGGCGGGTTACGGACGAGACAAACACGGCGTGGACAAGGTGTTCACTATTGAATGGTAGAAGAGTGGAAATGGGTGGGATCTAGGCGAACAATTCGATGTGGTTATTGGCCGGTTTGGCCTGGGTTGTCTTGATTGTGTGAAAATTCGCCACCATGAACTAGGCTTCGGTTCAACCGACCTAACACTTTCTAGTTACACTGACGTAGTAACTACCGCAGGACTGCGGGATCGATCCGACTCCTCTATTGTTTGATGGCCTTCCCCATACACTTCCATTTGCCATGTATTCACGCCTTTGTCTGGTCGAAATAGGTCGCCCGGTTACACGCCTATAGGTGTGGTCACAGACGTAGTACCGCCCCCATACTTATGTACATTGGATACCCTCAATAGACACAGTAACTCGCTTCTCACTAACTCGTCACTCTCTTCCCTGTTCCTCCAACCCCGCTTGCTTCCCGATGATTCCCACACGGCATCTCATCGTTCTAACCTTATTCACTACGCTTGCGCTCGCTTCACAATGGACGCCTGAGAGAATTGAACGAACCGTTGTTCAAAGCTACGGCTGCGCCGTTGAAACTTTCTCAACACAGCTGCGATTACCCAAACCCGACACCGTTGTTTCCGCGCACCTGATGGGTGTCAACCGAACCATCGCCACACGAGTCCAAATTAACTCTATTTGCACACCACCCACTGGCTTCAACATCACAGTCACCGTCGAAATGGACGGCAACCTGGGATACACAAACTTCACCATGCTCGTTAAGACGTCGGCTGGAAGGCGATACGAACTACCGGGAAGTCTTGACGTTATTGGTGTGAAACTCGCGGAACCAAGAAAGATGGCCGCATCTACTAACTATGCCATCAATGCAGAACTGTACTGTGGACGTGGCACGCCCGAGGTGAAATTAAGTGACTGTCGTGTGGACGTCTTGGGTCGTGCGGCTGCGTTCGAGAAGAGGGACGTGACCGTGATTGATAACTCGCTAATCATAGGCAACACCAGAGAAGGCCAGGCCGACGCGAAAGTGACGGTCGATTGCCCGACCATCGTCGCGGATGGCGAAAATGCAGAGACAGAAATGATTATTGGACCAGATATGAAAGAGAAGAAAAGACAAAGTGTCTTCTGATGTTAGGAACAAGACCTTGTACTATCCAACATGAGGACCGATCCAACCGAACGGTATGTGATGTACAGAAATGATGGCATGCTGCTGAATGTAGTTCAGGTAGGTTGTGTCAGTCATGAAGCTATATTGAGGTTGGGTTGTTGACTAAAATTCATTGATACCACTTTCTCGATAATATTGAAATCGGTGGAGTTTTTGTGATTGTTGTTTTTGCAGGTTATGGCTGTTGGTCTTGAAAATCAGACAACAAAAAGAAGGGACAGAAATTTGTGTCGTGGCAATCGATGGCAATGCAAGCTATGTCAAGCGCATTGCTTATCACACGACAACAAATTCTATGCCACCTCATGGCTTTGACCGATCATGGCATCCACACAACGTTCAATTCATATGATTCCATGAAGCGTCACGGTGGTCCCACCGCACGTGAAAAATCCCACGATTTTGCGAGATGTCACTTGCTGTTGAAGGGAGCTTCAGAAAAACCACGGATCTTCGGCGGCTTCGTTCATATCATTCGAGGACGAATAAGATCATACTTGTTTCTTCCCAAAATACATGGCGGTGCCATATCGTACAATCAAATGAATCAAAGCCGTCGCATCATAAACATCTCCAGGCGCGTTTCTGATGATGTTAACGAAAGCGGCATCCAATCTATGATCAATCCGATGAACTTTATGATCCCTGTATAGATAACAGCAGATGAACTCGGGACTCTGGTCGGAATCTGAATCACCCAGTTGCCTTCGATTTTAGACTTTTTGATAGTTACTGGTGTGCAACACCATCCAACGAGGACGGCCTATCATGTCAGCTCGAGCGCTCGAGTTGTGATAAAAAGGTATCATTCCCAAGATTTTCACGGGTGAACGAATATTTCGATTATTTTATGACGACTAGAAAAACTAGAAAAATAAGAGTTTCACCGCGTACCTGAGAGTCGATGATTGTATTGAACAAAGAAGTAGTGTTGCGGCTGTTTAAGCCTGATTCTTCTTGGTGCTATCGTGTAACTTGTGCTAAAGGTTTCAATTTCTGCTACTATTATTTGACCCCATTGCACAATATAAACAATTATAGTACTCAGACGCAGAAGCTTTTGCCATCCTGTTTTCGGATTATGAAATTAGACTTATTGGTATTGAGGGAATACAGGAGATTATTCCTAACTTGAAAAGTGGATGTACTGTACTTCTCAGATTATGCAATAATTACGCTTTAATTCTATGAAGTTTATATGATCTTCACTATTGGAAGGGTTGTATTGAAGTGTCATACCAGAAACGAATGTTTGGATCAAGAAACAACGGTGCTTTCAATAAATATTCGTGCCATTTCTATTTGCTGTCAGATAGGATTTTCTAGTAGTTCAATAATCTATGAATAAAATAGATTTTTCATCCCCTAACGTTCCGTTGCATCAGTTAATTTCAAAGACACGATTGCCCATTGGACGGCTATTGCATACTTGACTCAGACAGTAGAACTTCGTCCGCCTCAAGATTCATTTTACAGGACCATTACAGTGAATAACCCAAAATTTAGATAATTTTTTGAAATAGTGCATCGGAAAACTGATCATTCGTTGGGATATACCTGTATGCCGTGGTATTATTTGGCACACGTTGGTTGGCTAG
>JAAUYH010029651.1_pt1 | contig 16501 bp, 13 predicted proteins | sample 7278061 | NCBI WGS metagenome assembly JAAUYH01 (sample SAMN14350203, study PRJNA611818) | marine sediment metagenome | isolation source: surface marine sediment (0.6m) | place: French Polynesia: Moorea | collected 2018-08 | reverse complement strand
TGGATTCGACGATCGTGCGCGATTCGCTGTCGGCGGCGGCGTCGCGGATGAACGACTGGTCCAGCTTCAGCTCGCTGAAGGGAATCTGCTTGAGCTTGAGCATCGTCGAGTAGCCGGTGCCGAAGTCGTCGATGGACAGGTCGAAGCCACGCATCCTCAGGCGTGTGAGGATGTCCAGTGCCGCCACCGTGTCCTGGCCGACCCAGCTCTCGGTGATCTCCAGCACGATGCGGCTGGGCGGTATGCGGTGCAGCTTCGTCAGTTCGTCCAGGCGTTCCGGCAAACCGAGGTCGTTGAGGCAACGGGTGGAGATGTTCACCGACATCTTCAGGTCCAGCCCGTCGGCGGCCCAGGCGGCGCTGTGTCGGAAGGCTTCCTGGATCAGGGCCTCGGTGAGGGCCGTGATGCGGTCTGCCTGCTCGGCCAGGTCGATGAACGTATGCGGGTTGAGCAGTCCGTGCTCCGGGTGCTGCCAGCGCGCCAGCGCCTCCACCGAGACGAAGCGCAGGGTCTGCACGTCGATCTTGGGCTGAAAGTGCACGGTGAACTCGCCTGCGTCGAGACCGCGCAGGAGGTCCTCCTCGGTGACCAGCACGCTGGGGTGGCGGGTCCGGTCACGCGCCAGATCGGCGCCGCCGGCGAGAGCCGCGGCCACCTGCTCCGGCCGCACGGGCTTCTCCAGCGTACCGAGCACCGACAGCCCCTGGGCCCGAGCCAGGCGGGCGGCGGCCAGCAGTACGCGGCTGTGCACGCCGCTGATCAGCAGCACCGCCGCTTCCGATTCGCGGGCGGCCATGTAGCGCAGCACCTCGACACCGTCGACGCCGGGCATCACCAGGTCGAGGATGACGATCTCGGGGCCGAGGGCGTGATGGCGCCGGAACGTGGCGAAATCGGTGGTGATGGCGGTGCGAAAGCCCGACTGCCGGGCAATGTGGCCGAGCAATGCCGCCAAATCCGGATCGTCGTCCAGCACCAGCACCTGCGGCGCCGGGATTTGTGTCGCTTCGGGCATCATGATCGAAGGACCATTGTCCGGTCCGGGTGCCGCCAGAACAGGAACTGGGTAGCAGTTTGCCGTGCCCCGCGTGGACAGGTCGACGAGAGATTGCGCGAATGAATTCAGACACTTGAGCGAAACGCACACGCGATAGGGAGCGCGGCGCACAGATATCGGGGGTGACGCGCCACCGGCGGCCGGGCATCATCGCCGCCATGACGAACCGCGCCGACGCCATACTCAACGACGTATTCGGCTACGACTCGTGGCGCGGTCGCCAGGGCGAGATCGTCGAGACGCTGTGCGCCGGTGACGATGCGCTGGTCCTCATGCCGACCGGTGGCGGCAAGTCGCTGTGCTACCAGGTGCCGGCGCTGGTGCGCCCGGGCGCCGGGGTGGTCATCTCGCCGCTGATCTCGCTCATGACCGACCAGGTGGCCGCGCTGGTGCAGCTCGGTGTGCGCGCCGCGGCCCTGAATTCCACGCTGAGCCGGGCACAGGCGGCGCGGGTCGAGAGCGATCTGCGCGAGGGCCGCCTCGACCTGGTCTACCTGTCGCCCGAACGTCTGCTCAACCCGGGAACGCTGAACCTGCTCGACCAGTGCGAGCTGGCGTTGTTCGCCATCGACGAGGCGCACTGCGTGTCGCGCTGGGGCCACGATTTCCGCCGCGAATACCTGGCCCTGTCGGTGCTGCACGAACGCTATCCCCACGTGCCGCGCGTTGCCCTCACAGCCACCGCCGACGACAAGACCCGGCGCGAAATCGTCGAGCGCCTGGACCTCGGTTCGGCGACGCAGTTCGTGGACAGCTTCGACCGGCCGAACATCTTCTACCGCATCACCGAGGGCGCCGATCCGAAGCACCGGCTGTTCAAGTTCATCAACGAGCGCCACCCGGGTACGGCGGGCATCGTCTACTGCCTGTCGCGCAAAAAGGTCGAGCAGACCGCCGCCTGGCTCAGCGAACGCGGGCGCGAAGCGTTGCCCTACCACGCCGGGCTCGCGCCGGAGGTGCGCCACGAAACCCAGTCGCGATTCATCGCCGAAGACGGGCTCATCGTGGTTGCGACCATCGCCTTCGGCATGGGCATCGACAAGCCCGACGTGCGCTTCGTCGCGCACCTGGACCTGCCCGCCAGCATCGAGTCCTACTACCAGGAAACCGGTCGCGCCGGTCGCGACGGCCTGGCCGCCGATGCCTGGATGGCCTACGGGCTGGGCAGCGTCATCACGCTGCGGCGCATGCTGGAGATGTCCGAGGCCGACGAGGAGCGCAAGCGCCTTGAACGCGTGAAGCTCGACGCGATGCTCGGCTTGTGCGAGATGACCGCCTGTCGCAGGCAGGCGTTGCTCGCCTACTTCGGCGAACAGATGGACGAGCCTTGCGGCCACTGCGACAACTGCGTCGAGCCGCGACCCACGTGGGATGCCACCGAGGCGGCACAACAGGCGCTGTCGTGCGCCTACCGGACCGACCAGCGCTTCGGCGTGAACTACCTGATCGACGTACTCACGGGCAGGCAGAACGAGCGCATCGCCCGCTTCGGGCACGATCGGCTGAAGGTGTTCGGCATCGGCAAGGATCTCCCGGCGCCCGAGTGGCGGCGCGTATTCCGCCAGCTCACGGCATTGGGGCTGCTCAGCACCGACGACCAGTACGGTTCGCTGCGGCTGACGGCGGCCGCCAGGCCCGTGTTGCGCGGCGAACGCCGGCTGACCCTCGCCAAGGCACCGCCGAGGCGCAAGGCCAGGCGCACGACGGCGCCGGATGCCGCCCTGGCGTCGGTGGATCCGGCCGTCTGGGAGTCGCTGCGCGAGCTGCGCATGGCCCTGGCCCGGGACCAGGGCGTGCCGCCTTATGTCATCTTCAACGACCGGACACTGACGGAGATGATCCGGCGCAATCCGGCGACACTGGACGAACTCGCCGACGTGCCGGGGGTCGGGCAGGTGAAGCTCGAGCGCTACGGCCGGACGTTCCTCGAGGCCCTCCGCCGCACTGAAGACGATCAGACCTCTGCCGCCGATTCCGCGTAGGGGATTTCGCTGAGGGACACTGCGGTGCAGCAAGTGGTATTCTGAAGGTGGAGGGCGCATTTTTGCGTCCGCCGGAAGGAGGTTTTCACACGATGGTGGCCAGCCCGCACCACATGGAGCACGCCAGCGCATCGACGCGCGAGATGCACCGGATCTTCGACGCCCAGCGCGAAGCGTTCGCTGCCGACCCTTACCCCGCCCTGTCGGTGCGCCGCGACGGTCTCGACCGTCTTGCCGCCTCGGTTCTCAAGCACAGTCACGATCTCACGCACGCGCTCACCGCCGATTTCGGCAATCGCTCGAGCGCCGAGACGCTGTCCGCCGAAATCATGGTGACCCTCGAGGCGATCCGCTACGTGAAACGGCGCCTGAAGCGGTGGATGCGACCGTCGCGCCGGTCGATCAGCCTGCTGATGAAGACGACGAGCGCGCGGGTGTCGTACCAGCCGAAGGGCGTGGTCGGCGTCATTTCGCCGTGGAACTACCCGATTTTCATGGCGACCGGCCCGCTCATCTACGCGCTGGCGGCCGGCAACCGGGTCATGATCAAGCCCTCGGAATTCACCCCGCGGACCAACGAGACCCTCCACGTCATGATTCGCGAGGCCTTTGACGAAGCCCGGGTGGCGCTGGTCCCCGGCGAAGTGGAAACGGGCATCGCCTTCACGCGCCTGCCCTTCGATCACATCCTGTTCACCGGGTCCACCGGCGTGGGTCGTCACGTCATGCGTGCGGCCTCCGACAACCTGACGCCGGTCACGCTGGAACTGGGCGGCAAGTCGCCCACCATCATCGGGCACGACACGCCGATGGCCATGGCCGCCGAGCGCATCTGCTTCGGCAAGACGATGAACGCGGGCCAGACCTGCGTGGCACCCGACTACGTGCTTTGCCCGCGCGACCGGCAGGAAGAGTTTGTCGACCACATGCGCACGGCCTTCCGACGCATGTTCCCGCGGCTGGCCGACAACCCGGACTACACGTCGATCATCGACGACCGGCAGTTCGAGCGGCTGCAGAACCTGTTGCACGACGCGCGGACCAAGGAAGCGCACCTGGTGGAGCTGAACGAGCCGGGCGAAACCCTGCCGCACGACAAGCGCCGCATGCCGCTGACGCTGGTCATGGACGTGCAGGACGACATGCTGGTGCTGCAGGAGGAGATCTTCGGGCCGATCCTGCCGATCATCCCCTACGACCACCTCGACGAAGCCCTGGACTACATCAACGCGCGTCCGCGCCCGCTGGCGATGAACGTGTTCCTGGACGACGCCGGTGATCGCGACAAGATCCTCAAGAACACGCACAGCGGCGGCGTGTGCTTCAACGACTGCGTGTTCCAGGTGGCGGTGGACGATCTGCCCTTCGGCGGCACGGGCCACTCCGGCATGGGCAACTACCACGGGCACGAGGGATTCATCACCTTTTCCCACGCGCGAGCCGTGTTTTCCCGTCCCAGGCTCAACACCGCGAAGTTGCTCTATCCGCCGTACGGCAGCAAGCTGCAGCACTGGCTGCTGAAGCTGTTCGTGCGCTGACGGTCGGCGTTCAGCCTGCGTTCAGTACCGGCGGCGTAGGCTGAAAGCCATGATGAGTACAGCCAGATTCTCCCTTTTGCCCGCGCTCGCGGCCGCCCTTTGCCTCGCCGGTTTCGCCGGCAGCGCCACGGCCGGCGAAACGTCATTCAGGACCATCGAGCACCGCACGGTGACCGGCTATCGCACCGGTCACCATGCCCATGCGTGCCCGCCGGGGCAGTATCGTGCGCACGGCGCCTGTTATCCGCGCGCCGACCGTCGCGAGGACCGGTACAACGCCCGCTACCGGCATTCGTACACACCGCATCGCGGTTACCTGCATCGCTTCGATTACGGCCGCGTGCATATCCCGTATCGCCATGTGCACCGGCACTACCACGGTCCGTACCGGCACCGCTATGACCACGGCTATCGCTGGGGCATCTACCTGGACCTGCATCGAAGCCACAGGCACCGCTGGTAACCCCGCTCGTGACGGATAGCGCACGGACGTTGCCGCGGTAGCGGAGCCCCGGGCAGCAAGACCGACCGCCTGCGTTCTGATAATCTGCACCTGCGCCGGCACTTCGCGCCGGCCAGGGAAGGATGCGAGGCGACCCGCGCGCCTCACGGGAACCATGGCTACGTTCGACGCTGAGAACAGGAAACTGCGGCTCAAGCTCAAGCAGTTGCTCGGCGAGGCGGCCAAGAACGAGACCATCCTGCGCCGCGCGCAGGAACGCGAACTCGAACTGCTGAACGCCGCGTCGCTGGAAGACCTGCTGCAGCGGCTGGTCGTCTGGCTCGCAGACTCCTTCGGCCTGGACGAGGTGAGCCTCGTGCTGTGCGACCCCGAGCACGAGGTGCGACACCTGCTGATGAGCGCGGACGTCCGCATGAGCGACCTGCCGGGCGTCCAGTTCGTCGATTCGGTGGCGAACCTCACGCCGGTGTACGCCACCCTCAGGAAGCCCTGGCTCGGTCCCTACAACGCCGCCGATCATCAGCTCCTGTTCTCCCGCAACACCAGCCCGGGCAGCGTCGCCATCCTGCCGTTGCGACGCCAGGACATCCTCATCGGCAGCCTCAACTTCGCCAGTGGCGACGCGGTGCGGTTCACGCGCCACCACGCGGCCGATTTCCTGGCCCACCTGGCGGTCATCGCGTCGTTCTGCCTGGAAAACGCCGTCAACCGGGCGCGCCTCGTACGCAGCGGCCACACCGACATGCTCACGGGCTGGCACAACCGCCGCTACCTGCAGTCTCGCCTGGGCGAGGAACTGGCGCGCGCACAGCGCCAGCAGCGCCCGCTGGCCTGCGTGCTGCTGGACGTCGACTTCTTCAAGCGCGTCAACGACACGCACGGCCACCTCGCCGGCGACTGCGTGCTGCGGGAGGTGGCCCATCGGGTCGAGGCTGAGGTGCGTGCCGGCGATGTCGCGGCACGCTTCGGGGGCGAGGAATTCGCCTTGCTGTTGCCGGACACGGGGCTCGAGGATGCGGCGGCGACGGCCGAACGCATCCGCGCGGCCGTTTCCCGGGTGCCGATCCAGGCCGACGATACGGATGCGATCACGGTCACGGTGTCGCTCGGCGTCGCCATCGTCGTGCCGCCGAAAGAGCGGGTGGACCTCAAGCGTCTCGGCGACCAGCTGCTGGCGGAAGCCGATGCGGCGCTCTACCGCGCCAAGGCCGCGGGCCGGGATCGCGTGCAATGCGCCGAGGCGCCGGCGGATGGACCCTGACCCGACCGTCTAACCGATCCGCCGCTGGCGGCGCATCAACGCAAGAAACAGCGGCACGCCGATGAGCGCCGTCAGCGCGCCCACCGGCAACTGGCGCGGCGCGACGACGGTGCGCGCGGCCGTATCCGCCACCACCAGCAGGCTGCCGCCCAGCAGCGCCGACCCGGGAATGACAAACCGGTGATCGTGGCCGGCGAGCAGGCGGATCGCGTGGGGCACCACCAGTCCGATGAAGCCGATGCTGCCCGCCATGGTGACGGCGGTGGCTGTCAGCAACGAGGCCGTCACGTACACACCGATGCGCATGGGGCCGACGGCGACACCCAGAGTCCGCGCCTGGATGTCGCCGTGGGACAGCACGTTGAGGTGGCGGGCCATGGTGACCCCGGCGAGGACCGCCAGTACGAGGATCACCAGGCCGCGCGCCGGTGTGCGGGCGTGCGACAGGTCGCCCATGAGCCAGAACAACATGCCACGCAGGCTGGAGTCGGGCCCGAGGGCCAGCAACAGGCTGATCATGGCGCTGAGGCCCGATGCGAGTACCACGCCGGTCAGCAGCAGCCTCAGCGGGGTCCACCCGCCCGGGCCGTGGGCCAGCGCGAACACGATGAGCATGGCGGCCAGCGCCCCGCTGAAGGCGCCGATGTCCACCCACATGCCGGCCAGGCCCAGCGCCATGGCGCCAAGCGCGGCCGCCGCGGCACCGGCCGAGACCCCGAGGATGTACGGGTCGGCCAGGGGATTGCGCAGCAGCACCTGCATCAGCGTGCCCGCGACGCCCAGCAGCGCGCCGGTCGTGAAGGCCGCCAGCGCACGGGGCAGGCGCAGATCTGCCACCACGTTCTCGGCCAGGGGGTCGGCGGTGGCGACGAGCGCCCGGAGGGCGCGGGCCATGTCCACCGGCACGCTGCCCACAAGCAGCGCCAGGGCGAGGGCCCCGAGCGACAGGCCGACCAGCGCCAGCCAGAAGAGGGCGGCGCGTTGGGGGGTCAACCCGGACTCCGGGTGGTTGTTCTGACTTCGGACACGGTGGCCTCTCACGCGACGCGCCCGGACGACCCGGGACGGCGAGCGCGCCGATTCTTGCAAACGGCGCCGGCGTTGACCAGTTGGCCTGGTGCGCCTGTTGGCGCCGTGGCCCCTGTAACGGACGGTGGCCAGCCGGCCGGGGATGTGGAAAAATCAACGGCTAACGAAGTCTTGTGGGTCTTCATGGAAGACTGGATCGATTCGGAGGGTTTTCGCGCCAACGTCGGCATCATCCTTTGCAACCGGAAACATCAGCTGTTTTGGGCAGGCCGGGCCGGACGGCGCGGCTGGCAGTTTCCGCAGGGCGGCATCGCGCGGGGCGAAAAGCCCCTCGAGGCCATGTACCGCGAGCTGGGGGAAGAGGTTGGCCTGAGCGAAGACGACGTGACGCTGCTCGGCGGCACCCATGGCTGGCTGCGCTACCGCCTGCCGCGGCGCTACATCCGCCGCAACGGCAACCCGGTGTGCATCGGCCAGAAACAGCGCTGGTTCCTGCTCGGTCTCAAGGCGGACGAGGCGCGCGTACAGCTCGATACCGCGCCCGAACCGGAGTTCGACCGCTGGCGGTGGGTGGATTTCTGGGACCCTGTCAGCCAGGTCATCTATTTCAAACGCCACGTCTACGAACGGGCCCTGAAAGAACTGGGGCCGCTGCTGTTTCCCGACGGCCTGCCGCCGCGCCCGCCGGGACGGGCGAAGGCCAGCCGGGCGAACGCCGCCCGATCCCGCTCGGGCCGTTCGCGTCGCAGGCAGGGGGGCGGCGCCCGAAAATAGCGACTCGCCGCCATCTGAGGTCATTGCGAGCGCAGCGAAGCAATCTCCGGACCGTGGCGGCAGGTCCGTGCAGGGCGGCGGGTAGTCTGAACGAGATTGCCGCGTCGCTTCGCTCCTCGCAAAGACGATTGGCTGCGCCGCCTCAGAAGGGATTGACGACAGCGAGGACAGCCACCAGCCGCCACCACCAGGCGTGACAGCCTGCCGGCAGGGCGGCGGGCCGGGCGCAGCGCGCAGCGGTTGCTTCATTTTTCGCCACTGCGCGCGTACCATTGCCAGCCCATTCCAGGAACCGCCCCGGCTCCGATGCCCAGCTCCAGACTCGTCGTACGATCCCATCAACCGCGCCGCGCCCGCCTGTTCTGGGCGCTCGGCCTGTTCGCGGTGATTGCCGGCGGTATCGGTCTGTTCGAGTTCGGGCGCTACCAGGGCGGCTACAACCGCGTGGCGGCCGGCCAGGAGCGCCAGGCGCTGGAGCAGCAGATCGCCGACCTCAACGCCGTGATCGCCGAACTTCGGCAGAAGATCGCCATCCTGGAGACGTCGCGCACTGTCGACAGCAAGGCGTACAGCCAGGTCGAACAAACGCTTACGGATCTGCAGGGTCAGATCCAGGAGCAGCGCGAGGAGCTGGCCTTCTACCGTGGCATCGTTTCTCCGGAGGACGGCGCCACGGGCCTGAAGATCCAGGATTTCACGGTCACACCCGGCGTGCAGGAGAGCCAGTATCGCCTGCGGCTGGTGCTGGTGCAGGCCAACCGGCATGATCGGCGGGTCTCTGGTGTAGTAAGCTTGAGCGTCGACGGGGCGCGGGACGGCCAGCCTGTGACCTATGCACTGTCGGATCTCGTGTCAGGATCGGACGATGTAGACACGCTGGAGTTCTCGTTCCGGTATTTCCAGGATTTCGAGCGCGATGTCCGGTTGCCCGAGGGCTTCGTGCCCGATCGTGTCACCGTCGAAGTGAATCCGAAGGGACGCCGCGCGAAAGTCATTACCGAGTCCTACGACTGGGCCGTGCAAAGCAGCTAGATCGCGCGGGACCGGGGGGACTGTAGACCTTAGGAGTATTGCCATGTTTGGGCGCGAGAAGCGCAAGAATGCGAACATCGACACCCTCGTCGGTAGCAACACGAAGGTGTCCGGAGACGTGGAGTTCAGTGGCGGCTTCCACGTGGACGGCTACATCAAGGGCAACATCCAGGCCGAGCCCGACTCCCAGTCGGTCCTGAGCATCAGCGAGCACGGCACCGTGGAAGGCTCGGTGAGCGTGCCGCAGGTCATCCTCAACGGCACCGTCAAGGGCGACGTGTCGGCCCGCGACCGCGTGGAACTCGGCACCACGGCCCGCGTCATAGGCAACGTGTACTACAACCTGATCGAGATGGCGATCGGGGCGGAAATCAACGGCAAGCTCATACACGAGCCGGCCGGCCAGCCGGCGCTGGTCAAGACCCTGGAAGCGCCGGAAGAAGCGGTGCCGGTGCAGGTAGGCAGCGGCAAGTAGCCGGCCCGCGCACCGTCACCCAAAGCGAGACCAAACGATGGCAGCCGAACCCAGAATGCACGACGGCGGCTCTCCGCCGCCGCCCACGCTCGTGTTTACCGACTCCGCCGCCGGCAAGGTGGCCGAGCTGATCGCCGAGGAGGACAACCCGGCGCTCAAGCTGCGGGTGTTCATCTCCGGCGGCGGCTGCTCCGGTTTCCAGTACGGTTTCACCTTCGACGAGGCTGTCGAGGATGGCGACCACTCGGTCGAGAACAGCGGTGTCACGCTGCTCGTCGACCCGATGAGCTTCCAGTACCTGATCGGCGCCGAAATCGACTACAAGGATGACCTGGAGGGGGCGCGCTTCGTCATCCGCAATCCCAACGCCTCCACGACCTGCGGCTGCGGTTCCTCCTTCTCCGTTTGAGCCCGTGATCTCCCGAGTCGGCGCGGTGCGTGACCCCACGGCCTGGCCCGGCCCGCTGTGACGAACCCGTCGCCACCCGACGATCCCGGCATGGCCGGCCATCGCCAGGTGCTCGCGGCCGTCGACCTCGGCTCCAACAGCTTTCACATGGTGGTGGCCCGTGTCGATCACGGCCATCTCACGATCATCGATCGCCTGCGCGAGATGGTACGCCTGGGCGGCGGTCTCGACGAGCACGGCCGCATCCGCAAGCAGGCGGCCGACCGCGCCCTGGCCTGCCTGGCACGCTTCGGCCAGCGGCTGGCCGACATGCACGCCGAGAGCGTGCGCGCCGTCGGAACCAACGCCCTGCGCAAGGCCAAGAACGCCGGCGAATTCCTGGTGCTTGCCGACGCGGCGCTCGGGTTTCCCATCGAAATCGTCTCGGGCCGGGAGGAGGCGCGACTCGTCTACCTCGGCGCCGTGCATTCGCTGCCGGATGCGCCCAGCCGGCGTCTCGTGGTGGACATCGGCGGCGGCAGCACGGAGATCATCGTCGGCGACGGGGTGGAGCCCCGCGACGGCTACAGCCTGTACATGGGCTGTGTCAGCATGACCGCCGAGAAGTTCGCCAGTGGCAAGCTGTCCGCCAAGCGCTTCCGGCGGGCTCGCCTGGCCGCGATGGCGGAGCTGGAGCCGGTGCTCGAGCCGGTGAAGTGGCAGGGCTGGGACCAGGCCATCGGCACCTCGGGCACCATCCGCAGTGTCCGCAACGTGCTTCGCGAACTGGGCTACGCCGACGATCTCATCACGCCCGAGGGCCTCGACAAGCTCGTGGCCCGCATCGTCGATTGCGGGCGCATCGAGCAGCTCGCGCTGCCCGGGCTGTCGCCCGAGCGTGCGCCCGTGTACGCCGGCGGTGTGGCGGTGCTGCAGGCCGTGTTCGAGAGCCTCGGCGTGGAGTCCATGCGTGTCTCGGACGGGGCGCTGCGAGAGGGCCTGCTGTTCGACATGCTCGGGCGCATGAGCGACCACGACGCGCGCGATCGCAGCGTTCGGTCGCTCATGCGTCGCTACAGCGTCGGGCCACGCCAGGCCGAGCGGGTGGAAGCGCTGGCCGGCAGTTACCTGTCGCAGGTCGCCGACGCGTGGGAGCTGGACGACCCGCTGGTCGGCAAGCTGCTGAGCTGGGCCGCGCTGATCCACGAGATCGGTCTGGACATCGCGCACGCCTCGTACCACAAGCATGGCGCATACGTGGTGCAGAACGCCGACCTGCCCGGGTTCTCGCAGCGCGAACAGACCTGGCTGGCGCGGATGGTGCTGGAGCATCGGCGCAAGATCGTGCGCTCCAGCTTCTCCGACCTGCCCGAGCCCTGGAACCTCAGGCTGATGCGGGCCACGGTGCTGCTGCGCCTGGCCGTGGTCATGTGCCGCAGCCGCAGTTCGCTGACGGTGCCGGAGCTGCGCCTCGTGGCGCAGGGGAACGATCTGCTGCTGAGCTTTCCGGAGGGCTGGCTCGTCGATCATCCGCTCACGCGGGCCGACCTTACCGACGAGGCAGAGCGGCTGGCGGCGATCAAGGTGAACCTGGCTTTCCGCTGAGACCCCGACCGGCGCGGTCGTGCGCGCTGCGATCAGGCGGGGTAGATCGCGCCGAGTACGGTCTCCGATCGGGCTCCGGTGACTGCCGCAACGTTGCCGGGCAGGCCGCCCAGCGTGCGGCTCGCGAGCCACGCGAACCCCGCCGACTCCACCCACTCGGGGGCGATGCCTTGCGTGTCGGTGCCGGCGACCCGGGCGCCAGGCAGGCGTTTTGCGAGCCGGCTTATCAGGTGGCTGTTGCGGGCGCCGCCGCCGCAGGCCAGGCAAAGCCTGCACGCCGGTGCGACCCGCTCCACAGCGTCGGCGACGGTCCGGGCCGTCAGTTCGCACAGCGTGGCCTGGACGTCCACCGGGTCGATCGCAGCGGCGCTGCCGTCGAGGCGCGCCGCGAGCCAGTCGGCGTTGAAATATTCCCGGCCGGTGCTTTTCGGGGGCTGCCGATCGAAGTACGGGTCGGCGGCCATCCGGTCCAGCAGTTCCTCGTTCACCGCACCGGCAGCGGCCCAGCGGCCGTCGGCATCGTAGGGCAGGTTTCTGTGCCGCCCGATCCATACGTCCATCAGGCCGTTGGCCGGGCCGGTGTCGAAACCGGTGATGCGGCCGTCGTCGTGCAGCACCGTGATGTTGGCGATTCCGCCCAGGTTGACGGCGACGCGCGTTTCCCCGGGCGCGGCGAACATGGCGCCATGAAAGGCCGGCGCCAGCGGCGCGCCTTCGCCACCGAGGGCGACATCGCGGCGGCGAAAATCGGCCACGGTGGTGATACCCGTGCGTGCGGCGATGACGTTGGGATCGGCGATCTGCATCGTGAACGGCACGGGGCCATCGGCGCGGTGGCGCACCGTCTGCCCGTGGCTGCCGATGGCGCGAATCGACCCGGCGCTGATTCCCGCTTCGTCGAGCAGGCGCAGCGCCGCCTCGGCAAACGCCACACCCAGGTCGACGTCCAGTTCGCCGATCTGGTCGACGCGGGTTCTGTCGGGATGGTCGATGGCGTCGACCAGGCGGGCACGCAGGCCCGCATCGTAGGCCGTGGAAATGCCGGTGACGAAGCCGATGCGGCCGTCCACGATGTCCACCAGGGCGGCGTCGATGCCGTCCATGCTGGTACCGGAAATCAGACCGATGTAGCGCCCGTCGATGGCGCCCTCGCCGCGGGTCGGTTCAGCCGCCGGCATCGGCCAGGCGGGTGCGGCGGCTGACCGCGTCCAGCCGGCTGATCAGCGGCTCGACCGAGGCCAGGAAAGCCTCGCGATAGCGCGACGGAATCGGGTCCGCCTTCGGCAGTTTGACCGTGCGCGGGTTCTGGTGCACGCCGTTGACGCGATACTCGTAGTGCAGGTGCGCCGCCGTCGCCGTACCGGTGGCGCCGACGTAGCCGATGACCTGGCCCTGCTTGACGCGACTGCCCATCTTCGCCTTGCGGTTGAACTTGGACATGTGCGCATACAGCGTGGTGATGTTGCCGCCGTGCTGCAGGATGACGGTGTTGCCGTAACCGCCCTTGCGCCCACGGAAGATGACCTTGCCGTCGCCGGCTGCCTTGATCGGCGTGCCGGTGGGCGCGCCGTAGTCGACGCCGCGATGCGGCCGCACCTTCTTGTGCACCGGGTGCAGGCGACGGGGATTGAAGTTGGACGTCACGCGGGGCGTGATGGCGATGGGCGCCCGAATGAACGCCTTGCGCATGTTGATGCCTTCCGGCGTGTAGTGGCCGACGTTGTCGTCGTCGTCGACGAAACGCACGGCCCGGTAGACCTCGCCCCGATTGGAGAACTCGGCGGCGAGCACGTCGCCGTCGCGCAGGCGCTGGCCGTCCTGCCAGATCTCCTCGTAGACGACCACGAAGGCGTCGCCCTGGCGGATGTCCAGCACGAAGTCGATGTCCCACGCGAAGATGCCCGCGAGGTTCATGATGAGCTTGTCCGATACGCCCGCGTCGCGGGCGGCGAGAAACAGCGACGAGTCGATCGTGCCTTCGGCGTGGGTGATCCGGCGCTCCACGGGGTTCAGGTCGATGCGGCTGTCGAAGCCGTCGCCCGTGCGCACGACAACGAGCGTGCGTTCCTCGTCGATGGCCCGTGTCAGTGCCTGCACGCGGCCGTCGTCGTGGGTGACGAACACCTGGTCGCCCGGTTTCAGCAGGGCCAGGTGGTCGGACGTGCCCGGTGTCTTCATCAGGGTGACCAGGTCGGCGCGGCTCAGGCCGTTCTTGCCGAACAGTCCGTCGAGGGTGTCGCCGCGGCGAACGAGCAGTTCCACCGGGGGTCTTGCGGTCCGGGCCGACGCGTCGACGACGGCCGGCGTGTCATCAGGCGGCGCGGCTGCCGCTTGTTCGGCGGCCGGCCGTGGTGCCGCCACAACGTCGGCCGGTGGTGCCGCGCGCTCCGTGGTGGCGTCCGGCTGTCGTGGTCTGGCCGCCGGTTCGGAGGCGCGCGGCGCGGGTTGCCCGGGAAGTGCAAGCGGTATGCCGCGCACGAAGCCGTCGTCGCTCGGTGCGTCGGCCGGCACCTCGACCGCGTCGACCCTCGGCTCGGCGACCGGCGGCATCGCGAGTGCCAGCGTTTCGGTACCGCCTTCGGCAGCCGTCGTCGCGTCCTGTTCATCGCTCCCGCCGGTGAGGGCGAGCACGGCCGCCACAGCCACGGCGACGACCGCGGCGCCGACGGCGAAGGGCAGCCGGGATACGCGGCGTGGGGTGTCTGGGGTGACCAGCGGTGTCTTATAATCGTGCCTGATCTGGCTTTTCTTACGGGTCACAGGCAGATTCCGGGCGTTTGCGGTTGCGCGTAACATAGCGTGCGGAATTATTCCGGTCAACGTTACCAATTGATTTGCCGGGCAAAACCTGTCCGGCGCGAGGATGCGTGCGGCATGAGCCGAACAGTAGTCGAACAGCTCGACGTGATTCGCCGCGGCGCCGAGGAAATCCTCGTCGAGGCGGAGCTCAAAACCAAGCTCGAGCGCGGCAAGCCGTTGTGCATCAAGGCGGGCTTCGATCCGACAGCGCCGGATCTTCACCTCGGTCACACGGTTCTAATCAACAAGCTCAGGCAGTTCCAGGACCTGGGTCACGACGTGAACTTCCTCATTGGCGACTTCACGGGGCTCATCGGCGACCCGTCCGGCAAGTCGGCGACGCGCCCGCCGCTGACCCGCGAGGAGGTGATGGCGAACGCCCGCACCTACGAGGCGCAGATCTTCAAGATCCTGGATCCCGAAAAGACGCTGGTGTGTTTCAACTCGAGCTGGATGGGGCAGATGGATGCCGCCGGCCTCATCAAGCTGGCCGCCAAGCATACCGTGGCGCGGATGCTCGAGCGCGACGACTTCGCCAAGCGCTACGAGTCCGGCCAGCCCATCGCCATCCACGAGTTTCTCTACCCGCTGGTGCAGGGCTACGATTCGGTGGCCATGAAGGCCGACGTGGAGCTGGGCGGCACCGACCAGAAGTTCAACCTGCTCGTCGGTCGCCAGCTGCAGAAAGAGTCGGGACAGGAACCGCAGATCGTGTTGACCATGCCGCTGCTGGAAGGCCTGGACGGCGTGCAGAAGATGTCCAAGTCGCTGGGCAACTACATCGGCATCGACGAGCCGCCGGACGAGATGTACGGCAAGCTCATGAGCGTGTCCGACGAGCTGATGTGGCGCTATTTCGAGCTCCTGAGCTTCGAGCCGATGAGCACCATCGACGGCTGGCGGGCCGACGTGTCAGGCGGCGCCAACCCCAGGGACATCAAGTTCCGGCTGGCCGGCGAGATCGTCACCCGCTTCCACGGCGCCGCGGCGGCCGCGAAAGCGCACGAGGGCTTCGTCGCGCGATTCCAGCGTGGCGCCATGCCCGACGAGATGCCGGAGAAGACGGTGATCAGCAACGACGGCAGCATCTGGATCGCCCACCTGCTCAAGGAGGCGGGGCTGGTTGCCAGCACGGGCGAGGCGCGGCGCATGATCAAGCAGGGTGCGGTGAAGTTGGACGGCGAACGCGTCGAAGACGATCAGGCGCAGGTCGCCGCCGGTGCCGCCCACGTCCTGCAGGTCGGCAAGCGGCGATTCGCGAGGCTGACGGTCGTCTGAGCCGGCGCCGGGCCCGCGGGGCCCCAATGCCGTGCGGGCTATCCGCTCACTACCGCCCGGTCGGCGGCCCATTGGCGCAAGGCCGCCACCCGCTCGGCCATGACCACAGCCAGCGGCCGGGTCTGGTCCAGTTCGCCCAGGATGTGATCGGCCGACAGCGCCTCGTTCTCGTTGTGGGCGCTGTAGGTGGCACTCACCACCGCCTGCTCGATCTCGGCGCCGGAGTAGTCTTCGCTGGCGGCGGCCAGGGCCGGCAGGTCGAAGGCGGCGGGATCGTGGCCGCGGCGGCGCAGGTGGATGCCGAAGATGTCGGCGCGTATCGACGGCGGCGGCAGGTCCACGAAGAAGATCTCGTCAAAGCGGCCCTTGCGGATGAGTTCCGCTGGCAGCGCGGTCAGGTCGTTGGCGGTGGCGACGATGAACACGCGCGACCGATGCTCGGCGAGCCAGGTGAGGAACGTGCCCAGCACCCGCTGCGTCGTGCCGGTCTCGCCGCCGCGGCCGGCCAGACCCTTCTCGATCTCGTCGGCCCATAGCACGCAGGGGGCCAGCACCTCTGCGGTGTCCAGGGCCTCGCGCAGCTTGCGCTCGGTCTCACCGTGATACTTGTCGTACAGCGAGCCGAAATCGATGCGCACCAGGGGCACGCCGAACAGCCCGGCCGTGGCCCGCGCGAGCAGGCTCTTGCCGCAGCCCTGTATGCCGGTGAGCAGCACGCCGCGCGGCGCATCGAGGTGGTCCGTTCCCTTTGCGCCCGTGAACACGGCCCGGCGTTTGGTCAGCCAGTCCTTGAGACGCTCGTGGCCGCCGACCTCGTGGG
>JAAUYH010185599.1_pt1 | contig 16505 bp, 14 predicted proteins | sample 7278061 | NCBI WGS metagenome assembly JAAUYH01 (sample SAMN14350203, study PRJNA611818) | marine sediment metagenome | isolation source: surface marine sediment (0.6m) | place: French Polynesia: Moorea | collected 2018-08 | reverse complement strand
GGAGATGCCCGAGGAGGTCCGGGACCACGTCGTCACCCAACACTTCGTCGTCGAGTCGCCGCCGTTCGTCGTGAGCTCGTTTCCCGACGAGGCGGAAGGACCGTTCCCCACGAACTTCCGGTTCCGCTATCAGGACGACATCGAAGACCAGATGACGGTCGTCGAGGGTCGGCTTCCCGTCGAACGCGACCCGGTACCGATGCTGCAGGGGCCTGACTGTCGCGATGATCCGCTCGCAGTCGAGGACTTCGAACCCACCGAGGATCAACGGTGCCGGGTCGTGCCGGTGCCCGTCCACGAGGTGGCCGTCACGGCGGAGACCGCCGAGGCCATGATGCTCGAGGTCGACGAATGGGCCATGCTGCGACCCGACGCCCGCGATCCGGTCTGGACTTTGGGTCGAAGCGGCGGGATCTTCGATAGCCGGATCATCCTGTCGATCTCCGCCATCGTCGAGCTGTCGGAGCTGACCGACCAGTACTGGTACTCGGACCCGTCGCTGCATCGGCCCGGGGTGACCGAGAACCCCGACTTCCGCCTGGTCTTCGCTTCCGGAACCTTCGCACCCGATCGGTACGGTCGGCTCCTCCGGGATGTCCCCGACATCCCCTTCGAGTACACCTGGCGGTACCTGATCGACCCCGACCGGCTCGACCCAGACGACGTCGATGCCCTGGCCGCCGAGCTCGAAACCCTCGGCACCCCGAGGGGCCGGGTGATCACTCGCCTCCCGGCCCTGCTCGATGACTACTTCGCCCAGCGGGCGTCGGTGGTGGCCCTGATGTCGACGGCGTTCACCGGACTGCTCGTGGTGTCTGCGGCTGCGGTATTCATCCTGGCCCTGTTGGCGAGTCGCCGGCAGGAGGTGACGATGAGGCTGCTGCTCGATCGGGGGGTGGCCCGGACCGGTCTGATGGCGTTCGGACTGGTACACGGGCTCGTGGTGGCGGTGCCCTCCGTGGCCGTGGCATTGTCGACAGCGGCGATCGTGTCGCCCGAAGGACCGTGGAGGCGACCCGTCGTGGCAACGCTGGTCGTGGCGGTGTCGACCGTGCTGGCACTGGTGGCTGCCGTGGCCACGGCCAGCTCGGCCGCAGCCCGGACCGGCGCCGGCGTGCCCGCTCGAACCTCCCGAGGCCTCGTCACCGGTCGCCGGCTGGTCAGAGACGCTCTCGTGGTGCTGATCGGGATCTCGGCCATCGGGCTGGTCCGCCGCCGCGCCGGCGCCAGCCGCTCTCTCGACGCCACCACCGACCTCGATCTGCTGCTGGCTGCGGCGCCGGTGCTCATCGGTCTCGCCGTTGGAGTGGTGCTGATGTGGGCGACCAGACCTCTCTACCGTTTCCTGGCGCGGCTCGGGGGATGCAGACGGGGGTTGACGGGGTTCGTGGGCTTCCGGCGCCTGTCCGGGCAGAGCCGGGCCGCCCGCTCGACCCTGATGATCGTGTTGCTCGCCACGATCATCGCCGGCTATGCGACCGCGGTGCGATCCTCGATCGCTGACGCCCAGGAAGGCAACGCCTGGCAGCTCGTCGGCGCGGAAGTGGCGATCCGTGGTTGGGGTGAGGGGCGACCGATCACGGCACCGGTGGCGGCGATCGGCCGCCAGTCGGCGACCGAGACGGCCGTCGCCGCCGAGCTCCCGCTGAGCCGGGTCGTCGATCCCGTCAACTCGTCCCCGGTGGACATCCTGGCCATCGACACCGACGCCTACCGAGTGGTGCTCGCCGGCTCACCCGTAGATACGAACCTGCTCGACCCGCTCGCTGTCGCCACCGAAGGTGATGCGATCCCCGCCGTCGTCCCGCAGGGCTGGTCCGGGGGCGACCGCCCGGAGGTCGGGGACAGGCTCGAGATCGTCGCCGGCGAGACGACCACCTTCGAAGTGGTTGCAGTGGTCGACGGGTTTCCGTCGCGGCCGGATGCCGACCGACTCGTGGTGGCGGACCTCGACCGGCTGCAGCAACTCAACGAGTCGGTGACGATCGCCCCCACCGTCATGTATCTCGCAAGCCCGACCTCGACTCCTGTCGAGATCGCGTCTGCCGTTCGAGCCGTCGATCCGATCGGTCGGGTCGACTCCCGGGTCGACCTGCTGGCGGCGCTCGAGGACGATCCGTTCGTGGCCTGGATCGGCCGCGGGCTCGCGTCCTTGGCGGTGATGGCCGTCGGCTCGGCCGTCCTGGCCTCGGGGGCCGGCCTGGCCATGACCACCTCCACGCGACGGCGTGACCTCATGCTGCTCGGGGCGCTGGGTCTTCGCAGCCGTCAGGCCGCCGGGCTCATCGCCCTCGAGCACTTCGTGCCCGTGGTCCTCGGAGTCACCGCGGGATCGCTGGCCGCCATCGGGTTGACCGGACTGATCGAACCGGTGCTCGAGCTCGATGCCTTTGCCGGTGGGCCGCAACCGGTGGAGTTGACGGTCAGTGTCCCGCACCTCGTCGCTTCGGGTGTGGTCGTGGTCGCGGCGGTCGGCGTCGCCACGATTGCAGCGGCGCAGCGCGGAGCGACGGGCCGGGATGGAGTCAGGGGAGACAGTATCTTGAGCGCGGGAGGGGAGTAGCAGGCCCATGGAGCTCGCTCAGAACGACGATTCCGTCGAGAAGGCCGACGCCCGGCTCGGGGCCGAACCGCTCATCGTCTGCGACAACCTGGTCAAGATCTTCAAGACGGCCGACCTCGAGGCCGTTGCCCTGCAGGGCCTCGACCTCGTCGTCGAGCGGGGCGAGTTCATCGCCGTCGTCGGAGCGTCGGGCAGCGGGAAGTCGACGCTGCTCAACATCCTCGGCGGGGTCGAGACGCCGTCGGCGGGGGAAGCGAGCGTCGCCGGGTTCGATCTTGTCAAGATGCGACCGGCCGAGCGCGTCCGCTACCGGCGCCGCGTCGTCGGGTTCGTCTGGCAGCAGACCGCGCGCAACCTCCTGCCCTACCTCGACGCCGCCGAGAACGTCGAGCTTCCGATGGCCCTCGACGGTCGCCCGGCGCCCGATCGAAAGCGCCGGGCCCGTGAGCTGCTCGGCCTGGTCGGCTTGGGCGACCGCGTCGGCCACCGCCCGCATCAGCTCTCGGGGGGCGAGCAACAGCGCGTAGCCATCGCCGTCGCCATGGCCAACGAGCCGACCGTGCTGCTCGCCGACGAGCCCACCGGTGAGCTCGATTCCGCCACCGCCGGCGAGGTCGTCGACCTGCTCCGGTCGATCAACGAACAGGAAGGTCTGACCGTCGTGGTCGTCACGCACGATCCCCTGATCGCCGAGCACGTCCCCCGGACCGTGGCCATTCGCGACGGCCGGACCAGCAGCGAGGTGCTGCGCCGTATCGAGACCGACGGCGAGGGCGCCGACACGCTGACGGCCGAGGAGTTCGCAGTGCTCGATCGGGTCGGGCGGCTGCAGCTTCCGCACGACTATCTCGAGGCGCTGGAGCTCTCGAAGCGTGTACGGCTCACGCTCGACCCCGACCACATCAACGTGTGGCCCGACGCTCGCTCCGACGACGACAACGACGGCGGCGGTGGAGACGGCGATGGGTGAGAGCGAACCCGACCGAGCGGTTCTCGAGGCCGTGGGGCTGGCGAGGACGTACACCGGCGGCCCCGCCGACGTGAAGGCGGTCCGGGCGATCGACCTGCGGGTCGAGCCCGGTTCGGTCGTGGTCATTCGGGGTCGGTCGGGCAGCGGCAAGACGACGCTGCTCAACCTGTTGGGGGGGCTTGACCAGCCGAGCGCCGGTACGGTGCGGATCGACGGCTCCCTCTTGACCGGCATGGACGAGGCGACCCGATCGGAGCTGCGCCGAACCAAGATCGGCTTCATCTTCCAGTCCTTCGGCCTGATCCCGATGCTCACCGCCGAGGAGAACGTCGAGGTGCCGCTGCGCCTGGTTCGGGCCGACCCGGTCGAACGGCGGACCCGGGCCGAGGAGCTCCTGGGTCAGGTCGGTCTGAGGTCGCGGCTGCGGCACCGGCCGGGCGAGCTCTCGGGGGGTGAGCAGCAGCGCGTCGCCATCGCCCGGGCCCTGGCGAACCGGCCCCAGGTTCTCTTGGCGGACGAGCCGACCGGACAGCTCGACACGAAGACCGGGCGCGAGATCGTCGACCTGCTGACCAGACTCGTCCGGGTCCAAGGGATTGCAGCAATCATCGCCACCCACGACGACGCGTTGGTGGCAGTCGCCGATCGCGTGCTGACTCTCGAGGACGGCCAGTTCGCCAACACCACCGGTGAGCGCGCGGGTCGCAGCGCCGAGATCTGAGGGCGTACTAGGCGGGCGCCACGAGCGAGCGGAGGAGCTCGGCGGTTTCGCCGACCGCTTCGGCGCGGGGCCAGGCCTCGGGGTCGTCGAAGTGAGCGACCAGCGCCTCGCCCATGACGGCGAACTGCATGCGGGCCAGACGATCGGTGTCGCCGGCTCGGCATCGGCCGGCCGCCTGATCGCGCTCGAGGGCTGCGGCGACGGCGGGCACGATGCCGGCCTGCCATCCCCTCCGCAGGGCGCCGACGGTTCTGTCGTCGCCCTCGGCCCACAGGCGCCTGATCATACGATTGCCGGCCAACCAGTCGAACGTGGCCGTGACCAACCGCTCGTAGTCGATGCCAGATGCGTGCTCGGCCAACTCGTGCTCGGCGAACGAGGTGGCCTGGGCCGCAGAACAGGCCTCGAGCACCCCGTGCTTCGATCCGAAGTAGTGGAACACGATGCCCTCGGACACGCCGGCGTCCTCGGCGATTGCAGCGGTGGAGGTGGCGTCGAACCCGGACTGCGCGAAGGCCGATGATGCAGCCCGCAGCACGGCCGCCCGCTTGGCCTCGGGGTCGCGCGTTCTCATTCCCCGATTCTAGCCCCCTCGAGTTGTCTATTGAGTCAGCTCAGTTATAATTGAGTACACTCAATATCGACAAGGAGAAGAGGATGCGCCGTCTCATCCGGGAGTTCACGTCAGTCACCGAATACGCCGACCTCGTCGCCCAGCGCGATGCGCTCGACGATTTGCCCTACGGCGATGGTCACTCTGTCGTCGTCGTCCCGGGTCTGATGGCCACGAACGCAGCCACAGTGCTCATGCGCCGTTTCTTGCAGCGGAAGAACTATGTGGTCAGCGGCTGGTCGCTCGGTCGCAATCGGGGCTCGATCGAGCAGTTCGATGCGTTCATCGACGAGGTCGACCACCGAGCCGAGCGGGCCGGAGCGCCGATCAGCCTCGTCGGGTGGAGTCTCGGCGGCATCGCCTCTCGCTGGGCCGCCCACAACTCGCCTGAATCCGTTCGCCAGATCATTACCCTCGGCTCACCTTTCCGCATCGATCCCCGCGAGATGGCGATCTTCCCGCTGTACCAGGCGGTGGGGGGAGTGCGCCGCGAAGACTTCACTGACGAGCGACTGTCAGCGATCTCGGGGACACCCGCCGTCCCGACGACCTCGATCGTCAGCGTCGACGACGCCATCGCCCCACCCGCAGCCGGATATCAGCCGCCGAGCCCCACCAGCGAGACCGTCGAGGTGACAGGCAGTCACTCGGGGTTGGTGCGCAATCCAGCGGTGTGGCGTATCGTCGCCGACCGCCTTGCCCAGCCGGCCGACGGTTGGCGGCAATACGCAGCTGCCGCGACGCCTAGGCCGACGAGCCTGTAACGAGCTCGACCACTCGGTCGATGGCGTCGTTGGCCGCCTTCTGGGTGGCCTCGGTCATCTCCAGGCCCATGTCGAGGTCGGTCGCCGGAATCGAGACGACGTGAGCCTGACCGGGCGGCTCGCCGACCGAGGGCACGAGGGCCAGCAGAGTGCCCGGGTCGCCGTGGTGCGTCATCGTCCGCTTGGCGTCGGTCTTGGGCTCGACTGGACGCACGGTCACCTCGGACACTTCGACGTCGGCGTCGACGAACACGACGATGTCCAGACCGGCGATGTCCAGGGCGAGCTCGGGGGTCAGCTGCGACATGGAGCGCACGGTCACGCCTGGCAGGTTGCGATCCTCGATCTGGTCGGCGACCCAGCGGCCGGCGCCGTCGTCGGTGCGGAGGTCGTTGCCGTAGCCGACGACCAGAGCGTCAGTCACGCTGCCGGCGACAGACCACTTCGCCGTCGGCATCCTCGAGCGTCACGACCAGCGGCATCTGCCCGATGGCATGCGTCGAGCAGCTCAGGCACGGGTCGAAGGCCCGAATGCCGGCTTCGAGCCGGTTCAGGATCGGCTCGGGGATCTCGGGGCCGTCGATCCACTCCTTGGCGATCTGGTTGACCGTGGCGTTCATGGGCAGGTTGTTCTGGCCGGTGGCGATGATCATGTTGATCTTCTCGAGAATGCCGTGCTCGTCGACGTTGTACTCGTGGAAGAGCGTGCCCCGGGGTGCCTCGGATGCGCCGATGGCGTGGCGATGGTTGACGCCGCCGCTGGCCCGCACCCTCGAGTCGGTGATCTTCGTGTCCTCGAGCAGGTCACGCATCAGCTCGGTCGAGGCCAGGATCTCGATGAGGCGGGCGTAGTGGAAGAAGAACGAGGACGAGGCGATTCCGCCGGCTCGCTCGCGAAACTCGGCGAGCGCCTCGTCGGCGAGAGGAACGCCCATCGACTCGCACACGTTCAGTCGGGCGAGCGGGCCGACGCGATACATGCCCTTCTCGACCGGGTCGCCATCGTCGACCGCCGGCTTGAAGTAGGGGCTCTTCAAATACGAATCGACGTTGGCGGACTCGCCGATGATCGTCCGGTACTCCCAGTGGGGCAGCTCGTCGACCACGACCTCGCCGGAGGCGTCGACCACCTTGAGGTGGCCGTCGTAGTGCTCCCACAGGCCGGTGCCGTTGGCCAGTGCCAGGAAGTAGCTGGGGAACTGGCCGAAGGCCCGCACTTCGCGGTCGAAGGTGTCGAGGATCCTGGTGAACAGCTCCAGCGCCATGACCGCTGTCTCGTGGGCCTCGTCGAGGCCGCCCAGCAGCTCCTGACGGGTCTCTTCGGTCATGGGGTGGGCGATACCGCCGGGCACGATGCCGGGGGAGTGGACCTTGCGGCCGGCGATGGCCTCGATGACCGACTGGCCGAACCCCCGCAGGCGGATGCCCCGCCGGGCGAGCTCGGGCTCTTCGGCCATCACCCCGAACACGTTGCGCACCGACGGGTCGGCGTCGAAGCCCAGCAGCAGATCGGGCGCGCTGAGGTGAAAGAAGCTGAGGGCGTGGGACTGGATGATCTGGCCCAGGTTGGCGACCCGCCGCAGCTTCTCGGCCGTCTTGGGGATGCGCACGCCCATGACGGCATCGCCCGTCTTCGACGAGGCCAGCAGGTGGCTCACCGGGCAGATGCCGCACGTACGGGCCGACAGGCTGGGCATCTCCCACACCGGCCGGCCCTTGCAGAACTCCTCGAAGCCCCGGAACTCGGTCACGTGGAAACGGCTGTGCGCCACCTGGCCGTCTTCATCGAGGGAGATCGTGATCTTGGCGTGGCCCTCGATCCGCGAGACGGGGTCGATCACGTGTAGGTCATGCATGGGGGCGCCTCCTGGGTGAATTCCTAGCCGAACCGGATCTCGTCGCCCCGGTCGAGCAGGGGCTCACCGTCGAGCAGGGCGGTCAGCGCCTCCTTGATGCGGTCGGCTGGGGGCGGGCAGCCGGGCAGGTACACGTCGACGGGGATCACACGATGTACCGGCAGTACCTGGGGCAACAGGGCGGGGACTATGCCCTCCTCGTTGGGCACGACCCCGTCACGGTCGGTCGCTTCGACGTACACGTCGATCAGGATCTTCTCGGGGTCGCCCAGGGGGTTGCGCATGGCGGTGACGTTGCCGGTGACCGCGCAGTCGCCGAACGAGACCACCGTCTTCGTCTTGGCCCGCAGCTCCAGAGCGAGCTCCCGGTTGTCCTCGTTGGCGATGGCCCCCTCGACCAGCGTGATGTCGACGTCGTCGGGAAACTCCTTGATGTCGACCAGCGGGCTGTAGACCAGGTCGGCCCGCTCGGCGAACTCGAACAGCCACTCGTCGGTGTCGAGGAACGACATGTGACAGCCCGAACAGCCGCCAAGCCACACGGTGGCGACGCGGGTCTTGTCGGTCTTCTCGCTCGGCTCGTCGCTCATCACATCGTCTCCGGGTCGAGCCACTCACCGCGTTGGCGGGCGGTGGCCAGGCGCAGGATGACACTCGTCTCGCCGCGCCCCATCTCGCCCACTGCGCTGCCCTGGCGCGACAGGGCTCCGGTCGGGCACACGATCACGCACTTGCCGCACCACGTGCACGAGGTGGCCTCGCCCCACGGTTTGCCCAGCTCGGTGACGAGCTCGGCGTGTGTACCGCGGTAGGCAACGTCCCACACCCGGGCCCCCTCGATCTCGGCGCACACCCGCACGCATCGGGTGCAGAGGATGCATCGGTTCGGGTCGAACACGTACTCGGGGTGCGAAGCGTCGACCTCGCGCTGGGGGGCCTGATAGTCGAACCGTACGTGATCCATGCCGTTGTACACGGCCACGTCCTGGAGCTCGCAGTTGCCGTTGGTCACGCACACAGCGCAAACGTGGTTGCCCTCGGCGAAGAGGAGCTCGGTCAGGGCTTTGCGGTGCGCTCGGATCTCGGGCGAAGTCGTCTTGATCTCCATGTCGGTGGCGACGGCGGTGCCACAAGCCGGCCGAAGGCGCGGATCCTCCGAGATCTGCACCACGCACAGCCGGCACCCGCCCCACACAGACAGGCCTTCGAGGTAACAGAGCGACGGGATCTCGACGCCGAGGCGTCGGGCCGCCTCCATCACCGTCTCGTCGGCGAACGCCTCGTACTCGACACCGTCGAAGGTGACGTCGACCTTGGCCCGCTTGTCACGCATCGGAGGCCGCCCTCGTCATCAGCGCCCCGTCGATCAGCAGCTCTTCGTACTCGTTGCCGAAGTACTGGAGCGTGCTCAGCACCGGGTTGGGCGCCGACTGGCCGAGCCCGCACAGGCTTGTGTCGCGCACCGTGGCGCAGAGCTGTTCGAGGTGACGCAGGTCGGTCACCGTCCCCTCCCCGGCACAGATCCGTTCGAGCAGGGTGTGCATCTGCACGGTGCCGGCTCGGCACGGCGTGCATTTTCCGCAGCTCTCGTCCATGCAGAACTCCATGAAGAACCGGGCCACTTCGGGCATCTTCTGGGAGTCGTCCATGACGATCAGTCCACCCGACCCCATGATCGAGCCGAGCTGGCGGAGACTGTCGTAGTCGACCGGCGTGTCGAGGAACTCGGCGGGAATGCACCCGCCCGACGGTCCGCCGGTCTGAGCGGCCTTGAACGTGCCGCCGTCGGGGATGCCCCCGCCGATGTCCTCGATGATGGTGCGCAGGGTGATGCCCATCGGCACCTCGATGAGGCCGATGTTGACCAGGTCACCGGCGAGTGCGAACACCTTGGTGCCCGGACTCTTCTCGGTGCCGATCGACCGGAACCATTCGGCACCCTTGGTGACGATGGCGGGGATGTTGGCGAGGGTCTCGACGTTGTTGATCATCGTCGGGCAGCCCCACAGGCCGTGCTCGGTCGGGTAGGGCGGGCGCAGCTGCGGTGTGCCCCGCTTCCCCTCGATCGAGGCCATCAGCGCCGTCTCCTCGCCGCAGACGAAAGCGCCGGCGCCGATGCGCACCTCGACCTCGAGCGTGAACTCGGTGTCGAGGATCCGCCGGCCGAGCAGCCGGTTGCGGCGCGCCACACGAATCGCCCGATCGAGCCGCTCGACGGCTCGGGGATACTCGGCCCGCACGTAGATGTAGGCCTTCGAGGCGCCGGTGGCGTAGGCGGCGATGGCGATGCCCTCGATGAGGCGATGGGGGTCGTCCTCCATGACCGTGCGGTCCATGTAGGCGCCGGGGTCGCCCTCGTCGCCGTTGGCCACCACGTACTTCTGGTCACCTTCGGCCTTGGCGAGCAGGGCCCACTTGCTTCCGGCCGGATAGCCGGCGCCGCCTCGGCCCCGCAGACCCGAGTCGCGCACCTCCTCGACCACCTGCTCAGGTGTCATCTTGGTGATGGCGTGGTGCAGGGCCTCGTATCCGCCGTGGGCTACGTAGCCCTCGATCCGGTCGGGGTCGATGATGCCGCCGTTCGCGAGCACGATGCGCTCCTGGGCGGTGAAGAACGGCATGTCGGGATCGATCACGTAGTCCTCGACCGGCTGGTGATCGCGGATGTGGTTGCGAACGATGTCGACGGCGACGCCATCGTCGACGTCGCGGTACATGGTTTCGTCGCCACCCCGGCGCAGCACCCGGACCATGGGGCCGCGACTGCACAACCCCATGCACCCCGTCGAGGTGGTCCCGACGTCGAGCGCCAGGTCCGACGATTCAATCGTCTGCTCGATGGCCGCCATCGTCGAAGCCGCACCCGCTGAAAGGCACGCCGTGGAGCCACACGTCTTGATACGCCACGGATATCGGCTGCGGGCCTCGTGCTCGCGCTCGGCGACCTCGTGCAGATCGATGGGGTTGGCCATCAGTCGCCACCGCCGTCGGCGCCGGCTGCGACCGGCTCGGCCACCATGATCTGCTCGAGGATGGCGAGCACGGTCTCGGCGCCTTCCCGTCCGGTCACCTCGCCGTCGAGCAGGACCACCGGCGCCAGCCCGCACGAACCGAGGCAGCGGGCGGTCTTGAGGGTCAGTCGACCGTCGTCGGTCGTGCTGCCCGACGGCACGTCGTAGGCCTGGGCGACGGAAGCGACTATTTCGTCGGCCCCCTTCACGAAGCAGGCCGTGCCGGTGCACACCGTGCAGGTGTGGTCGCCGGGTGGGTCGAAGGTGAACAGCTGGTAGAAGGTGGCGACCCCGTAGACCATCGACGGCGGCAGGCGGAGAGCCCGAGCGACGTAGATGAGAATGCCCTCGTCGAGGTAGCCGAACACGTCCTGGGCGATGTGCAGGGTCTCGATCAGCTGATCCTGGGCGTAGCGCGCCCGCTTGAGGTGCTTGTCGACGACTGCGAAGCGGTTGTCGCCTGACGGGTGGTCGTCGGCCCCGGCCGCTTCTCGTACTCGTTCGCCTTCCGACGAGACCTCGGCCATGGCACCCCTAGTCGACGTTGCGACCACCTTCGCCGGTGACGCCAGCGCGACACAGGGCCCAAGGTCCCGAAGCCGTCGGAACCGGTTCACCCCCGCCTACGGAAGCGGCCGATGCGGATGGGCCCCTTGGCCCGCGACGGATCCACCGGACGGCCCTTCTGGAGAAGCCTCACCCGCTCAGCCGCCTGAAGTCTCCTGGCTGCCGCCCGGGCCGGTTCCATCAGGTCGCGCCAGTCCTCGCCGCCCACCACCCGCGCCGCCTCGCTCGGGCAGATCGTGGCCGACGCCGCCCGACCGTCGAGCAGGTTGACAATGGCGGCCTCGAGCTCGCGGTCGACGGGCCGGATTCGGCGCTTGCGGCACGCCGCCGAGCAGTACTTGACCTCGTCCCAGTTGCGGTCCCAGGCCTTGCGCCACTCCATCTCCCGTCCGCAGCTGGCGCAGCTCTTGGGGGAACGATCCCCGGTCATGGCTCTCGGATCCGTTTCCGCCACGAGCTGAACGACCCGACCGGCCGGTCCGAGGGAGCGCACAGCCACGGCCAGTCGTACAGCTCGACCGGACGGATGCGTTGGGCCCGGGCGTCGAATCCCGGCACCGGAGCGCGCGTGACGCCCACCGCTCGCTCCGCCAGCACATCGACGGGAGCGCCGAGGTAGAGCTCGACCGGTCGGTGGGTCGCGAGCTCGGCGAGCGTCTCAGTGAGGAACACGAGCCGCTTGGCCGAGAGCCGGAGCTGGGAGAGCAGCGGTTCGTCGAACACGAAGATCGCAGGAAGGTCGGGATCTGCGGCGAGCGCAGGGTCGTCGTCGCCCAACGATTCGGCGGTCAGCCACACGGCTTCGGCGGTACCGCCGGTCGCCACGAGCGGAGGTCCACTGGGGGCCGGTAGAGAAGCAACGCTCACTTGATAGTCGGGGTCGTCGGGCCAGTCGGCGATCGGGCAGTCGTCGCGCCGAGCGCACCCGGCGCAGATCCGCGGTGCTCGCTTCTCGACCTGCCAGCGGCTGAACCCGTAGGGCTTGGCCGAGCCGACGCCCGTCGTCCACTGCCAGCCCAGTCGGTTGGCGGCTCGCGACCCGTCGAGCAGGTGTCGGAAGAAGTGGTTCTCGCCATCACGCCAGGTGCGGCCCTGACGGACCGACCAGTGGCTGGCGAACCACATGCGGGTCTGGTTGACGAGCCAGCCGCTGCCCTCGAGCTCGGCGGTCACGAACTCCAGGCAGGCCATGTCTGTCTCGTCGATCGAGGGCTCCGACACGAGTAGCTCCCGGCGGATGCCATGGCGGGTCGCCGTTCCGTGGTGGGCGTACCAGTGGCGGGCGTACTCCTGCCACAGGAGCTCGTCCCGAAACTTGCGCACGTCCTTGGCGGGTCCGCCTGCTACCGACTGCCACACAGTGGACAGGGTGAGCAGACCGTGGCGGATGTACGGCGACAACCTCGACGCACCCCGGCTCTCGTCGGGATGTACCTCGTTGCGTCTCGATGCGTATCCGGCGACGTCGAACCCGGCGAGCGCCATGTCGGCCGCAGTCTGGCCGCCCCGGAAGGCCGGCGAAGCCACCACGTCGTCGTCGACGAGGTGACCGAAGTGGGCAGCGACGAACGCCTCCGCCGCCACCCGTCCGGGTTCAGGAGTCGGGAGCTCGGCCATCAAGAGATGATGGCCGACGGCGCCCGACCGAAGCGGTTCGATCGACCCTGTGTCAGTTGGCGGCGGACAGCCTGTGAGAGGCCAAGGCGTCGTAGTGGGGCCGGCAGCGATGGTACATCTCCTGCAGGAAAGGCACATCGTCGATGTCTGCCCGGTATGACGTGCCCTGCGGGGCCAAGCCCGTGCTCGTCGACAGGGTGTCGTGCCAGTCGCCGCCGTACCAGCGGACCTCGGTGCGTTCGCCTTGCTCCCAATCCAATGCATCGGGCATGAAATCGATGCCGACGGCGTCGCAGTACGCGGCCACGACGCCGTGGGGGTCGGCGAGGAGATCGTCCGAGTCGATCACCGGCGGGATACCGCCGTAGCGGTCTGCCACGAGCTCGAACATGCGCTCCAGAGCCTCGAAGCCCGCCCCGTCCATAGTGAACTCGTCCCACTGGTTGTACATCGAGGCCAGCGCTTTGGCCGGGTCACGGACGAGGAACGTGTGATGGAAGTGGTCGAGGAACCCGCCGCCGGCCAGGTGCATGACGTAGTTGGCGAAGTCCTTGACGAAGACCCGACCGCCCGATCGGGCGTCGAGGATCTCCTGCCACGTCGAGGCGTATGTACGGCCGGGTTCGAGCTGATTCTCCTCGAGCCGGGTCGTCCGTCGATCCTCGCCCCGGTAGTAGGCCGAGCCGAACGGCTCGTGCAGGCAGACGAAATCGCCGCGCATGCGCATCATCCATTCGAATGCCGTCGACGTGCTGCGGGGAGTGGCCCAGAGGACGAGGGTGCGGTCGTCCATGCCAGCCATCTTCTCGTGCCGTCGAGGCGGGTCCCGAATCCGGGACATGGAGCTCGCGCGGTCACGGGGGTGACGAAGGGCGGCCCTTCGCGCGATTGTTAGGTCATGCCGCACAATCCCGAGGTAGACAAATGGTTCGCCGCCCAGGACCACCCGATGGAAGAGGCGATGCAGGCGGTTCGAGCGATTGCGCTGTCAGATCCGAGGGTCGAGGAGTCGATCAAGTGGAAGACCCCGACCTACAGCTACAACGGCAACATCTTCAGCTTCAACCCGGCGAAGAAGCTGGTGAGCCTTCTGTTCCATCGTGGCGCCGAGATCCCGGGCGATCATCCTCGCTTGGAGGGTGACGGCAAGCTTGCCCGCACGATGCGGTTCGCCGATGAAGCCGATGTCGAAGCGAACGGTGACGCCCTGACGGCAGCCATCGCGGCCTGGTGCGACTGGAAAGATTAGGCGCAAGCCGGCGTGCGCCCCGAGACCTTGGAGATCTTCCTCGAGAAGTAGAACCTCGCTAGCTGCGCATCCTCTCGGCGGCCGGATCCCAGATGGGTTCGAGCTGGAGAGTGGCATCCCGCATGTCGCCGAGGATCTCGATCTGCCAGCCATCGGTCTCGTGTTCGAGCTCGGCGGGCACGTAGCCCAGGGCGACGCTCACGTCTGAGTTGTGGGCGTAGCCGCCGGAGGTGACCCAACCGACGACCTCACCGTTGCGCCAGATCGGCTCGTCGCCCATCACGTCGGCGTGGTCGCGGCCGGCGGGTACGTCGACCGTCCAAGTGAGCAGCCGGCGCTCGGGTCCGTTGTTGCGGATCTTCAGCAGGGCGTCGCGGCCGATGAAGTCACGTTCGAGATCACAGAAGCGGTCGTAGCCCGCTTCGAACGGGTTGTAGATGGGTCGGAACTCTCGGGCCCAGCTGCCGAAGCTCTTCTCCAGCCTCAGCGAGTTGAGGGTGTGCAGGCCGAACAGACGTAGCCCCAAGTCCTCGCCCGCCTCCATGAGCAGGTCGAAGCAGTAGCGCTGGTAGCTGGCCGGCATCCAGAACTCGTAGCCGAGGCCGCCGGCGTAGGTGACCCGGCCGCACAACACTCGGGCCAGGCCCAGGTTGAGCTGGCGGTAGGACATGAACTTGAAGGCGTCGGCCGACACGTCGGCGTTCGTCACCCGCTCGAGCAGCTCGCGCGACTTAGGGCCGGCGATCGACAGGCCGCACATCTCCCACCCCAGCGTGCGGTACGTCACCGACCCGTCAGCGGGCAGGTGCTGGTCGAACCAGCGCTGGTAGTAGCGGGCGGCGATACCCGAACCGAACATGTGGAACCGCTCGGCATCGGCGGTGGTGTTGCCGGTGGCACCGCCCGTGAAGGTCGACTCCGGGCCTTCGGCCTCGCCAGGCGTGGCCGGCAGGCAGGCGACGGTGAGGTCACCTATGAGTCCGCCGTTGCGGTTCGTCATCGGCGTCAGAGACATGCGGCCCGGCCGGGGAATGCGCCCAGCCAGAATCCAGCCCAACCAGTCGCGGGCACCAGGGCCGCCGAAGCTGAACTTGGCGAAGCCGGTCGTCTCCCACATGCCCACGTCGTTGCGCACGGCCATGGTCTCCTCGCGCACCATGTCCCAGGCGTTCGACCGGTTGTAGGTGAGCTCCTCGATCGGCTCCTCGCCCGGCTTCTGGAACCACATCGGTACCTCGAGGCCGTAGCCGTCGCCCCACACCGCGTTGTGGGCGACCAGCCGGTCGTAGATCGGCGAGGTCTGCAGGCGCCGCCCCTCGTCGAGGAACTCGTTCGGGTAGGTGATCCGGAAGCGGCGGCCGTAGTTCTCGCGCACCTTCACGTCCGTGTAGTCGATCGTGGCGAAGTCGCCGAAGCGGGCAACGTCCATGCCCCAGATGTCGTGGCCGGGGTCGCCCTCGGTCATCCAGTTGGCCAGAGCCAGGCCGACTCCTCCACCCTGCGACAGGCCGGCCATGACGCCGCACGCCGACCAGTAGCCCGGCACCCCCCGGATCGGGCCCACCAGCGGGTTGCCGTCGGGTGCGAACGTGAACGGCCCGTTGATCACCTGCTTGATGCCCGCCGTCTCGAAGATCGGGAAGTGCTTGAAGGCCACCTCGAGGTTGGGGGCGATGTGGTCGAGGTCGGGCGTCAGCAGCTGCATGCCGAAGTCCCACGGCGTCTGACTGGGCGACCACGGGATGCCATTGCGCTCGTACGTCCCCAGAAGCAGTCCGCCGCCCTCCTGGCGCATGTAGATCTCGCCGGCGAAATCTATGCAGTGCAGGCCTTCGGCCTTGCTGCGCTCGTTGAGCTCGGCGATCTCGTCGAGCGGCTCGGTGATCAAGTACTGGTGCGCCATCGCGAGTACAGGCAGCTCCAGGCCCGCCATCCGCCCCACCTCGCGAGCCCACAGGCCACCCGCGTTCACGACGTGCTCGCAGTGGATGATCTCCTTCTCCTCACCCGTGTTGGTGTCGAAGGTGTGCACGTCCCAGCCGCCATTGGGGGAGCGGGTGATGTGGCGGGCCCACGTGTGCCGGTACACCTCGGCGCCGTTGTTGCGGGCCGCCTTGGCGTAGGCGTTGGTGACACCGGCGGGGTCGACGTGCCCCTCGTTCTCGTCCCACATGGCGCCCACGAAGTACTGCTTGTCGAAGATCGGCATCAGGTCGTGGGCCTCGTCGACCGAGATGAGCTCGAGGTTCATGCCCAGGTACCGGCCCCGGGCATTGGCCGACCGCAACCAGTCCATGCGGTGCTCGTCGTCGGCCAGCATCACGCCGCCGGTGATGTGGATGCCGCAGTCCACTCCCGACAGCTCCTCGATCTCCTTGTAGAGCTCGATCGTGTACTGCTGCAGCTTGGCCACGTTGGGGTCGCCATTGAGCGTGTGCATTCCGCCGGCGCTGTGCCAGGTGCTGCCGGCCGTGAGCTCGGTACGTTCGACCAACACCACATCGGTCCAGCCGTTCTTCGTGAGGTGGTACAGGACGCTCGCACCTACCACGCCACCGCCGATGACCACTACCT
>JAAUYH010224967.1_pt1 | contig 16511 bp, 13 predicted proteins | sample 7278061 | NCBI WGS metagenome assembly JAAUYH01 (sample SAMN14350203, study PRJNA611818) | marine sediment metagenome | isolation source: surface marine sediment (0.6m) | place: French Polynesia: Moorea | collected 2018-08 | reverse complement strand
GTCACTGGTTCTCGTGGTGCTGAAAAAGATTGGGCGTTGGATGCTTATTGTCAAATTGAAGCAGATCGTAATGAATCGATCAATAATCTGCGAGATGATCTTAAAACTCTCCTAGAAGATATGGCCTATAACATTACTACTATAGAAGTCGAATCCGATGCGGTGGTGAAAACTATGCTATCTGATGCTGGTAAATATTTAGATGCTACTCATAGATTAGCTGTAGCTAATGCAGATCTTATCAATTCTACTGAATATCTAGCTCGTCAAACCAAAGAATATCTCTCCCCAGAGGAAATAGTCGAATGTGAAAAATACCGCATTCAACGAGATTATGGAATGCCTGTGACCGAGCAGTTAGTTAAACAAGATGCTGGAGGAGTTCTGATTTCTCGCTTAATTCTTTTAGAATCTCTGATTGCTCCTTCTTCAGGGGAAATTATTGACTCCATTACGGGTCTTAAATATCCCGCCCCACCCTCTCTTGTCGCCGAGAAAGATCGAAGAGAACGAGATAATCTCCCTCTTTCTATGGATTGGCATAATTACTCTAGTAAATGGCTAGCCTATCATGCTCTAGGATTTCCCAAGATCCTCATGCGACTTTTAGCAGGAGAGGAAATCACCGCCTCTGACCCCGATGTGATGAGCATGAATCAAAAAGCATTGGCATCTCGCGCTCATCTTAAAACTATTATCAATCTGACAGTGCGACCAGATTGCCAAGAAAAACCTCTCTGGTTGATGGGGGTGTTACTAGAAAGGGTTGGTTTGAAAACGGCTTTGAGGAAAAAAGGCAGAAGGGGAGAACAAGTTATTTATCGTAGTTTAGATACCGAATCTCTGGGCTTTGCTATTGAGGTCTTACAATACCGCTCCGAGCAGCGTAAAGAGAAAGCTCAAAGAGAAAGAGAAAGGCAAGAAAAAGCGGCACGGCATCAAGCTAGGATGCAGACTCTCTACGGCATTGACCCTCCTCCTTCTTCTTCTGTATCCACACCCCCCGATAAAAGGGATCTTTATACATTAGAGGATGATCTGGATACCAAAAATAATCAGTCTGAAATAGGTGCAATTGAAACAGAAGATACATTAAACAACCTCCAACCATGTCTTAAATTGCTGGAGGGGATTCTCGATAATGGTCTTGATGTACTAGCTAAGATTCTGGGAGAACTATTGGGGGATAGAAGATTGTCCTTCAGAATTCTCAAAGAACTGTCAAAATACATTGTCTTTCGGCCTATGGAAATGAATGAAGGGTAAAAATCTCCCCAGCATCTTTAATTACTTGGGGCCAAGGCACAACACTTTCTCTGCTTCGGGATGATTGTTAAGGCTATCGAGAACTTTGGCAGATAATGCTTCAAAGGTAATTCCTTTGCCCGATACTTTTCCTTTTAAAAAGCCAGCTTCTCTTAGTTTGATGGCGGTTTTTTGCAGTGCGGTAAAATTCATCTCTGTTACCTTGACGGTTAATTTTGGTTGAGATGGTTGGGGTTTTTTTTTCTTCTTTTTGATGTAAGGGGGAATTTTTTCCGTGCTATCTAATAGCTGTAAGTAATCAAACGCTCTTTGCTGAGGATTTAATTGAACGAGTAGTTCGTAAAATTTACGTTTTGGTGAAGTAGAGCCCTTAGCCGAAGGTTGATAGCGATACGCTTCTTCAGCAAAACCTTGTACGGGGAGATGATTGGCTCTGGCATTTTCGACTTTCTCTCCAGGTCTAAGGTTATTGCGATAGATAGATATAACGGGTTGGTTTGGAAGTTGGGGAATATACTGCCAGACACCCGCCAAGATGAATTGATTAACGGTGGTTGATTCTGGTTGACTCGGATAAAAGCGATTCGCTTGAAACCAAAGTTTCTGGGACTGGGGATTAAAACCAGGATAGACCCGCAGATAGACCATCGTATCGGGATGTTCCTCTTTATAGGGAATTAATTTTCTTCTTACTGCCTTTGTCTGCTTTAATTCAAAAGTCTCTCCTTCTATATCTATGAGAGCTTTTTGAGACTCATCTATTTTGATGCGACCGTAAACAATGCCAATCCCTTGGAAAATTTTAGTCGAAGCAGTTTTTATTGATTCTTGAGAAACATTCATACAGCAATTTCTTTCTTTTATTGGCAAAAATCCCCTTTAAAAAGGATATCGCCCTTTTTAAAAAATTATTACTGATTGTATTGTTTTTCAGAATTTAGGACGGGCACTTCGATAGTTCCGTGAATAGGAGCTATCGGAGGTAGAGCTTGAGATTCCCCCAAATGTGAATTACGGGGAATTTTCAACTAAACGGAATTATCGGTAGTCAAATCTAATTCCTAAATAAAAATGTTTACGGAAGTTGGAGGAATCGAACCCCTACGACATCTAAGCCGTACCACGGTTTTCAAGACCGCTTGCCATCCATTTAGCGGCAACTTCCATTTTTTCAGGGTGTCCGACGAGACTCGAACTCGCTATTTACTGGCTTCACAAACCAGCGTCTCGACCACTTTGACTTCAGACACCAAGACTCATACCCCTGACTGGACTCGAACCAGTTCCTCAAAACAGAAGATAGAAATGGGTTGGGAGGGAATCGAACCCCCACGGCATATAAGCACTTGATTTACAGTCAAACTCCTTAACCAATTTGGATACCAACCCCGAATTACGATCTCATTGTTTAAATACAATGCAGATATGCGGAGAGAGTGGGAGTCGAACCCACAGTAGAATGATTAGTTCTACGACTGTTTAGCAAACAGATTGCTTTGCCAATGGCGATCTCTCCTTACTGCCCAAGTAGGACTCAAATAGGACAACATGAGCGTTACAGCGCATCGCTATACCATTGAGCTATAGGGCAATAACAGTGCTGACGGGACTCGAACCCGCAAACCCCTACGTGAAAGGCAGGTGACTTTACCATTTTGTCTACAGCACCATATACGAGGGGACTAGGAGAGCGAACCTAGAACAACAGTTTTGTCGACTGTGATGTTGCCAGTTACACTATCCCCCCGTAATAACAGCGATGGGAATTGAACCCATATCTGCCAGCTTATGAGGCTGGTGCATTAACCGTTATGCTACGCTGTTTCAAGCATCGGGTGAGACTCGAACTCACGATTGACGGTTTTGCAGACCATCGCCTTAACCAACTTGACTGAGGAAGCCCGCGTCGCCAAAGGGCGCAAGGGCAAGTCTCAGTGTTGGCTACCGATGCAAGAAAAATGGAGATCTTATTCAATTTTCAAGGTTCAATATTAAGCTAAAAAATATATTTTCTAAATTGAACAAATAGATTAATAATTAATAGCTTGTCATTAATTTATTGCAGCAAAAATTATAGTAGTATGCGTAATACTTCAAAAAGACTGATGCTGGTTTTTAACTAAACTATACTATTGATAATTTTCTATATTTACTGCGGAAAAATATAGTATTTCAGATAAAGTCCCCGAGCTGAAAAGTTAAATTCTTCATGACAATTTTTCTCTTTGTTCAGAGATATCAAATTATTTGTATGTATTAGTTTCACAAAGCTTTAAGCTGAAAATAGCCAGCTATATACCTCAGAAAAGTAACTCGAAGTATCAGCGTTTTAGCTAGTAAACTTGTAAATATGTATAGCAAATGCAGTAATATACTCTTACAAATGAAAGCTATATTCCTTAATGCTTTTAGTTTAAGTAAGCCATTTTTATGCTTACTAATAAAAGCATGATTTACAATACGACCAAATACTTTGCTAGGCGTATACCTAGATAAGATAACTAAAAAAGCTAACTATGCAAAAAGCTATGATAATTTGATTATTTTATATCTGCTAGTTCGGTAACTATAAAGTACTGAGCGGGGTTAAACTAGCGACGAATTCTGTATCAGCAGATGTTGTGGATAACAACATAAACTATGCTCTGGATAGGAGGATTCTATTGTGGAGAGTTGCCAAGAATATAGATTTGCTTCGCTATTGATGAAATTAAATTTTGAAGTAGCTGTATTCATTGGTTTCGACCTCCTTTTTGTTTGAGCTTTGTGTAGTATAGCACTATTTTTTGCTTTTCTGCTATTTTTTGAAAAAAGTTTTTTATGGTTTCAAGTTCGCGCTTAATAAATATGATTTTGACAATGTGATTATTATTTGTTCACAGTAATCTAGAATTAAATTAAATAATATTGACATGGTTTTGTGGTACTAAAAGAATGGTTAAAGGGAGCAAAATCTAATATATGGCTATCAAATATTCTCTGGCGGAGGGGATAAAAATCTATTCGGCTGCTAGAATTTAGCTTAAATTAAGTTATTTTTTAGAAAGTCTACTCTCAATTATTCCCACAAGGCAAGATCTTAATCCTTTGCTAGTATGAGTAGCGCAGTTTCCTAAACTTGGCTACCAAGTATTTATGGCGATGGGAAAAGTTATTACCGTTGCGAATCAAAAAGGAGGCACCGGAAAAACTTCCTGTGCTGTACATCTTCTTCATTGGTGTAGTCAACAAGCTAGCACTTTGTTCTGTCACACAGCAATTCTCATTTTGAAAGTTAGCGGAAGTTTTCCGCTAACTTACTCTCGACCCGTGCACAGGAGACTGTCTCGCTTGTAAGATTTATGAGTGGAAAATATTAATTCGATTCAAAATACAAGATGACGTAATCGATTTTGTACTGCGAGCGGTTTGAATACGACAGTTAGTATTAAAATATATAATAAACCTTCAAGGTGGTAGCTAGATTAATTATTATCGCCGTGAGAAATTTTCGACTTGAACTTGGTGCTGAAAAATCACGGTAAGCTTTTAAAAAGCTTTTTAGCTCCGAGAAACGGAATTATGGGAATTAGAAAAAATTGAACTCGGAAAATGTCCACTATCTTATAAATTAAGATACACTCAAAAATTCCCCTAATATAATGTCCACTAAATCGTTTTTGTCTGTAACTTTCAGGACTTTTTGGGCTCTTGCACACTTTTGGTGAAACGAATCCCTGGCGATCGCTAATCCCCCAAATCCCAAGTGAAAAATCAGAATTCGGGACTTGTTCGCGATACCATTTCGCGAACAAGATGTCATTAGCAGTTTCATTGGCTTGTTCCGCAGAGCGATCGCTTATTGCGGAAATTTTAGCTTGTTAATGAAAAATTCTCGATATCATAAGCTATAAGATAAAGCTCAAGATGGTAGAACGAGAAAATGACTGATGATTACGAAAAATATGAACAAGAATGTCACCGAATAAGAGAAGAAAATAAAAAGTTACTCAATGATTTTGCCCAGTGGCTAACGAGTGCCAATTTAAAAGATAAGACGATCAGGCAACATCTGGAAAATGTCGAATTCTACATTAATGAATATCTTCTATATGAAGATACAGTCGAAGCAAAAGATGGGGCTTACGCTATAGGTATGTTTCTTGGTTATTGGTTTATTAAAAAGGCTGCATGGTCAAGTCCTGCACAAATCAGGAGTCATGCTGCGAGTCTCAAAAAATTTTATACTTTTATGAATCAAAAGGGGTTAATAGACTCGGACGAACTGAATCGATTAAAGGAAACTATTAAAGAAGAGATGCCAGAATGGATTGCCACAATGGAACGCTATGATGACCCCTCAATTAAAGATATGGGAGAAGTATGGGGTATCGAATATTGATGAATATCTCTCTTGTTGGGCTAAAACTTACATAAAACCCTCTTCTTGAGTAGTTCATGACTGGCACGACCATACATTTGACGTTTGAGCATCTTAAGACGATTGATTTGTCCCTCCACTGGGCCATTACTCCATGAAAGAGTCACTCCATTCTTGACGGCCTCCCAATCTTCTTTGAGACTAGTAGCAAAACTGATAAAAGCTTTGATTTGACTGGACTCAGCGGATTGATACCAGTCATCTAATTGGTCTGGTTGCTTTCGCCGAACTATATTGGCAAAATTTTGCGCTAATTCAATAGCCTTTTTTAGATTAGGATGTTGTTGTTTGAGTAAAGCAATTGTTTCAGAATCTGAATCACTTTGTTGTTCTGGCTTTCGTAAAATTAGCCAAACGGCACTGCGCACAGTTAACAATGATTTTTGAGGTTCAAAAACTTGAGGCTTTGATTGATTGGTCTTCTTCTGTCCTGTTTTTAATCGTTGAGCCTCACGGAAACGGCGAGTATAACCAGCTACAGTCCCATAACTACCTTGATAACCTTGCTGTTGAATTTCTTGCCATAGTTTGGCTGTATTGTGACAACCATTGTTCCATCGCTCAAGAAGATATTTTTTATAAGGAGCAAGCATACTACGCCCTCGATCACTGCGAACTTTTCTTTCAGGAAAAGTATCAGATTGGAGATAGCGCTCCACTGTTCTTTTGCTAATTCCTAACTTGTTAGCGATGGCAATTTTGGAACAGCCTTGCTGGTTTAAAGCATGTATTTGTTCGTATTTTTCTAATCGTTTGCTACGCTGTAAATCAGCTTGTTCAATGGTCGCTTTAGCTGGTGGTGGTGGAGGAACAGGATTAGCAATAATCTGCTCTGATTCGTTGATGATACTGGCGTTAATGAGCTCTTCGACATTTTTGAGCTCTTGACGATACTCATTGAGTACTATCTCTAAGGGATTAGTTAAATTCTCTAGTAAATGGAAACGATCTGCTACTTGAATTGCTTGAGGACAACCTTCATCTGCCCCTTTTTTATATGCTTTAGCGCGGTCTCTAGAAATTATTTCTACTCCAGGATTTTTTTTTAACCATTCACTCAGCGTTGAAGCTAGGCGGTCAGGGAGTAAATCTATCGGTTGATGTTTCTCTAAATCCACCAATATTGTGCCGTAAGTTTGACACTTACGATAAGCCCAATCATCTACCCCTAGTACTTTTGGTACTTGATATGATGGAGTGGGGATTTTCATCACTAACCTGAGCAGGGTTTGACGACTAGTTTTGACTCCGAAATGTGGAATTAAACGAGAACCAGGTAATCCCCCAATTGCTAACCCAGTTTTGGTCAGTTGAGTGGTTAATCGCTCCGTTTTTCGACCCCAAGGAGGCACGATTGTGGGCAATCTCTCGGTAAAAACGCGACGCCGACAATTCTGGTTCTGGCAGAAGAATTTCTTGGCTTGTAGCTCTAAGCGTACTTGATAACCACCCCAAGATATATCATCTAGACTACGCTGATAGCGACTGTGAATCTTCTCTGTTTTCGAATGACAAATCGGACAAGCTGTTTGCTGGGTCTTGGTTTTAACTTGGATGGTAAGTTGATTTTCTTCGTCACAGAGTTGCCAATATGTTAACTGAAGGCAAAAAAATCCGGCAATAAATGTTGTACCAGTAGGTTGAGATTACTCTGTTGCTGAGTTTGACACATGAATAATTACTTTGATTACGCTTCAAATATTTACTCATAAAATCGAGTTGAATCAGCATAATTTGTTTACGAGTCCCTGAACACCGCGATCGCCAAAACTCATGATGACAATTAAATAAGAGCTATCCCTGAGCAGTAAAAATAGAATTTAGCGATCGCCAGGGATTCGTTTCACCAAAAGTGTGCAAGAGCCGTTAGCGGTGAAAGTTACAGTCAGCTCCTACCCAATTTTTCTGTCGGAATAGGGTCTATTTTCCAATATCTTGACAGTTTCAGCCACAGGTCATAGAGTATTTCCTGACACTAATAAAAATTGACTTATCAATTCTGAAAACTAGTGAGAGTAACACCAGCTCCTAGTGGGGAGTCCCTCTAATTTATATCAAGGAGAAAATCCATTATCCATCCAATCCTTGAACATCTTGATTTGGCTATCTGTCAGGCGAGGAAATGGAGGCGGTGGCATCGGTGCTTCAGAATTGCAAATTCGGGAATAAATAAGTTGAGCGTTCGCCTTAACATCATCATAACTACTCAAATCAAAACGCCACATCATCGGTCCTTGGAATTGCTTGAATAGGGGCTGAATATTATTTTTAAAAGAAATGTTGGCCATAGCTATTACAGTTTGATCTTAGGTTTACTATCGATATTGTTAACTCGTTCCGTAGCAGTTATCATGGATTGTTCTAAGGAGACCCTCCAGAGCTGGCCACTCCCTGCACTAGCCACCAAGCCAGTGCTCTCCATTTCAAATTCGCCGAAATCAAGAATGTATATTGACTCACCCGAAGGATGAAAGCGGATATCAATCGGGCGATGAAACGAATCAGTCGTCACAGGATGGAGAGACCAGTTGCTAGGATCGATCCGGGCAATAGAGCGACCCACGCGCGGACCTTGAGGCGCAGTCATGGGCTTTTCGTCTCCAAAGAGAGCCACAAAGATCTGTCCAGACCAAATACCTTGGGGGGCAATGTCGAATTTGACTGCGGCAGTATTAACCGGGAATTTCAACAGTGGGGGTTCCGGAGGTGGCAACCTATGATGGTTAATCAGCAGGAATTCAGGGTCAGAGCCACGCTGGGGTTGGAACTGGGGAGCTGTTACTGGCGCGCCCCCGATAAAATCTGGCCAACCATACCATTTACCCTCTTGGACTTCAAATAGCAGATCTGGAGCATTGCCAATGGGTCTGCTACCTCGGTCATCAGCACCTTGATCCGTTGCTAGCAAGCGACCATCTGGCAGAAAGCCCAAACCATAGGCATTGCGCAGTCCCCAAGCTACCAGTTCTAAATCTGAGCCGTCAGGATTACACCGCATTATGGCAGCTGTACAGGGTACTTGTCCCGGTATTTTTTGTCCTGGCTGCGTGGGGATTCCAAAAGGGGAAAAAGCTCCTGTTTGCGCCTTTGTATTGCGCTCGCTAGATAGGGGGTTTTCCGTTTCTACATTTACTCCCGCCAGCTCGATCTCGTAGCCGGGAATATCATGAGTATGGGGAAGACACTTCAGCCAGCCCAGATCGTAAGCATCTAGCCCCACAATTCCTGAGTTGGTCATTGCCCCTTGGCTGAAGTAAAGTTTGTTATCTGGTCCCACTGCTACCATATTCGTGTGATAATTTCCCAGCCCTGGTAACTGGTCAAGAACAACAGACCATTCCCCCTCTAAGGATAGGCGACTGATACGCCCAGGATACCCGCCTTCACTGATATATAAATAACCATTGTGGTAGGTTAAACCATTGACTGGCTGGCGCAGCTTGTCCAGCAAACAACTAGTACGACCATCCGGTTGAACTCGATGGATTCTTCCGCCGGGTTTAGCTCCATCAAAGGGTAAACCCGATTCAGCTACATAGAGGTTTCCTCTGGCATCGAGGGTCAGGCTAGTCGGGAAATTGAATCCTTCGGCAATAAGTTCTCTATTCATAATCGGTTTATCTAGCTATGGTTTCAATCAAAATCTACTAGGAGAAAGAACCCTGAGATGAAGACCAGGTAAGCTCCGCTGAGCAAATCTACATTCCAAGTAATCCGACGACGGAACCAGCGACCTAAGAACATCCCCCCTAAAGACATTGACCCGCTGACCAAACCAATTACCAGGGCAGAAAACAGAATCGGATATCCCATTGACCCTAATCCTACCCCAGCAAAGAGATTGTCCATACTCAGAGAGAGGGGTAATCCCCAGAAGGTCCAATTACTATTGGCCACTTCAGTCACATCCTGTTCTTTCCAGGCTAAGTACATAATCAGTAAGCCGCAGGTAAAGAGAATCAATGGACCGAAGATTTGCGCGATCTCATTAAAGGATTGATGTAGCAGATGTCCCCCCATCAAACCAACTAGAGGCATAATGGCTTCGCAGAGCCCGAAGGAGATAGCGATCGCCCATTTGCGCGAGGAACGAATTGGCATCAAGCCAATAGCAGATGCTACTTGTAGATTATCCAGTCCCACTAGGAAGGCAAAAATTGCGATTGCACCCATATTTCCTACCTCGATTACTCCTCACATAAACCGTAGATTTTCAAAATGCCACCGTCTCGCCCGTAGATTAAGGCTCCTGCCACGACGTAATCCCCCCAAATTGCTGGACCCATACAAGCGCCGTAACCACCGTTGTAACCGCCTGTTTGCACGCCGAGATCGTCCTGCCACAGCAGGCGACCATCTTCAATATCGAAGGCGTAAAGAGAAACCTTCGAGGTGGAACAGAAGACCAGATCGTTCACAACCGCAGGCGAACTCAAGCCACATTCACCAGCAGTGGTATACATGGGGGGAGACGAATTACGATACCGAGGGGGATCATGCTCGTTGCCCATCGGCCAGGCATCCTCCAGGCTATTCCAGTCAAGGGCGCGCATGAATGGGGTCGAGGTATAATCAATGCCTGTGGATGGATTGTGATAGTTCGGTCCACCCATGCCAATGAATAATCGCTCCCAACCCGGATGGATCGCTGCTGTGCTGTAAGTGCCGAAATAATTTTCCCCAATTGTCTTGTTCGATACCTCGTTATCAATCCTGGGATTTAGTTCATTTTGCAGTTCCTCAGGGGGATGGGGATCGACGGTGGGGATTTGACGACCATCCTGATAGTAGGGTAACAGCTGACGCCATTCTAGGCATTCCAAGCTCTCGGCGTCAGCAATCATATAACATCCGTTTTTACAACCAATGCCCACAACTTTTTTGCCCTTGCGGACAAACAGAGTGGGTGAGGCCCCAATATCCACATCGTAATCCGTCGGTCGATAACTGCTTTCTGATGGGATCTGCACGAAACCCTGGTACGCTCCAGAATCGGCATCCAGGGCTAACACCCCGTTGGAATATCCAGGGGTTGGCAGTGGGCCATCTGGTACCGGATTGCCAGTAGCGCAATATAATCGATTCAAATCTGGGTCGTAGGCAATAGAGGACCAGACCGATGAGCCCTTGGTTACAGGGTTCCCGTTATAAAGTCGGAAGCCTGAGGGGAATTTTCCTCTGACAACTTGCCCTGGTAAAACATTCGGTTGGTTATCTTTATCCTTCTCAAATTTACAGGTACAGAAAATCCAGATGACCTTCCCTGTCTGCCCATCTAGACAGAAGACAAAGCTGTAGAGGAAGGGATTTTCTCCTTCCCCGATCCCCACATAGACCTTGACCTTGCCCTGCTTATCCTTAACGACTACTGGAGAAGACCATCCAGCTGCGGGGGGATCTCCCTGAGCCATTCCCATATCATTCGTTACAGGTTGGTTCTGGTCTAGATCGGCGTAGCGTAGGTCAGTCACCCAAACCAATTCGAGACTATCGGCGTCGAGACAGTATAGCTTAGCATTGAAAGCGCTGAAATATACCTTCCCTTCGCAGATTGCTGGAGTACAACCCATCCCAGTAAACCCATGGGTATCTCGCTCATCTAAGGGAATCACCCAAGTAAAAGTCTGAGCGATCTCTCCTGTTTTGATATTAATTTTGTAAAATGCTCCGCCATTAGACCCTTCCACATCTTTGCTATTGGCAACTCCAACATATATATATCCATGGAATATCGCCGGGACAGAAAGAATTGAACCGTTCAGTTTTACCTCGTGTAAAACCTTAAAAAATTTCTCGACATTGGCACTATTAATCTTGCTACCAGAATCGATATATCCAGTATGGGCTTGGTCACCGTGGTACATCCACCAGTTAGGGATTGACTGGGTATTTTGAGTCATGTCTTGGTTTTCCTGTAGTTCTGATGATTCAACATTTTCTTTTTCATATATTAAGTGTTTAGTTGGTAAGGATTTTCACGTCTCTTGCAATGCGTATACTTTCAAAATACCTCCTTCTCTTCCATAAACTAATCCTCCCGCTACGACGTAATTGCCCCAAATTGCTGGTCCGAGACAATAACCGTAGCCACCGTTGTAACCTCCAGTTTGCTCACCAATGTCGTCTTGCCACAATAAACGACCATCCTTGACATCAAAAGCGTAAATGGAAAGCTTGGATGTGGAGCAGAATACCAGGTCGTTCACTACAGCAGGCGAACTCAATCCGCACTCTCCAGCCGTCGTATACATAGGGGGGCGGGCTTTGAGATAGCGCTGCGGATCATGATCGTCCATTGGCCAAGCATCCGCTAACGTATCCCAATTAATCACTCGCATAAAAGGTGTCGTAGTGTAGTCTATTCCTGGAGCAACAAAATTATAATTCGCCCCTCCCATGCCAATAAACAGAAGCTGCTCATCGGGATGGATTGCTGCACAACTGTAGGTTCCAGAGTAATTTTCTCCTAAGGTGGCATTCGATTCTGCATTCGTGACATGGGGATTGAGTTGGTCGCTCCCACTATGGGGGTCAACGGTAGGAATCTGAGACCCATCGTTATAGTAGGGCAGAAGTTGCCGCCAGCCTATTAGCTGCAAGCTTTTGGCATCTAGAATAAAATAACCACCACTTTTGCCACCTATACCCACTACTGTCCGAGTAGCTGTCGGATTGGTTCCAGGATTGTCATTATTAATCCCTGGTTTGACAAAGATGGTCGGAGATGCTCCAACATCAACATCCATATCCGAAGGGCGGTAGGTACTCCCTACTGGAACCTGGAAGAAGGCTTTAAACTCTCCAGTTGAAGCATCTAGAGACAGCAAGCCGTTGGAATAACCAGGGCTGGGCAGGAGTCCGTCTGGAACTGCGTTGCCAGTACCGCAGTATAATTGATTCAACTTGGGCTCATAGGCGATCGAAGACCAGACTGAACATCCTTTGACTACAGGCTCGCCTTCAAATACCCTAAAGCCCTCCGGTAATGGTCCCTGAATTGTTTCAGCAGGTAGTACATTCGGTTGATTGTTTTTTCCTGCTTCAAACTGGTTGGTACAGAAGATCCAGATTACCTTACCCGTCTGGGCATCCAAACAGTAGACAAAGCTATAGAGGAAGGGATTTTCCCCTTCACCAATGCCGACATAGACTCCGCCATTGACAACGAGAGGGGAGGACCATCCTGCTGCTGGCGGGTATCCCTTTCCCATGTCATTGGTCACGGGTTGGTTGTGAGCTAGATCCGCATAGCGCAGATCAGTCACCCAGCATAATTTGAGGTTATCTGCGTCGAGACAGTAGAGTTTGCCGTTGAAGGCAGTAAAGTACACTTTCCCTTCGCATACTGCTGGAGTAGTTCCCATGCCAGTGAAACCATGGGAATCTCTCTCATTGAGAGGAATATCCCAGGTAAAAGTTCCCTCGATCAATCCAGTTTGAATATTAATCTTAAAAAAGGAGCCTCCAATGGAACCCTTAGCTTGATGACTATTGGCGATTCCGACATAGATGTATCGGTTCACAACCGCAGAAACTGAAAGAATTGGTCCAGGTAATTGAATATTGTGTAAAACCTTGAGGGATTGCCTAACATTGGTACTGCATATATTGCTGCCACACTCGACATAGCCGGTATGGCCGGGATTGCCATGATACATCCACCAGTTGGGTGGTGAGTTGGACGCTTTCGTCATTGTGCAGTTCTCCTTCATCACATTCTATTATTCTGCTGATATCTCATTATTCATGAGCTCTACCTTGGAGCGACCAGCTAAAATCAGACTGAGCAGCCCTGAAATGACAACTCATACAGCTATTTCCTCCTGCACCAGTAGCGTCATTCTGCGATTGAAAATAGGTTTCAATCGCCGCATTGGTGATGTTGTTAATGGGAAAGGCTTGCCCCGCATCCTGGGGATAGATACCCCCCTGTTCCATCGTCAGGAAATTATTTGGTTTAGAGGGCCATTGGGTAAACACCAATTGGTAGTTTTTCCAGACTGTTTCTTGGAGCAATTTCTGATATTTTTGATTGATTTCTGTTGTGGAGGGGTGGGGGGCATCATCGGGGATGGGGTTGAAACGAGTTACCTGCACCGGGATGCGTTCTGACTTGGGCTGTAGTGGAGGAATCTGGGATGGAGGTCGATTGGCATAACCCCCAATGGTTTGGGGTTCGTTCTTTCCGTTATTAAATGACAGGGGAATCTCAGGATTTACTCCAGGCTGATGCTTTACGTTATCCACTTGTTCAAAGGTAGACCAGATCCATTCTGGGCGAGTCGCTAGTTTCTGCACTATATGCATCCCCACTAGACCCATTTTTTTCGGTACACAGGATTTAGTATCAGGATTGTAAACTTGGGCTTCAACCCAATAATAGCGACTGAGATCATCCCTCCGCGGCTCGTTGGGTTCGGTAATCATCTCTCGCCACGCCCCCTTGAGCATAATTGCTCCCACCTTATAGGGCTCAGCTGTGCTTTCTGGCATCTGCACCGGTTGAGCCTGAGCCAGGTTTTTTAACAGATACAGCCAAGTCTCGGAGTATTTATTTTGGCCGCGCACAAAATTATATTGCGCCTTGTTGAAGCGAACTTCGTAGCGAGCGTAATTTTTATTTTGGTCGATCAGCGGCAAGGAAAATGCTTGGTTAGTCTCATCCAGAACTGTCCCGATCTTAGATGCCATCACAAAAACCCGCTTGCCAGGTTTGGCATTATCGCAGGGATTGATCGGATTGTCATAGGATGACCAAGGTGCAGGTCTGAACTTTCCTTGCCCGAATAATTCAAAAGCCTCTTTGTAAGTCCCCCACACAACAGGGGTGCTATTAGACGCATTCAAAAAAATCTCCGGGTTATCTGGCTCCTTCGCTACGCCCCGCACGCCAGAAACAGCAGGCCAGTTGAGAGCGATAAAAGATTCCCAAGAAAAATTGTCAAAAAAAGGTCGCGGATTAGATTTCAGGCCAGGCGGAACGGGATCTGCTGTCGGGATTTTTCCGCTGATTTTGGGTTTTGGCAAATCGATTGGTGACCCAGACATTGCCACCTGAGTTCGGGTCAGATTTTCTGTCTCTAGGTTGCTGGCTTGACTACTGCTAACGTTAAAACAGAGAGTAACCAGAAGGCAAAAGGTAAAAAAGCAGCCAACTATTATTGTGATTCTCTGAGCGAACTTCTTTTGAATGTCAGTCATAATAAAATTCATATATTAAGAGCATTCTCATAACAGAACATCTCGAAAAATTGCTTTAGTCCTCCTGAGCTTAGATCCTAGAGCGCAGATACCACCCAGACGACGCGCGATGAAACCATTGAGGACTACTAGTCATAAACCAAAAGATACCAAAAACTGTCCCAGAAGAAATATTTCTTAATCAGACTTAACACTGCTCTTTTCGTTAAAATAAAGATTTAATTTAAAAATCAAAATAACAAACATTTATACTACAAAAGTTGGGATTTCCGATAATTACCACAATCGGCGATTGAAATCAAAACATCAGTGCCGGAAAAAGACGACAAATACTGTCGAATTAAAATATCTACCAGATGTATAATTCTCTCAAAGACTATAACTATAAGTCTTAAAATGAACTACCCCACTACAAGCAGACGGGGTATCAGATTCATTCAATAGAGCAACTAAGAGCGTTCAATATGAGTCAAATATCAGACTATGATTTCTTCTCTCCTGAAGTGGTTAAGCTTTATGTTTTTGAATGTGGAAGATTGGAGTTCGATAGCATAGAAACCTTTGGCATTGCTGAGAATGACTATACTTTCGCAGAAATTCACCCAGAATTTGGATTTCTGGGCTGAGTTATCAAAACTTGAAACTGGCGGGTTAGGAGGCTAGACGAAGAATTCGGTCTAGCTCAGGAGACTGTGGCGGGAAGTCCGCTTCAGAAGCGGACTTAGGAGAAAGCACACGACTAATGGCAAAATGCTGAAGTCCTAGTAATAATCCCCACAAATACCCTTGGAAATAAACAAAATTTGGTTTGGAGAAGTGACATTGAAAAACCAGAAAATAGCCGATCAATTCTAGAGGCATAAACTGCTGCATACCCAGACCTCGCTGCTTAAGAGAGCCAGGTTCACTCTATCATTAGAGCCTCTGACAACTCACCAGGCTATAGCCTTCCTTATTTCTTAAGTATTTATACTCAGGAGGCGAGGACAAAATCTGCAAAAGTATAGTTGATTTCAAGACTGAAAATTCCCAAAGCCAGAGTTCCTTCTTATTCAGTGCTCAGAAGAGTTATGGTTGATTTAGATTACGAAGACCTACAGCGAGTCTTTAATCAATGGAGCCAAGAATATAGTTTGATTCCCGCATCGGAATGGATTTCTATTGATGGCAAGAGCCTCAAAAATACTGTTAGTAATTACGACAATGCAAAACAGAACTTTATCAACTGCATTTCGGCTTTCTCTCATCAAAGAAAATTAGTTTTAGGGGTCAAAATGATGGAAAACAAGAATGAAAGCGAAATTAACGTCGTTAGAGACTTAATTGAGTTATTAGATTTAACTGGCGTAGTTTTTACTTTTGACGCTCTTCATTGTCAAAAAAAACCTTATCAGCGATCGCATCTTCAGGTAACGACTACTTAGTTAAAGTTAAAGCCAATCAACCGAAACTATACCAACAAATAGAAACTGAATCGAATCAGCAACCAGCAAAACAAACGGTGGAACATCAGGAAAAAACTAGAGACCGTAATAGTTATCGCAAAGTCGAAGTGTTTGAGCCTCCCAAAAATCTTGACCCGCTATGGATTGGTGTCGGTTCTGTGATTAAAGTCGAACGCAGT
>JAAUYH010012588.1_pt1 | contig 16512 bp, 15 predicted proteins | sample 7278061 | NCBI WGS metagenome assembly JAAUYH01 (sample SAMN14350203, study PRJNA611818) | marine sediment metagenome | isolation source: surface marine sediment (0.6m) | place: French Polynesia: Moorea | collected 2018-08 | reverse complement strand
CATTTTAAACTGGTGGGTAATTTTCTCCGTGCGGCACTAGATTAATCTACTTGTATGAACTGGGGATAGATTTGATTAGGGGGAATTAATACCGTGAAGATTTGTGATCACACCAGCTACAATTAAAACTTCCCCGACACGACGTACCCAAAGTGGTGGCAATTGCCAAAATATTCCATCCCCTTGATAACGTTTGCTGCTTAGTTTCTTGGGTAATGCAGGTATTCCTTGATTGCTAGAAGATATTTGCCAAGAACAACGAAACGGGGCAAGATCGTTGCCAAAAACTTCTTTATATTACTCTCCATTAATCAACTGCTGAGTAAAAGCTTTCAGACCTTTTGAGGCTAACAAAGAACTCCCTTTAAATATCTCTGATTGGGTTGCTTTGCGACCTAAAACTCGCTCAAAACATAGCTCGAAAAACCGAAAATTACTATTCGTTGCCAAGATATAATTTTTAAACATATCTGAGTTGAGCAATTTACCAACAAGTTCGCGAGTTGTTAATTCTCCATTCAGATATAAGGATTCAAGACGAGAATTATGATGAAAATCTAGATCGCGATTTTCCTTAAATAGTTGCCTGTATACTGCCTTTAACGTCACTAAGTTATTTCCCTTGGATAAAGAATTTAGTTTGTTTTGCTTATTGTCAAATGGATACAATTCAGAAGAAGGCAATGACTGCATTCAAAGAGAACTATTCATCATAAAAAGAAATTAAATCAACGAAATATAGTTGCAATATTAGAATTTAATCACTATTTTTCACCATAATTGATAAATAAATTTACTTGTTATTTAAATAGGAAATTATTGAAGCTTAATTTCTCTAATTGCAAGCTTAAGAAAAATTATATTTTCGGCAAGTAACAAGAAGCTATATTATCTCTAGACAAACGACATAAATAGAACTATTTTGGAGAACTAAGATAAGATGCTCAATTTAACTTTTTTGGCGGCTACTACCTCTGCTATACCCCACACAGTTTCCTGGAGTCCCTTAGTTGGAATTGTTATGATTATTTGTAATATTGGTGCGATCGCCTTGGGTAAATATGTCTTGCCCAATCCTGGTGTAGGTGCTGCTTTGCCTATGCCAGAAATGTTTGGTGGCATGGGTTGGCCTGCTTTACTTGCTACCACTAGTTTAGGTCATATAATTGGTATCGGTGTAATTTTAGGACTAGCAAATACCGGTCTTCTTTAAAATTCTTCAAAAAACAACCCTTTGACTGCATCTCAAAGGGTTAATTTATAATGCTTCGATGGCTCCCCTACAAAAGACGTGACCCCAACCGAATCGCCTTTGTGACTTCTGACTACATGCGGCGACGGACGGCTGAAATGCCAGATACACGCTCTGGCATCGCGTCCTCAACTATGCGCCTTTGTGACTTCTGACTTGCAACTAAGTCTCCAGTGACTTTTGATAACTGGTATAAAATACTTGCCCTCCAAAGTTTTGGTACGAATATAGTTCCCTACTACTAGGGTGTTGATTTTGTGAAAAGCGATCGCTCTAACCAAATTCAATTTAGTATTAATTGGTAAGGCTTTGAAGATTTTGTCACTGGTGGGTTATTTCCACCGCACCGCACTAGTAATACTAGCAATAGCAGCAAAATTTCTCCTTCAATCACTCTGACTCTCCTTGCTAATCCAGTACCAAGCATTAAAGCAGCCTAAAGCCACGCCAATTATTAGCAACATTAGCGTCCAAGAGTATTTACTTTGGCTATGGGTATCGATCCATATCCCTAAGCCAATCCCCAGTAAAGTAGGAATAGCTACCGACCAACCCACCATACCAAACATGCCTAACCCAAACCAGATGTTTTTTGCTTCTTTTCTGGCTTTAATTTTGCGATCGCTTTTACGGGAAATTTGATGCTGAAAGTTTTTATCCATGTCCTAACTCCTGAAAATGACGCATCATACTAGCTTCAAATTGTGCTAAAGCCGAACGAGTTAGTTTTTCTTTTTCATCCAAAATTTGAAATTGTTCGGCAACGGTTTGCTTAAGAGTTTCTAAGTTGTTTCCTTCAATAGCATTACGAGTAGATACTAAAACCTCGTGACCGCATTTAACTAAAATTCCCTCGTCTACCGCCACAAATATTTCGACGACCGTCTCTGTAGTAAAACTGAGTATTCCAGGGACTAATGCAGCGACAAAATCCACATGGTTAGGTAACAAACAGAAATGACCGTTTTCTGCTTCGGCGATAACTTTAGTAACTTCGCGGTTGATTAAAACAACTGTAGGAATTAAAACTTTTAAGTTCATCATCTTTTGATTTCTCCATGATGTAACAGTTTCTTTAGCCATTCTGGTTCAAAAGCCAGACAAAAATCATCTACGTCACAAAATAAGGAGTCTAAACTAAACATAGGGCAGGTTTACTGAAAAAAAGTCGTTATTTTCAGCTTACTACCTGTCCCTTTTTTGCTCCCGAACTCTCACTTTAATCTAGCGATGAATACCAATTTTTCTACTTTGTTTAAACCTAAAAAACCTTTTTTAAAGCTTTTCTTAAGTAGCATTTCTATTTTAGCTTTAGGCGTAGTTCGTCCAATTTATGCCCAAGTAGTAGAAGACAAGACATTATCAACCACTGTGACTACTAATGATAATCGTAATTTTGTGATTAATAATGGACAACAAGTAGGAGACAATTTATTTCACAGCTTTAAAGAATTTTCTGTTCCTACCAATGGTTCAGCCAACTTTAACAATTTACCAACCATTAAAAATATTATTAGTCGCGTTACTGGTTTGTCTTCTTCTAAGATTGATGGAATTATTCAAAATAATGGCACGGCTAATTTATTTCTCATCAATCCCAACGGCATTATTTTTGGTACAAATGCGGTTCTTAATCTAGGTGGTTCTTTTATTGCCACTACTGCCGAAAGCTTAATATTTGAGGATGGCAAGGAATTTAGTACCAAGGATACTAACTTACAATCATTATTGACTATCAGAACCCCCATAGGATTACAGTTTGGCAAAAATAGTGCCAGTATTACCAACCAATCTCAGTTAATAATTGCCGCTCCTAGCGATACCACAGGAGAAAGTAAAGTAAATATTGGTTTATCTGTGCCACCAGAGAATACCCTAGCTTTAATTGGTGGAGATATTGTAATTGACGGTGGAGCGGTGACTGCCCCTGGGGGCAATATTGAATTAGGTAGTGTTGCTGCTGATAGTTTTGTTGCTCTCAATTCTGATGTTAAAGGATGGGAGCTTGCCTATCCAGAAAAAACCCAGTTTCAGGATATTGTCTTAGATAATTTGGCTGCGGTTGATGCTAGTAGTGAAGGCGGTGGAGATATCGATGTTCGTGGCAGAAAAATTCAGATTTTAAATGGTTCGGCGATCGTATCTGATACCACTGGCTCAAAAAATGGCGGTGCAATATCTATTAATGCAGATCAATCATTAGAAATTATCGGCAGTGACCTCACCGAACAGAATTTAGAACCTTTTTTTGCCACAATCGGTATTTTTGTGCCTGCTCCCAGTCGTTTATCCGCTAATACCTTTAGCGCAGGTAATGCTGGTAATATCTTCATTACTACAGAAAAACTTTCAATCACAGATGGCGCACAAATACAAGCAGTAACTGTTCCCGATCGCCTCAATCCCGATCGATCATTGGGGGAAGGGGGCAATATTTCTATTGCAGCCGAGAAGTTAATTAGGCTCCAAGGCGTAAAACCTCTTTTAGGGGTTGCTGATAATGCTTCAAAATTATTGCCGTTATCTACAGATGGAGATATTTCTACTAATTTAAATCGTTTTATTGAAATTGGTAGAAGCAGCAGGATAGATGCCTCATCCTCTAATAATGGCAGAAGTGGCAACATTAATATTATTACTAATCAATTAAAGCTACAAGACGGGGCTGTCATTCAAAATATTCCTTTTGCTAGAGGCAGTGGCGGAGATATTAACATCTCAGCAGCCGAATCAATAGAAATTGCTGGAAATTCTGAACGAAATGGTAGTGTCGGTAGCATAATTGCAGCTAATGCTTTTGGTTTAGGAGATGCAGGTAATATTGAGTTGACTACTGGTAAATTGTCCCTGCTAGAGGGAGGGGGTATTAGTACCAGTACCCTGACGACAGCTGAGGGGGGAGATATTACCTTAAATGCTACCGAAATAGAAATTTTAGGTACTTCTGGTAATGGAGAGTTAAAAAGTGGCTTGGGTTCAGAAACTTTTGGTGCAGGAAAAGCAGGCAATCTGCTGGTAAATACAGATAAACTAACTATCGCCGATGGAGGGCAAATTACTGTTAGAGGAACGGGTTCTGGTTCTCCTGGTAATCTGGAAATTAAGGCTAATTCTCTTGATTTGAGCGATCGCGCTATGATTACTGCCGCTACTGCATCAGGTGCGGGGGGAAATATAAAACTCCAGCTTCAAGATAATCTAACTCTCAGAAAAAATAGCATCATCTCTGCTCAAGCTGCTGGTAATGCTAATGGAGGCAACATAGATATTGAGGCTAATTTTATTTTGGCTGTACCTGGAGAAAATAGCGATATTTTAGCCAAAGCAGTGCGGGGCAATGGCGGTAATATCAATATCATTACCCAGGGCATATTTAATTTAACAGAGCGCAGTTCTGAACCAGCCAATACCACTAATGATATTGACGCTAGTTCTCAATTTGGTTTAGCAGGTTCAGTGAGGATTAATCTGCCACAAATAAGTTTTGCTCCAGAATTTTTTAATTCCTCGGCAGGGATAGTGGATGTGAATTATTTACTGAAAAATAGTTTTTGTCGCCTTAGTAAGAATAGTAGTTATATCGCTACTGGTCGCGGTGGCATTCCTGTTGTTCCCGAAAATGATTTATCTACTGAAGATACTTGGGAAGATTGGCGGATATTAGCAGAAGCAGAAGTTGGCGGAGTTGGGTCAGTTGAGGAAGTTAGAGAAGTTGAGGAGGTACAGGAGATTGAACCAATTCAAGGATGGGTAAGAAATCGTCAGGGAAAGGTAGTTTTAACGGCTCAAGCTTTGGTGGTTACTCCCCATACTCCAGCCACAAATGCATTAAGTTGTAACTAGTAGTTCAACAGGGCAACAATGGATTTAATTTTATGTCATCAGACGGTAGATTTTGATGCTTTAGGTGCGGCAATTGGGTTATCGTTGCTTAAACAAGGGGCAAAAATTGTGTTGACTGGTGGTGCTCATCCTGCGGTCAAAAATTTTCTGGCTTTACACCGCGATGAATTTGCTTTTGTCGAGTTGCGCAGTGTTGACCCAAAAACCATTAACACAATTAATATTGTCGATACCCAAAAACGCGACCGACTGGGTAAGGCTGCTGACTGGCTTGATTTGCCCAATGTCGATGCCATTGAAATTTACGACCATCATCTGGATTTAGATGCCGATATTCCTGCTACGGCAAAATATACAGAAAATTTAGGGGCAATTACCACTTTGATCGCCGAACTCCTGCAACGACAAGCGATCTCCATCACCCCCTTTGAAGCTACTGCCATGGCATTGGGTATTCATGTGGATACTGGTTCACTGACTTTCGATCAAACTACTCCCCGTGATGCCAAAGCCTTAGCCTGGTTGATGGAGATGGGAGCAAATGTCAAAATTATCTCGGAATATGTTGAACCTGGCTTGTCTAACAAGTTACAAGAGTTATTAAAAGAGGCTCTAGAAAAGTTAGCCAAATCTACCATCAGGGGTTATGTGGTGGCTTCGGTACTCTTAGAAACCGATGATTTTGTCACGGGGTTATCTGCTCTAGCAGCCAGATTAATCAATCTCACCGAAAGCGATGTCTTGTTACTAGGTCATCAATACAGCAAGAACAATAGTAAAAAATTAATCGTCATCGGGCGATCGCGTTTGGATGAAGCTAATCTCAATCAACTGTTTACTCCTTTTGGCGGTGGTGGACATCCTCAAGCTGCTTCCCTGTCTATCAATACAAATGAACCAAAAATTGTCTGGCAACAGTTGATTGCCCAATTAGAAGAATTGATTCCTAGTCCACCTACAGCCAGGGATTTAATGTCATCTCCAGTACGCACCATTCGCCCCGATACTACCATCGAACAGGCGCAGAGAATCTTATTTCGCTATGGTCATTCGGGGTTATCGGTAGTGAATGAAAGCGATCGCCTGGTGGGGGTAATCTCCCGTCGGGATATCGATCTGGCTCTCCATCACGATTTTAGTCATGCCCCAGTTAAAGGATACATGACCAGGAATCTCAAAACCATTACCCCCGATACTTTGTTGCCAGACATTGAGTTACTGATGGTGACTTACGATGTGGGTAGATTGCCTGTCTTAGAAAACGAACAGTTAATTGGCATTGTTACCCGTACCGACGTTTTACGCCAACTCCATCAACAACGCACCGAAACCCAGGTAGATCCCACGGCAAAAATCACCCTCACTTCCCGTCTCTTACCTACCCTGGAACAACGATTAGAACCAGCAATTTGGCAGCTACTGTGCCAAGTAACCAAAGAAGCACAACAACGAGGTTGGAATTTGTATTTAGTGGGGGGAGGAGTTAGGGATATCTTGTTAACTGCTGATGATGAACCTTTACTACTACAGGATATTGATTTGGTAGTAGACGGCTTCCATCGTTCGATGGATGACCGTGCGGGAGTGGAATTAGCTTCTACCATTCAGGCTTTATATCCCCAGGCGCGTTTATCCATCCATGGCGAGTTTCAAACGGCGGCATTACTGTGGCATAAAGACCCCGTACTGGGCAACCTCTGGCTGGATATTGCTACCGCCAGAACCGAATTTTATCCCTATCCCGCCGCCAACCCCGAAGTAGAAGCCAGTTCCATTCGTCAAGACTTATATCGCCGTGATTTTACCATTAATGCTCTAGCAGTTAGACTTACACCCCCCAGAAAAGGTGAATTTTCCCGCAAAGGAGACTTATTAGACTTTTTTGGTGGTTTATTAGACTTGCAGTCCCGTCAAATTAGAGTTCTTCATCCCAATAGCTTTATCGAAGATCCTACCCGCATTTATCGGGCAGTTCGCTTTGCCGTGCGCTTGGGCTTTAGAATTGAATCCGAAACTGAGGCATATATCCGCTATGCCATTCAAAGTGGCGTATACGAAAAATTAAGAACCAGAGAACGCAATTTACCCGCCTTAACCACTAGATTGCGCTCAGAATTAAAATATATCCTGCAAGCTAATTACTGGAAACCAGCAGTTAAACTACTAGCAGATCTAGATGCCTTGCGCTGTCTCCACGAAGATTTAGTCTTAACCCCCCAATTATGGTGGCAAATACGAGCTTGTTCTGTCTGGTTACGTTATCTCGATCCAGAACATAATTGGCAACATTGGTTAATCAGATTAGAAGTGTTAATTGCCTATTTACCCCTAGCAGATAGAATTGCCCTGGCTAAGAGTTTGCAGTTACCTAAAGATAGTGAACGACGATTAACTCAGCTAGAACAGTTGACAACCAAAGTGGGAGCAAAACTCTTAGAATGCGTCAGTCCTAGTCAAATTTATCAGTTATTGCATCCCTACGATCGCGTGGCTTTAATTCTGTTTGCGGTCAGAGAGACACCGCCTGGGAAAGACGTGGCTGCCTCTGACTTCGTTAAAACTACGAGAAAAATTCGTCGTCTGGTTTGGCAATACCTGACGAAATTATCCCAAATTAAACCACTACTAACTGGTAATGACTTAAAACAACTAGGCTATCAACCAGGACCTATTTATAAGCAAATTCTGGCAGATTTATTAGTGGCTACTTTAGATGGTCAGATAAGCGATCGCTCTGAGGCGGAGGCTTTGGTAGGAGAGCATTATCCTTTAGCAATGGAGAATCGGGATTAACTCACAAGGGTAGGTTTTTCACATTTAATGGTATGGGATGACGGGGAGACTGGGAGAGCGGGTGGAAATGCTTCTGGTCAAGAAGCTTATTCCACACCCGCTAGGGGGGACGGGAAGAAATTTTTTGCCAAAATCAGTATAAAAAAATACTTGAATTATATATTTTTCTACTTAATGAAAGTGCTTGCTCGCCCTTTTGTAAAAAGTATACTCTTGTAAGATCGGGATTAGGGGCTACTAAACTAGAATAAAATGGTTTATTAATTTTAATAATAGTGGTTTATCAAACAAAAAATATAAATAATATAAATACTGTGGCGGCAATTTTAGCTAAAGCAGAAACAGGAGCAGATATTGACGAAGCTGAAGGTTCGATCTTACTACAGTCAGAAAATCCAGCAGCCAGAAAAGCGATCGCTCAAACAGCAGACAACCTCAGAAAAAAACAGGTAGGGGATACAGTTACCTACGTCATTAATCGCAATATCAACTTTACCAACATCTGCGAACAACACTGTAGTTTTTGTGCCTTTCGCCGTGATGCCGATGAATCTGGGGCATTTTGGCTCACTCAAGAACAAATTATCAATAAAGCTACTGAAGCTGTTGCTTTGGGCGCGACAGAAATTTGTATGCAGGGAGGATTAAATCCCGCTGCCAAAATTAACGATAAGTCCCTACCTTACTATTGGCATCTGATAAGCGAGATTAAAACCCAATTTCCCCAACTCCATTTACATGCCTTTTCCCCCCAAGAAATCCAATTTATCGCCAGGGAAGATGGTATTAGTTACCAAGAGGTCTTAACAGCTTTAAAAGAGGCAGGATTGGGTTCAATGCCAGGTACAGCTGCGGAAATATTAGATGATGCAGTCAGAAAAATAATTTGTCCTGAAAAAATCAATACTGCCACTTGGCTAGAGATAATTAGCACCGCTCATCGTTTGGGTATCCCCACTACTAGCACCATGCTATCTGGTCATGTAGAAACACCCCAGCAGCAAATAGAGCATTTAGGTAAATTGCGGACGCTCCAACAGACGGCAGTAGCCAAAAACTATCCTGCTAGGATCACCGAATTTATTATCTTACCCTTCGTCGGACAAGAAGCACCCCCAGCAATTCGCCATCGAGTCGGCAGAGATCAGCCAGTGTTAGCTGATACTTTACACCTCACAGCCGTGGCTCGTATTTTTCTGGGCAATTGGATTCCTAACCATCAACCTAGTTGGGTAAAATTAGGGCTAGCAGGAGCAATAAAAGCTCTAGCCAGTGGTTGCAACGATTTGGGTGGTACCTTAATGGAAGAACATATTACTACTATGGCAGGAGCAAGGGGCGGAACTTGCATGACACCAGAAGCATTGCAGGCTGCGATCAAATCTCTCAATCGACCATCCCAACAAAGAAATACTATTTATCAATATCTGTCAAATTAAGCTATTTATCACTGAAAAACTAAAATCTTTACCAAAATTTGTTAGTTGTCAAGCTAAGTTTGTAACACAAATAGGCAAAGGTTAGTTTAATATTTACTTTGAAATAGTCAAGAGTCAATTAAATGAGAATATTAGTAACTGGTGGTGCTGGTTTTATAGGCTCCCATCTAATCGATCGCCTGATGGCACAAGGACACGAGGTTATTTGCTTAGATAACTTTTATACTGGTCATAAAGAAAATATCATCAAATGGTTGGATAACCCCTACTTCGACTTAATTCGTCACGATATTACCGAACCAATTCGTCTAGAAGTAGATCAAATATATCATCTTGCTTGCCCGGCTTCCCCCGTTCATTATCAATATAATCCCGTAAAAACAATTAAAACTAACGTCATGGGAACGTTGAATATGTTGGGGTTAGCTAAACGAATCAAAGCTAGATTTCTTTTGGCTTCTACTTCCGAAGTCTATGGAGATCCTGATGTCCATCCTCAACCAGAAGAATACCGCGGTAATGTCAATTGCATCGGTATTCGTAGTTGTTACGATGAAGGCAAAAGAGTGGCTGAAACTCTAGCATTTGATTATTACCGTCAGAATAATGTAGACATTCGCGTCATGCGTATTTTCAATACCTATGGTCCAAGGATGCTAGAAAATGATGGTCGCGTAGTCAGCAACTTTATCGTTCAAGCTTTAAAGGGAATTCCTTTAACTGTTTACGGAGATGGCTCTCAAACTCGAAGTTTCTGCTATGTTTCCGATCTAGTAGAAGGGATGATACGACTGATGAATAGCGACCAAATTGGTCCAATCAATATTGGCAACCCAGGGGAATATACCATTTTACAATTGGCTCAAACGATCCAAAAAATGGTCAATCCTGATGCCGAATTGACTTTTAAACCCCTGCCTCAAGACGATCCCAAACAAAGACAGCCAGATATTACCAAGGCGAAAACTTACTTGAATTGGGAACCAACCATACCCCTAGAAGAAGGTTTAAAACTGACTATTGAAGATTTTCGCTCTCGTCTTGAAAGCAAAAAGTCATAAATTATACTACACAAGCTTATTGTTTTGCTATTTCAGTAGTAACAATAAGAACAACCAATAATTCAAAATAATTCAAAGAGGATAATTTCATGCGCGTTTGTGTTATCGGCACTGGGTATGTGGGTCTAGTGACTGGTGTTTGTTTGTCTCATATTGGACATCAAGTAATTTGTGTAGACAACAATGAAGAAAAAGTAAAGCTCATGCAGTCGGGACAGTCGCCAATTTATGAGCCAGGTTTGTCAGAACTGATGCAATCTTCTGCCCAATCAGGTAAATTAACCTTTACTACCGATTTAGCAAAAGGAGTAGATCATGGAGAAATTTTATTTATTGCTGTCGGTACTCCACCTTTACCCACAGGAGAAAGTGATACCCGCTATGTCGAAGCAGTCGCTCGTGGCATCGGTACTCATCTTAAAGATGACTATAAAGTAATTGTTAATAAATCAACTGTTCCCATTGGTTCTGGTGATTGGGTCAGAATGATTGTGCTCGAAGGTCATGCAGAGTCTGGTAGTAATAGTAAAGTTAATTTTGATGTGGTCAGTAATCCAGAGTTTTTAAGAGAAGGTTCGGCAGTATACGACACCTTTAATCCAGACCGCATTGTTCTAGGTGGCAATAGTGAAAAAGCGATCGCCATGATGCAAGAACTCTATAGTCCTTTGGTTACTCGCGAATTTGCTGATGATAAGTCTTTACCCCCCGTACCAGTAGTAGTGACAGACCTCAGTTCGGCAGAAATGATTAAATATGCAGCGAACTCTTTCCTGGCTACTAAAATTAGTTTTATTAACGAAGTGGCTAATATTTGCGATCGCGTGGGTGCAGATGTCACTCAAGTAGCCAAGGGAATTGGTTTAGACTCTCGTATTGGTAATAAATTTCTCCAGGCTGGTATCGGTTGGGGTGGTTCTTGTTTCCCCAAAGATGTTTCCGCTTTGGTTCACACTGCCGATGACTATGGTTATGAGGCTGAATTGCTCAAGGCGGCAGTTAATGTCAACCAACGTCAGCGTTTAATGGCACTGGAAAAACTCCAGCAGGAATTAAAAATTCTCAAGGGTAAAACTATTGGTCTGTTGGGTTTAACCTTTAAACCAGACACCGATGATATGCGGGATGCTCCAGCTTTAGATCTAATTGAGCAACTCAACCGTCTTGGTGCTAAAGTCAAAGCCTACGACCCCATTGTTTCTCAATCTGGTTTGAGTCATGGTTTATCGGGAGTAATCATTGAAACCAATGCCGAAATGCTTGCCGATGGCTGCGATGCTCTAGTTTTAGTAACTGACTGGAAAGAATTCCTCAAACTAGACTACGGCAAAATGTCCAAATTAATGCACAATACCTTAATTATCGACGGTCGTAATTTCCTCGATAAGCAAGCAATTGAAGCTGCTGAAATTCGTTATGTAGGTATGGGACGCTAAATACTCATTAGTTAGTAGTAATCAGAGATCGCCCGATCACTGGTTACTCATTTTTTAGCTCGCCTCAAATCCCCAATAAAAATTACCAAAAAATTTGGTTTAAACACATGCGGCGAACTATGCGCCTTTGTCGTCCTTCTAGGACGGCTTTGATGATACAATATTAATCATGAAGACGTACAAATTTAAGTTATACCAACATAAAAAAAATAAATATTTGCACTATTCAATTAATGCTAGTGCATCTATTTATAATCATTGCATAGCGTTGCACAAACGCTACTACAAAATGTTTGGCAAACACTTAAACCAGTATCGTCTAATGAAACATATAGCCAAACTAAGAAAGCGGATTAAATACTGGCAAAAGGTTGGTTCACAAGCTGTACAAGATATAATTCAACGTATTGAAAAAGCGTATCAATTATTCTTTAAGCAACACCAACAAGGCACAAGACCACCAGGATTTAAGAAGCGTAGAAACTATAAATCTTTCACTTTAAAACAAGCTGGTTATAAGTTTCTAGGTGAGAACAGAATCAAGATAGTCGATTTAGTTTTTAAGTTTTCTCTTAGCAGAGAAATAACAGGTAAAATTAAAACCTTAACTGTTAAAAGAAATCCTTTGGGCGAGTTATTTTTGTTGGTAGTGACAGATTATCAGCAAGAAACAATTCCAGTGGTGACAGGTAAAATTGCAGGCTGGGATTTTGGCTTAAAGACGTTTCTAACTAGCAGTGATGGTTTAGCTTACGAATCTCCTTTATTTTTCCAGCAACTAAGAAATAAACTAAAAGCTGCATCTCGTTCTCTATCTCGCAAGGTAAAAGGTTCTAGCAACTGGTACAGAGCTAAAGACCATCTCAATCGAGTATACGAACAAATATCAAACAAGCGTCGTGATTGGTTCTGGAAACTCACTCATGAGATAACAGACGAATATGATGTACTGATATTTGAAGACTTGAACTTAGATGGCATGAAACGACTATGGGGCAGGAAAGTAAGCGATTTAAGTTTTGCTACTTTCCTAGAAATCCTCGAAACCGTTGCCAGCAACAAAGGAAAACTGGTACATTTTATCGACCGATTTTATCCCAGTTCTAAGACCTGTTCTGGTTGTGGTTATGTTAATCAGGAGTTGAGCTTGAAAGATAGAGAGTGGATCTGTCCAGGCTGTAATACAAGGCTGGAGCGAGATAAAAATGCAGCGATTAATATTTGCGGGGTTGGGGCATCAACCCTTAAGCTAGACACCGTAAGACTACCAAAAGTAGCAAGTGTTGTTTGAATTTAGAATCACCGTCGTTCTACGGCGGTGAGTATGTCAATTGATTTCCTGAGATTAGACTGGGAAACTAGTTAAGATAAATAACAAAAAGCAGCAGGGACATCTTGAGGCACTAGAGAATTGCTCAGTGTCTCGTCCTCAAATTATTCATAACTTTATTAAATGAGGGTAGCACAGCTTAGTTATGGCGAAAATTGAAACCAGAACCGAACCCATGGTCATCAACATGGGACCGCATCATCCCTCTATGCACGGCGTTTTGCGCCTAATTGTTACCTTAGATGGTGAAGATGTAATCGATTGCGAACCAGTAATTGGTTATCTGCATCGAGGCATGGAAAAAATTGCAGAGAATCGTACCAGCGTGATGTACGTTCCCTATGTCAGCCGTTGGGATTATGCCGCAGGCATGTTTAATGAGGCAATTACTGTTAACGCTCCTGAGAAGCTAGCAGGTATTGAAGTACCCAAGCGCGCCCAATATATTCGAGCCATTATGTTGGAGTTGAACCGCATTGCCAACCATTTACTGTGGTTAGGACCCTTTATGGCTGATGTGGGCGCGCAGACTCCCTTTTTCTACATTTTCCGCGAACGGGAAATAATTTATGACCTGTGGGAAGCTGCCACTGGACAAAGATTAATTAACAATAATTACTTCCGCGTCGGTGGGGTATCGGTAGATTTGCCCTATGGTTGGATTGATAAATGCCAAGACTTTTGTGATTATTTCGATCCTAAAGTAGATGAATATGAAAAACTAATTACCGATAACCCCATTTTCCGTCGTCGGGTTGAAGGAGTAGGTACTATTACTCGGGAGCAGGCAATTAATTGGGGTCTTTCTGGTCCAATGTTAAGAGCCTCTGGGGTTAAGTGGGACTTGCGCAAAGTAGACCACTATGAATGCTACGATGACTTTGATTGGGAAGTACATTGGGAAACTGCGGGAGATTGTTTTGCTCGCTATCTGGTCAGAGTTAGGGAGATGCGCGAATCAATCAAAATTATTCGTCAGGCACTCAAAGGTATTCCTGGAGGACCATATGAGAATCTGGAAGCCAAACGCCTGGCAGAAGGACGTAAATCCAAGTGGAATGACTTTGAATATCAATATGTTGCCAAAAAAGTTGCCCCCACTTTCAAAATTCCTGAAGGAGAACATTATGTGCGCTTAGAAAGTGGTAAAGGGGAACTGGGTATTTTTATTGTCGGTAATGATAATGTCTTTCCCTGGCGTTGGAAAATTCGCGCCCCTGATTTTAATAATTTGCAGATTCTACCCGAATTGCTCAAGGGGGTCAAATTAGCCGACATTATGCCGATCTTAGGTAGTGTAGATATCATTATGGGTTCGGTTGACCGTTAAAGGGCAGTAGTAGGGGCGGAGGGTGCTTCGCCCCCACAGTCATCTCTCATGACCACCTAGCGACTAAATAATCCCGCACTTCTAAAAAATCATTCCAGCGAACATAAGGCTTATTTGCCGCTACTAAATACTGAATTAAGCGATCGCGAGCAAAGACTAAATCGGCTTGGAGTGCCATATTAATATCTGTAACTGAATCGCCGATGGCAATAGTTTCTGTCGCTGGATATTGAGCCATAATTTGAGCTTTGGCGACTAACTCGGTATCGCCGACATAATCGGAATAAACTTGCAAATATTGCCCACTAGCATCGATATCGGCGGCGTGAATGGCTGTTACCGAGTTGATTAGAGGCTGACTAGTGCTACTGAAGAACTGCTTTAACACTGTTTCCACCATCCCCCGTAAACCACCAGAAATGACAATGAAGGGAATCTGTTGAGCATTAAGAAATGCTAATAATTCCTTTAATCCAGGGCGAATAGATAAACTAGCAGCGCGTTCGAGAATTTGGGGATAACAATCAGCGGGAATAGAACCCAATATCTGTTTGACCCCTGCTTTTAAAGTTAGCTTTTGAGCGAAAATTAAAGGTAATAACTCCTCAGCAACTTGGGGAGCAAACTCTTCTAACATACTGACAAAACTTTCTTTAGCTGTAATTGTGCCATCAAAATCACAAAAAACAACTTTGGTTGAATTGTTCTTCACTACGTCATATCCTTTATTAATTAATTAGTTAGTCCAATTTGTTTTACATTATTGTTTCTAACAGATAAAGAAATGGATAAAGAACTTATAATCTATTTTCTTGCTTGCCCAGAAAACGCTATGATCGAGCCAGAAGCATAAGCATATTAGTATACTGATTTAAAATAATATTATGGGAGAAGCAAAGCGTCGTAAAGCTGCTTTAGGAGAGAAGTACGGACAAGAATCTAGAATATTATCCTGGCTGCCCATTACTAAAAGTCAATCCGAAAAATTTCTTAAAATTACCACAACTGGTGCTTGGATCGGAATTGGTATAATGATTGTCGTCTGGTTTACCGTCAGATTTATTGGTCCAGCATTTGGTTGGTGGGAAATTTACTAAAAAATTGTTATGACAAGATTTAACAACAGATATCAATTTTATCAAAGGTAAACAATGAGCGAACAAAATCCCTACCATCAACTTGGGGTAAGTGAAAATGCTTCTTTTGAAGAAATTCAAGCCGCCAAGAAACGACTCTTTGAAAAATATGGTAATGATAGTACCGTATTAGAGAAAGTAGAAACTGCCTATGATTCGATTATTATGGATCGTTTAAGGCTACGCCAAGAGGGCAAAATCAAAGTTCCCGAAAAAATTCGCTTTCCCGAGCGAACAACAGAGAAGCCAATGAGTATGTCTCCTATTGCTAACAGTAGTCCTCCCGATTGGATGCAGCAACTCATCGATACTCCTTCCCAAGTAGACATTTTATGGCCGACGGGAATATTTTTGACTTTAGCAGGTATTGCCGTTTTTTCTCAAAATAGTGAAACGTCTTTGATTCCTTTGTTGATGGCTTTGGGCTTTATTAGCAATATTTATTTTCTCAATCGCAAGGAAGGGCGTTTTGGGCGTGCTTTTTTAATGAGTTTGATTACTCTATTTTTGGGAATTGGTATTGGTACTGGAATTGCCAACTTGTTAGTAGGTTCTAATAGTGGAGTGATTTTAGGGGGCGAACAGTTTGCCGCAGCAGTGACTTTTTGTCTTTTTTGGCTGGTTAGCTGTTTTTTACGTTGATTGTCAATGTCTGGCATCGAAGCAGTGATTAGCCAGCCGCGTACTTTACGGAGCGATTGAATTGTTTCTGTTAGATTGTCAACCAAGGCGATCGCCAATTCCAGATAATACGCCTATTCCTTTGATATTTTGGGCTTGAGTAGTTAGTAGGGGAGCGATCGCGACATCAGTAGGTAGGTATGTAAAATTAATTACACCTACCTACTTAGTCGAGAATCTAAAATTTAAGGGAGATTTAGCAGGTATATTT
>JAAUYH010100492.1_pt1 | contig 16521 bp, 13 predicted proteins | sample 7278061 | NCBI WGS metagenome assembly JAAUYH01 (sample SAMN14350203, study PRJNA611818) | marine sediment metagenome | isolation source: surface marine sediment (0.6m) | place: French Polynesia: Moorea | collected 2018-08 | reverse complement strand
CTCTTTGTTGTGGCGAATAGTAAATCTGCCACGCTACGTTCTCTTTTGAGGTATTATTGTGAAGAAGGGAGTTTATTGCAAATGGATGAATAGAAGAGATACGCTAGACTAAAGGAAGATGGATTTACACACAAGACGGTCAATTATTCTAAATGTTTTATGAATCTAGGGAATAGAGCGATTATACGTAGATGCGAAGTCGATTATGAAAGAACACCGGCATGCAACACTACTACTGCAAAGTCACCTTGACAAATTATCATGGCGCCGTCTTTATCAACATTCTGATTTGTCTCTCATTTCTTATTTCTGACGAGATGTCAAGATACAGGGGTTCCCCGTTGTAAGCCCGCTTGACTAATTGGCTTCCCCCGCATTTCGACCCCGCACCACGTATGATAAACAACACTTACTTGCCTAGGTGTCACAGTTGCAATAGTTCACTGTGCACTACGACAATGTCGGAAATAGAAAAATTTTGCATTCACGTACTGTTGCCTTGTATTATTCATTGCTTTGTTGGGATTGAAATTTGCATAAAGCAAGAAATCAGACTCAATTCATCCAAAATTAATCATACGCTTAGAGTTAGGTTCAATCATGCATCTAAAATGCGGACCACTCACATATCTCCGCGGCCGGTTCCTTATTACTTATACTATGCAAAATAGAGTAGTTGAATTTTCATTAAAATTTTAGTCCGGTCTACACGGCCTAAGTGTACTGTGCTTTATCAACGTATGTCTTCAAGATTTGTGCACACCCCGCTTTTTGACTCACCCCGCTTTTGTCTCGGCAAATTTTATGGGGTTATAACGGGGAACCCCTGTAGCACATGAGCTCTCTAATTGTAAGTAAATGTCACGTAGCGTGACTGCAGTAAACTGTTGCGGAAGCAAAGATACTGAAGTAGACAGGCACCTATTTGGTCATTTATGAAAAGTAGACTACTGAAGCTATACAAGTATCCAACTACGTCGGACGCACTCTTTAGCCGTCTATGTGAAGTCTGGAGCGTTCTGTCACCGGATTACTTTACTACCTTAGTTGACTCTATGGTTGCTCGTTGTAATAATTTAAAAAACATTAGAGGTAAAGCAACAAAATATTAGGTGGTACGTAAAAAAGTTTTAATTGGATAATAAAATTTAATGACAGGTGTCTTTGGTCAAAGTTTTCAGACTTTTTTCCGGCTATTGTACTGTAAATTAGTTAAGAAAACTGATAAGTTAAATATAAACAAGTTCATCTGCCCACTTCATCATACTTGTCCACAATGCATACATCTTTCACCTCAAGTACACTACGAAGATGCTCAGCTAACACCTTGAATTGGGGGTCCAACTCAGCCACAACCACCACAGCAGATAGCGCTCTAATCGACAGTGTCGGTAATGCTGCGATAGCTGCACGCGGCGAGTCTGCATCGCTCGTACTAGGCGGCAATTTCGCTCTTGGATTGAGGACATACGATGGTAATTGCGTATGCACCGCGATGGCATCCACCAAACACTGTGGATTTTGAGACACTCCAGCAGGGTTAGAGTTTGCATTCGCTAATGAATCATGTACTAACGCCGCTGTCGCAATTGTACAGGCCTCAACCGCATCCCTTGGCGCCCCGGAAATCTGCCTCGCTGCGTTGAACAATTCCACACAGGCGGGCACACCTAAGTGGCTTGCCGACGGTTGCAGTGCACGCGCCGCCGCAGTACGAATTTTCACCGTATTTGCAGTGGCGCATGCATCAACCAAAACATTCACCGCCGAACTATCAATTCGAGCGTGCAACACATCACCCAGCGCAGTGCATGCATTCCATCTTGTTTTCGGCGCCTCCCTATCACATCGCACCACCGCACACATGCATTCCAAAGTTTCGTTTCGCACAGTGAGATTATTTGCGCATTGATACCGAAAAGTAGCCGCAATCAAGCGTACAAATCCCGTTGCACAAGTGTCATTATCCGACGACCGAATTTTGGATTCACCACATTCCAACGCCTCGACCCGTTCACGCAATGACCTCGTCGCGTACAGCTCAAAATTTTGTACATATTCCAATAGCGAATTTTCGAATGTTCGGAACACGCCCAACGCCTTATCAACGATAGTCGCCAAGGACCAAGCACATCTCGACTGCAATACCTTGGGCCTGTCTTCACTCGCTAAAATGCCATACAACCTCGATACGATCAAGTCCGCGACCTCACAGTCATCCTTATCGAACGACACTGCCGCCAGTGCACGCACCGCCACACTCCGCACAGATACTACTGCATCCTTCTCCGCGGCGAGCAACAGCTCATTTCTAGCGGCTACATATAAGTCATGATGTTTCGCCTGAGGCATACGAATTACAGCTTCCGCGGCCAGTGCGGCCTCGGTCCGTATGGCGTGAAAACCGTGTCGATGTCCATGCGACGCCAGTTTGTGATACGCGTTAAGCAATCTCCCCGGATCAACACCGTCCAAGTCCGAACACGCAGTCACGAATTTCACTCCTACTCTCGTTGCATGCAATGCGATGACATTCCGCTCACCCGTTGTCAGTCGAATGAGCTGAGGCTCCAATAATCCCCACAACTTGCTCATCACCGACACACGATACTCGCACATTGCCTGCAGAACAATTAGCGCTTCCTCCACACCCACCAGCGAACGTTCAGAAAGCAGGTCCACGACATATTGCGCCACCCTCACTAGAATATCTCGACCCACACCCTCATTCCTCGCGCCAAGTACATTCGCAATTGCCTTCAGCCCAGAGACGACCAATTCCTGGTCACTCTGAACTCTCTCGAACAACGCACTCAACAAAATTTCGCACTCCTCCCTTGGCAGCGCCAGAGCGCCCACAACTGCAGCCGCTTTCACCAGCTTCATCAACACCGCATGGTCGGCTTCGCTGCCCACGCCCTGCGCCACGATGCTCGCCGCGTCCACACAATATCGATGCACGTACTCCGCCGTCGACGTAAACGCCATCGAACCCGCAGCCCTCTTCCTCCCCAACAACTGCGAGCCACCCACCAGCAACACCGCTAGGCACTCCACCGCTGCCGCCCGTTCCTCCACCACGCCCACACGAGCAATCTGCAGCACTCGAGGGAGTAGCAGCTGCCACACGGGCACGAGCGTCCTTGGGGCCGCGCGTGCCAGCCCCGTCAACGCCCTGAGCGCAGCCACGCGCAACGGGGGCTCCCTGCTCAATACGATATGCATCGCACGCGCCGCGTTGGTGGCGTGCGCCTCCACCCCACGCGCGCCCGCGACATTGGCGACCGATGCCACGCCCGCACACAAGGGCTCGCCGGCCGCGCACCGGAGCAGAACGTCCAACGCCACGTCCGGTCTCCGTTTATGCCACGCCTCGAGGGTCGCCAGCAGTGCGCCGATCTTCCGTCTCACCGGCAGCGGAACGCGGTCCACCACGGCACACAACGCATCGCCAAGGCGCACCTGGTCATCGGCGCAACGCCATAGCACGGACGCGTCGTGCTCGGGTAGTGCGTCGCACACAATCGCGAGCGCCGCACGCGCCTCAAAACGACACATGATAGGCGCGCCGTGGAACGCGCCACAAAATTTCATGACCATCCAAAAAAGTGGTATGTGCGCATAGTGCAGCGTGAAGCATCGCACCCACTCGTACGCCCATCGGCATGGCCTTCATCTCACCGTGTCCGCTGGTGACGCGCGCGGCAGGCGCATCGCGTCGGCGGCGGCTGCGTGCGCGGCATGCGCGTCCGGGTTGCGTGCGTAGCGCGCGCATGACGGCGACACCACCGTCGGACGACGGGGAAGAACCGGAAGGCGTGATAGACGTGCCGTCCGAAGCGCGAGTGTCGGACGCGGCCGAGCTGAAGCAAGAGCTGTACACGCAAGTCAGTGCGCTGGACCGCGGCTTTATCGCGGACACACCGACACGGAAGAAAATTCATAGCACCCTGTCGCTCCTCGAGCAGGTGACGCCCAGCGCGGAGCCGCTCGACGACCCGCTGCTGGAGGGCACCTGGGAGTTGGTGTACACGAACGCACTGGACCTACTGTCGCTCACACTGATGGCGCCAGTGGCGACAATCTCGACGATCTACCAAAACGTGCTGCCGTCGTACGAGCTAGTGAACGTGGTGGAGCTGGAACCACCATTCAGCGCAGTGTTGAACCTGTTTGACCAAACACGCAGCTGCACGCGGCTGGAGGTGAAGGCGAGGGGGAGCAGGCGGGAAGGCGACGCACGAAAGCTGGACATAGTGTTCGAGCGTGCAACGGTGAAACAGACCAGTTTATCGTTCGTGGGTGCATTGGACCTGCCCGGTTTCAGTGTACCATTTCTCGGTGGGTCGGCAGTAGGCTACGTCGACACGACGTATCTGGATGACGAGTTGCGTATCGCGCGGGCGCCACCACCGCCGTTCGTGGGCGAGGACGGCATTTTTGTGTTACGTCGTGTAGCGGAGACTGCGGCGTGACGTCGACGGGGTAGATAGTCAGGCGAGTAACGGATGGGACAGTAGGAAATCATAAAACTCAAGTGGAATAAGGCAGTTTCGATCACTCGGTGTCGGAGATAGGTTGGTGAGGGTGGGGTGCCGATACTCGCGGCACTGTACCCGTACAGAATAGGACAAAGATGGAGCACAGCAGAGCGAGAGTGCGCAATGCAGCATAGGTGAGTGAAGAATGGAAGGTGTGACAGTACAGTAGCATGCGCACGCGAGCACAAGTGTGTAGCAGACGCAAAGAGTGCAGCAGTAAATTGAGCTGACGAGGGAGGAAGCGGAGTGCGTGTAACTGTGAAAGCAACAGGAGTGAGATGTGGCTGATGAGAACGTCAGGAGATGACGGTAGCAAAAGTGAATACGGTAAGGAGATGTGAAATGTGCAGCAGGGCCGGTGATTACGCTAGCAAATGGATATTTAGCAACACGCTGAAACGTCGAGATGAGATTCAAGGCGCAGATAAATGTTGGCTACAGTTTAATTTCCTGCTAAATTACTGTACTGTGAAAATTTTAGTTTCTCAGTGAAAAGGGAGTGGGTGAGATGCCAACAGAATTGTGTCGCGTTTTACCAAGATCACAGTCAATCGAAGCACAACAGCGAATGTGTACGTAGGGTAAGTGCAACAGCACGATAATTCGAGGCAGGGGTCGAGAAAAAGGCCAGATGGAAGGAAGAAGAATTCAAGTTGAGTTGTGCTCGAAAAAGACGACGGCACGGCACACACGAGTGCAATTCATGGTGTGAGAAGATGTGAGCACAGCACACAGCGGGTCGAGTTGTGGTGGTGGAGTGGTACCGTTAGTTTTATAGTATAAATCGAGCAGCGATAGCAGTGCAATATATCTAGAGTACGGTAATAAAAATGGAAGGTCAACGACAGACTTGAGGGCGCGACAAGGACGGCGGGATTGGTTGCCTCAAGAACTCAGGTAGGAAAATTAGCGCAGGTAGATACAGTAAAATAGTGTACAGTAGCGTGCGTGTACACAAACCAACGAGGCCAGGGTATCACAGGTAGAGTAGTGAATGAGCGCGAGGGAGCACAAATAAGGATGAGACGAAAGCAGCAAAGCGTTACGGGAGATACATAGTGCACAGTATCCACATCGAGATATGATAACGGCGAGATAGTGTGGGCATGGGTTGTACGGTTCTAAAGAGTAGTTGTGTCAAAGTGGCATGCCTGCTCACAACAATGTCGCCGTACGTAACTTAACTCTTGTGCGATGCATGGATCTCGCTCGCCGATTATACCAAACTCACACATTAAACTGCGGGTGCTTTGTCACCGCTGTAAAGCCAAGTCGTTAACCACTTCCTGCATCCCGCTCTACTCTCCCATACATTTCCTCGTTATGAAACCACTTTGAATTGAAATCGTCAGTTGTGCACTCCCTCGTATCAATCCCAAATTTTTTTTGTCATCAACATGACTCAACAACTCGGATGCTTCCACACACACATTCAGTCGTATCAGCAACGTGAACCACAGCCGCAATCACAACAAAAACACACTTAGAACCACCACGAAAAACCACCACAGTAACTAACTCTTCCCACGTTCACCAAATTACTGTACTGGTTGAGTATAATGTGGACACACAACCACATTGTACGACAGCCAGTACCAATCGATTACTGTATAGTACAGTACAGTCGTGAGTACAATAGTGCAGCGTACCCTTACCAACAGTTTCACAACTGAGAATGCACCGCAAGCAAAACATCTGCAAGCCAATCGTAAGTTGAATCACGTGACAAGCCCATGCAAATGAATAAATCGTTAATAATTACCTATCACATAACACGCATAGCAAAAATTAAGATTACCCTCACCGACTAAAATCTCGGCCACGAGCACACTCACCAATGAGGTGTACGCCACGTAGCCAGTATAGAGATCTAAACAAGCGAGAACAAAAAAGGCAAATGACGTCTTAATATGACACTTTATGGACAGTGGTCGGTACTCGGATACGTACTGTACCCAAACCTCGCACTCATCAACGCCACGCCTCTTCATCTCGCCGTGACAAGCCCTCTTTATTCTCTCTCCCTCTCACTCTTCGCTTCCTCTCAACACCACCGCTGCCGCTACCACCACTACTACCGCTACCTTCTCTACCTACCTCCACACCATGTCTACCACACTGTGGTTGCCCCCACCACGAGCGCTACTACCTCCGCCACGCACTCTACTCACTCTGGAGCCACTCAAGTTACCTGCGCTCGAGTTACCTACTACTACACCGCCTCGTCGCCGCATGTTCACCTGTCCAAGACCGGGTTGTGGGAAACGTTTCACTGTTAATGGCAACCTGAAGAAGCATATCGCAGCGAAACACGAACACCGCAAGGATTTCACATGCACCTTTGCAGGTTGTAACCGCCGTTTCGCAAAGAAATTCAACATGATGCGTCATCTCAACGTCCACCGCACCAGATCGCGACGAGGCGCTACCACACAGCAACTACCCCAAGCACAACCGCAGCAAGTGTCATCACCACGAAGTGTTCAAACCTGGTCGCCCACCGAGATGGTGGTCGCGTCATTCATGGCGGACCATTGCGACTCACCCACGCAAGTCCCACTCGCACGACGACTGCTGGTGTAATCCGCACAACCACACACACCAGCTTATTCTACTTGTGTTTTGTACAACAATATCCAGCGAGATGAAAACCATGTCGTTCACCACCGATCACACTGTGTTTCCTGTATCAAATAAACTTTGTCGTGAGTTTCACCACCCCAACAGCTTTAGATCTTTCCTAGAATCGGCGCGCGCCACTGCGCAACGCAAATTTCCTACGGACGTGCACTACTAACACCACTCTACGAGCACCCATGCTTTGGGTGTGGGAGTGCACAAGCGCGGGGCGCGTTTCAATTGGTTGCATCATCTGCTTCCAGGCATCAGTCCGTGCTCCACAACACCTCGGTTTTGTGGCCTTCATATCCTGTGTCCGTACGCCACGGCCCCTGCTCGCTACTGTAGCCAGATTCTTCGAGCACCTGTGCTCATACCACCGCGAGATACACACGCTCGCTGCGTAATCTGTGCTCGCAACTCGTTTTTGCTGTGAAAGGTGTGCCCATGAAGCAACTCGATTTATGCCATGTGTGCACGTGTTCCACTCGCTCTCCCCACTCCCCACCTCCCACTCTCACTCCTCTCACCACGCAACGCTAAATTAAGCAGGCTACACTATATAATTCGTATTTATCTCTTCTCTCCCAACAGCGATCTGCTGCACTGTACAGTACAGCGCAGTACAAAACATACACACACGCGAGCACAGACAAACGGCGTTCACCGGGATGACGAGGACGGCAACGATGGAAAGCGTACCGCCCACACGCCTCCGGTGCGGCGTAATAGAAACAGCGAGTTCGACAACGAATAAGCAAAGGGTACAACCTACAGTAAGTTTTGTGTTGCAATTAGGGCACACATAACGGCGCTCAGGCCTACATCGCAAAGTAGGCTTGCGCAAATTATACAGTACGCAATTCTTCCTTCATTCCACACACTGTCACACCATCACCCACGCGTCACGCAGAATCTGCGTACAAACCCATTACTTTATTTTGCGCCTTCTCTCCCTTGCTATCACTCGCCATCCTCTCACTTGATCCGTCGCCGTCTCTATCTCCGTCCCACGCTGGTGCAGCCCTCGCCATCATCTCTTCTCCAATCGTACCTAGCCTACAATCTCGCTATCTCTCGCCATCTCCACCAAACCCACACAACTTGCACTGTAACAGTAACTCACTGTGCTAAATTCCAAAATTGTTTAGGCTTCTACACTAACCTCTACCTACTCACCGAAGCCCCGCACTACGGCGCAACAAGTCTGTGTACGCTTGCGCCTTCTTAGTTTCCGCGGACGTGTACTTGCCAATCGCCGCATCCTCCATCCACAGCCGTTCCTCGCCAGCCAATGGCACGCTCCTCATCGCCACATGCCTGCGCCACAACACACGGCCAACCTCCTCGCGTCTCTCCGATACATCTCTCGCGACGCCGAACCGCCTCTTTGCAAACGCATCCAGTTCACTTTCGACCACATTTCGATCCCTCGGTTGCCTATCAATGATCGCCAACACCTCGTCTACCAACTCTTCATCCACGTCTTCATCTCCCTTACAAGCGCCATCCCATAACACCGCACCAACAATTCCAAACGTATGCCCGCCCCTCCCTGAACGCTGCGCCTCGAGGAAGAACGCCACCCCGTCCAACAACATGCCGCCGCACGTCGCCTCCCCAACTTCCTTCGGCATATTGAAATAACCCAATGTTTCACACCCGCCATCCGCATTGCCCACAACCGTACACTTAGTCTTCAACCCCGGCAACCGCACCACCGAATATCTGGGCACCACAAACACCTCCCTCGCACCCAGCATATTTCTCGCCGCGTGCACACCCGACCGCCATGCGAACAACTCTGACCATCGCACGTCCATCGCCTTGGGATGGCCCGCGCAAACGCCAGCCGCGTACACATCGCTCGCAACCGACAACTCACGGTTCGTCACAAACGCGCCGTCGTTTCGTTCCAATTCCTCGCTGCGAATATCGCCCACCGGCGGGAACGTGGGGGCCAACACCACGTGATCGCTTCGGAACACGACGTCGGCCATGGGGTCGAAGACCACGCCCGCATGCACGGCCAGCTCGTCGCGCGCCACCGCCACATGGCGGATGGCAGCGTACGCCAGAAAATCGGCGCCGTTATCGCTCATGTGTCGCAGACGCCGCCTCAGCTCGGCCGACATGTACTTGGGTAGGTGGCGCGCGAGCAGCGCCGGGTCGGAGTAAACGAAGGTGACGTCGGCGCCGCGCGCGAGCAGCTCGACGCCGGCGGAGCGCGCGACCCAACCGCCGCCCACGACGGTGAAGTGGGGGCGGACGGGGGGCGTCGTCGCGGCGAGCACCTCGAGAAGTTTCGCGCGCTCGATGGCGCTGCGGCACCCGGTGACGCGGGGCGCGGCGTCGGGCGCCAGCACCGAGCCCACGGGCGGGAGGGGTGTGTCGCCGCCGACGGCAAGCAGCGCGCGCTCGAACGACACGGTGGACCCGCCGCTGAGCGTGGCGACGCGGCTGCGCGTGTCCAGGGCGACCAGCTTGTGGCCCGCCGCCAGCGTGCCGCCGGGCACCCACCCCGCCCACCACGGCGCGACGATGAGCAGCGACGCGTCGGGGTCCTCGCGCGCCAGCACCTCGCAGGCGGCGCGCGCGGCCGTGCCGGACCCGGCGACCAGGTACTTGTAGGAGTGGGCGTGCGTGGGCTCAGCGTGGCTCGACGCCCAGCCCAGCGCGGCGCTAGCGCCGCCCGCGGCGGCCATGTACACGCGTGCGCGCCATAGTGCACGGATCATGGAAACGCTGAGGTCGGTGCCGGGGGGTAAGAGCGATGGGATCAACCGAATTTTAATTAAATTAATTGCAACCAATTATATGCGCTACTCCGCGGTAACCGTCACCCACCATCGCCGCCACTCGCGGCAACGACCAGCATCGAAAGGTCCGCAGCGATGGTGGCGCCGAAGGTGAGCATCTCCTGGGCGCCCGGGCAGCGCCTCACGGTGAGCGCGGGCAGCGGCCCCACGCACGACGTGTCGGCCGCGACGCTGCGGCGTGCATGGGTGGCGCTGTTCTTCCAGGGCGCGCAGTGGATGGCGAAGACGGACGAGCCCACGCTGCAGGCGTCCCAGAATTATCGCGCGCTGCTGCTCGACTGCAAGAGCGGGCTGGAGGCCGACGGCGATACCGACGGCGCGAAGATCATCGCCGAGCAGCACGTCGTGTGGCGGTTCATCGAACTGGTCTACCTGTCGCCACGTGACGACCACCTGTCCCTGCGACTGGAACAGTGGTACCATGACTCCTACCCCGCGCTCTTCGTCCGTGCCGATCACATGCTAGCGGGCTTGGAGGAGGGCAGCGACATCGACGACACTCAGTTCTGGGACACCGTCGCTGGGCTGGCCTCGGTGGGCGCGCGTGGCCGTGCGTATACGTTGGTGTTGGCGAAGAACAAAACGCCCGCGGAGGAGTGGGCCGACGCCACGGGTGCGGCGGCGTTGGGGATTGGGGAGCCCACCTCCGTCACCCCGATGGAAGTGGCCAGTAGCCTGTTCCGGGAATGCCCCGAGGAGGTGGTGGCGTCGCGACGAGATGGGCGCTGGGATCGCTGGCAGAGCAATTGTGCGCAGTGGGCGAAAAGCGAGGAGTTGGCGAATCACGAGGGCGTGCAGACTTTGCTTGGTCTCATGTCCGGCGACCCATCGGCGTGTGCGAAGGTCTGTCGTAATTGGAGTCAGATGCTCGTCGCTTGTGCTTGCTACTCGAGAAATAACGACGTTTATGGCGCCATCGAACTGGCTTGTGCCGAGGCGTCGCAGCACTTTGAGCCGTCAACAGTTGCTGCAGGTGCATTAACCGAAGCCGCGTTGGGTGCCCCCGCCAGGGCGGTGGCCAGACTCGCGGCTTGCACGCCCACACCATGGGTGGCCGCGCATGTGTGTGACTTGCTGGTGAAGGCGCGTGTGTTGCCAAATGCACCGCGTGATGGAAAAATGGCGTTACGCGCCTTCTACTTTCTCTCGCTTGCACAAGCACTGGAGCGACATCGTGGATTGTGGAAGGTGGCAGCAAAGTATTATGAACAATGCCCGGATGTGGCGATGGAAGCGACGAAAGCGATGGTTTTGCGTGCACCCGTTGACGATCACGCGGATCCTACGTTCGACAAACTAGTGCGTTTCTGTGAGTTGAAGCGATGGAAGGAAACCGCGACCGAGCTGTGTGAACGCGTGGGTGCGATGTGTATGCAGAAAGGGCAGTATGCAGCGGCACTACTCGCGTTTTCGCGCGCAGGGCTCACCGAACGCGCGAGGGAGAGTGCCAACGCGGCTCTCACCGCCGCGGAAGTAGGCGGACCGGGAAGCGATGCTGCACTCATCCTCACTTGCCTCGTCAGTGCATTGGGTTGTTGCGATAATCCCGAGCTCGGCGCGGCATTGGAATACGTCCGTTTGTATGCCGAGTTTCAGACGCGTCTGTACGGCTGGCGCGAGGTGCGGTCTGGTCGGAATGATGCGATCGTGGCGGCGCTGAAACTACTGGAATGTGGCGGCCTCCCGCGTCGGTATTGTTTGGTAACGGTCATCGATGTCGCGTTCCTCTGCTGCAGCCAGTTCCCGCCGCCCGACCGAGACGCCGCGCTACGTCTGTTGTCGACGCTGCAAATCGCATCGGGCAAGTTCCGCGCGGGCGACGCCACCGCCGGCTTGCGCCGCCGTGTCGAAGCCGAAAGCGACGCCGATCCTGCCGTGCTTGTGACGAAGAAAATCACGGAGGCCCGCACGGTGCTCGTCGACGCGGTCGCGCGTGCCGCGTTGGAATGAAGTGAGTTGGGCGCTGAGGTGCATCGGGATTTCTGCTATTTTGGCGAGCATGACTTGCAGGTGCCGTTGGAATGATCGCGTACTTGTTTGGCAACAGACCGAAAAGTAATTGAATTCCACGCTTTGGAGAGCGGACTGACATTGGGAGCCGCAGTTATTGGCAGTATGCACCCATTTCACGCGTCATTTCATACGTTGGCTGTGCTGCAGCGAGGCAAGGCAGGACGGAGCATACGTAACGGTGTATTGTATCGATAAAATTAATTGTTTACTGTACGAGGAGTGCATCCGCGGGGGCGACCGAGCAAGCGGAAAATCGCGAGTTGAACGGGCTGTTGCTGTGTTAAACTAGTTCGGAAAAGGGAACGGCGAAAGTAAGTGACGGTACGATACAGTGGTCGCGCGTTATCGACACGGCGCGAAATATTACGTTATGTGGTTTCGTGATAGGGCGGCGTGGGGTGGTTGCTATTACGTGGGCCGGCGTGCGGCCGGCATGTCGATGGAGCGGCGGTGGGAGCGCGTGCGGCCGCCGCCGCCGCCGGCGTCCTGCACCGAGTAGTGGAAGAACGACGCGTAGTTGGGCATGCAGGCGAAGGCGTCGCGCGCGATGACCGCGCCCACGGCGAAGCGCAGCAGCCCGCGCAGGTGGTAGAGCAGGTGGCTGTGCGCGATGACGCCGCTGGAGACGTGCCGGCCCGCCAGCATGTGGATGCGCGGCTCCGTGCGGCGCACGAGCTCGGCCATGCGCGCGCGCGTGGCCGCCTCGCGCTCGTTCACCTCGCGCCGCTTCGCTGCCACCACCAGCATGTGCTTGACGATGTTCTGCGTGGCGTGCGGGGCGCCGAGCTCGAGCGCGCGTGCGCTCATCTCGCGTACCAGCTCGGGGTTGGTAATCCAGCGGGCGAGAATTGCCGCGATGCGGCGCGGTCGTGTCGCGTACTCGCCCACCTTGTTGTCCACGACGAAACTCACGTTCGCCGCTTCCTGCCCGGGTAGAAATGAGTGCAGCATTATCGGTAGTCCACGGATAAGCGACTCCGCGATGGTGCCTGGGCCCGCCTTTGTGCAAATAATGTCCACGGCGGCCATCCAGTGCGACATGTCCGAGACGTAGCCGAGCACCTTCACGGGGATTGGCCATGAAACCTCACTCAACTGCTCCGCTAGTGCGGCGTTACTGCCACAGACTATGACCAGCTGCGCGGCGAGCGGCCCAGCTTGCGCGTAGAGGCGACGCGTGATTGCATGCGCCAGATTGCCCAACTTCCCCACACCATCCCCACCGCCGATGAGTAGGATGGCGGGGCTGTCGTTCGACAAACCTCGCTCATTCCGCAAGGTTCGCTTGTCGGGTGGTGGTTCCCAGAAATCGCGGCGCACGGGCAGGCCAATGCGCTGCACCTTGCTATTCGCCACGCGACACCTGGCAGCAACAGCCTCGATGGCCTGCGATGGCACATACGTCATGTCGGCATCGGGGTGAAACCAGGTGGGATGCGCGCCGCCCAGATCGGTCACGACGGTCACGTACGGCGCGCGTGGCTTGTTGGTCGCTTGCGACATGCTTTTCAGCACGTGCAGGGAGAGAGTGTTGATTAGCGGATGCACCGACACGATGAGGTCGGGGTCGCGCTCGTCGAAGGCTTGCCGTATGCGCTGATGCGCGAGGGTGTCGAACACTGACTCGGTGAGGAAGCGGAACGGCGGGAAGCGCGTCAGCTCGTACGTGGTCTTCCACAGGATAGGGTGCTTGGCGAGGAATGCGTATTGTTGCGGGAATTTCACGAATGGCCCCTTGGCGAATTCGACCCAGAAATCTACCACCTCCACGTGAACGAGGTTCGGTAGTGCTTCCTCAAGCGCGGCGCGGATGGCGGCGGCGGAGGCGCGGTGTCCCCCGCCCGTGTCGGAGGATAGCAACAGAACGCGCAGTTTCCTGCCAGACGGTATCAGCACCTCGCCGTTGTCACCCAGCGCCATTGGGGGGAGTGTCGATACGGGCGCGGGCGGATGTGTCGCGGGCGTGCGTGGGCGGTTGCTTGTCCATGAGTCGGACACGGTGAAGTCAGGGTCGGAGGGGGTGACGACGACGGCGCCATTCGTGCGTTTGGCGAAGGCGTCTTCGCTGCAGCTCGTCATCGAGTCGACAGAGGGGTGCGGCGCGTGTGGGACGGGCTGGCTCGCACTCATGCGCGAGCACACATACTCTTCACCAGTGACACGCGTGGCAATACACTACGCTGTGCTCGCTAATGACTCTCTACGGATTGGATGGTGACCACATGGTAATTTCGGGGTGTAAGCAGATTTGAAATTCCTGCATTTTCGTTGGTCTCCTAAATTCGTTGTGAAGCCCTGCTGTGCCGCTGTCCCATGTTTCTGTCGCCCTTCCTTGCCCATAATTGCACTTTTTTGCGGGCTTGGCCCCGTCTCGCACTGCGCCGCTTTGATTTTGGCCGCCTGATTTGCCCGCGGCACGTGGCGTTTACGGCCCCAATCCTCAGTTTTCTCTCGCTCGATTTTTAACACTCTGGCTTCTAGACGTTCGGAGACCGAGTTGTCGAGATGCTGATGCAGCGGGATACAGTAGTTGAATCTAACGCCCTCCGCTTCCCCACAGATTCGCTGTAGTCGTTGTGGATTCGTGTCGAATGCACTGTACGGTCGTATTCAAATTTGTTGCGGTTGACGATTATTGCATATCGGCCGTTTGTTCAAGCGGCGCCGCGCAGCCAGTCAGGTTTGGCACTGCACTGTGTGAATGTGTACAGTACAGTACCGGTAACAATACTTTTGAGGAGAGAAGAAAGTCGGCCGTCCGGTTGAACACGATACTCGACTTGTACTCTGCAGTATGAGCTCATGTGATTAAAAATTTTGATCCTCTCCTCGTCCACACATTATTCTTCTTCATCTATCGTTTCTCCATTTTCTGCGTGCGTGATTTTTTCGCCATGGCCATGCTGCTCTTCGCCGCGAGCGCGCCACTTCCCGTTTCGCGATGCGCTTCCAATGCGAGCTGTGCGGTGCGTCCGCGCACCTGCACCGCCATGGAGTTCAAGGGCTTCGGTGAACAGAAAGCGAAGCCATCGCCATCGAAGGCGCAGAAACGACGCGAGGCCGCTGCTTCCCGCTACGACGCCATGGCCGCGTCGGGTATGCCCGAGTATTCGGTGTGGCTTCGCCTGAAAGAGCCGCCTCGACCTGAAGGCGTGTCGAAGGATGATCCTGACTTCCAGGAAATGCCCTGGCTACCTGTGGGTTCCCTTGCGGTACCGAGAAGTAGTCAGGTTTCCCAGGCGATATTCGATGCGGAGGAGGATTTGCTGCAGGGCGCGTACAGACTTTATCCCAACTTGAAAAACGAGGAGAAAGAAAATATTGAGTATGGCTTCCAATTGAAACAGTTTCCCGATGAGGAAATTAGAAAGGCGGAGCGCAAGCAAACCGGTGGGTTCATGGGCAGCTTCCAGGAGTGGATTGATAAGCTCACCTCTCCTATGAATGCGTCGTCTTAGGGTTCGTGCGTTTACAACTTCAAATGCTCGCTTTTATTCACATGAATCATGTGTTTCACTATATTCGATACATGTAATGGATGTATATGATTTTCGGTGAATCTGAATTAGCGAGTATCTGCGGGCTATGGTGATGCCGTCGTGTTACTGACTACCGGACTTGCCAGTGTACTGCGAGCTGCCACTAGAGCGCGCGCCATTGTGTAAAATCTATCACTGATGCCCTTCCTTTCAACGATAGTCACCTCGGAATAGGGGCGAAAGTTCAACCCACTGCGCCAGTCATTACCAAAGTCCACCATTTCAAGGAACTGTTTCAACTCGTCCATCGCTCGCATCACGTTTCGTGCTGATTCGGGCGATACCGCCTTTTCGAACGGTTTGAATTGACTACCGATGCCCTTCACGTTCTCGCGGAATATTAACAGCGACAAATCGCTCCATGTTTCTTCTTCGCTGGAAATCTTCTTCGATGGCACTTCATACGCGAGTGCTATCATTCCGCTCCACGTCGTGTCGGCGCTGAAGGTTTTCGTTTCGATGGGATTGTTGAGCTTGTTGCATAGCGAATTGATGGCGTTCATCAACCTTGGGATTCCTTTCAATGCGGCACTCAGGTCGCTATTGCGGTACAACGCCCGTTCAATTAGATGAAAGCCTTGCCAATCTGGTGATAGTTCACCTCCCTCTATTGCGTATGGGCGTGCGTCGATGAAACGGTCTTCGTCTTCGAAACTTCCGGCGATGGTCTCTATCTGCTCGTATGCAGGGCGTGCGGTCACATATGCGCTTTTTGCGCCACGCAGCGTCACGTCGGAACTGTTCAACACGGCATAAAGTTGTTTTGCAGTAGTCAGTTGTACCGAGCATTGCTCGGCGAAATATTGCACACCCTGTAGCGTTTCATTCATATACTTCGATGAATCGACTACAGGACCTTCTTCTTCTTCATTATCTCCGCCGCCTTCCTCTGCCGGGAAGTTTGGCTCGAGCTCCTCGTGCACTTTGGTAAGGGCTCGCACGAATCTGTAGGATTGTCGTATTATTTCCGCACGCTCACTTATAGTAACG
>JAAUYH010241389.1_pt1 | contig 16523 bp, 22 predicted proteins | sample 7278061 | NCBI WGS metagenome assembly JAAUYH01 (sample SAMN14350203, study PRJNA611818) | marine sediment metagenome | isolation source: surface marine sediment (0.6m) | place: French Polynesia: Moorea | collected 2018-08 | reverse complement strand
TCTGTCTTCGACTTCACTCAAATGCACTTTTAAGGGGGCAGGCAAAATCTAAATATTCCTCCTCGTACTCCGCTAGCCCATTTTACAACTATTTTTGCCTACCTACTTAAAAAAGATAGATACTTTAGAATACATGGTGTTAAAGTTATCGAACGTTATGATTATGAAGACTGTGTTAAAAATGCTAAAAATATTGTTGATCAGTTTCTCAACTTACTTGATAAGAATGGATAGTTTGTAAGGTGGGCATTTTGCCCACCCGACAGAGTTATTTAGGAACCACAAAGTTAACTAACTTTCCAGGGACAACAATCACCTTTTTAACCTCTTTTCCGTCTAAATTTCGTTTACCAATATCAGACTCACGGGCTAACTTTTCTAACTCCTCTTTACTAGAATTAGCAGGTACTTGAATGGTTCCCCTTGTCTTACCCATAATTTGAATCACTAAGGTAATTTCATCTACTACTAAAGCATCGGGATCAACCTTTGGCCAAGTTTCTAAATGAATTGAATTTTCATGTCCTAAATTATGCCATAATTCCTCGGCAATATGAGGTGCAAAGGGTGCAAGTAAAATCAATAAAGTTTCAATTCCCTCTTGATAAACCCCAGAATTAATACATTTAGCATCATTCAAAGCATTACTTAACTTCATCAATTCCGAAACTGCGGTATTAAATTGATAGTCTCCTTCTAAATCTTCGGATATCTCTTTAATGGCAGTATGGATGGCACGTCTTAAGTCTTTTTCTTCTTTGCTTAACTCCTTGTTACTAATAACTTTGCCTTGCTTTTCTACATAGCGATTAACCAAACGCCACACCCGATTTAAAAAGCGAAATTGTCCTTCTACATCGGCATCATCCCATTCTAAGTCTTTCTCTGGGGGTGCTTTAAATAAAATGAACATTCTAGCAGTATCTGCCCCATATTTCCCTAATACTTTTTGAGGATCAACCCCATTATATTTCGATTTAGACATCTTCTCATAAAACACCTCTAAATCATCTCCTGTATCGGGATCTTTTGGACTTTCAGGGTTAACTTTATCTACGGGAATATATTTACCCGTTTTAGGATTTTTATAGGCCATTGCTTGCACCATTCCCTGGGTCAAAAGACGATTAAACGGTTCATCAACATTCACTAAACCTCTGTCTCGCAATACTTTAGTAAAAAAGCGCGAATATAAGAGGTGTAAAATAGCGTGTTCAATACCCCCAACATATTGATCCACATTCATCCAATCATTTGCTTTTTCTAACTTAAATGCTTCTTGTTCATTCATTGCATCCGTGTAACGTAAATAGTACCAAGAAGAATCAATAAAAGTGTCCATCGTATCCGTTTCACGCTTGGCCGGTTCACCACAACTGGGACAAGGAACATTGATCCAATCGTCCAATTTTGCCAAAGGAGAAGCCCCACGCCCTGTAAATTCCACATTTTCAGGCAATTTCACAGGTAAATCTGCATCAGGAACCGCTACAGTCCCGCAACTGGGACAATGCACCACCGGAATAGGACAACCCCAATAACGCTGACGAGAAATTAACCAATCTCGCAAACGATACTGTATCCTTGCTTTCCCGTAACCTTGTGTCTCTGCATAGTCAATAATAGCGGTTTTGCCTTCTGTAGATTGCATTCCGTCAAAATTACCGGAATTAACCATAATTCCAGGTTCGGTGTATGCTTCGGTTAACGTGGGGTTATTATCCTCCGAATTTTCAGGAACGATCACCACTTTGATCGGTAACTGTTTCTCCGTTGCAAACTTAAAGTCACGGGTATCGTGGGCCGGTACACCCATCACCGCACCAGTACCATATTCATACAATACATAATCTGCAATCAAAATGGGGATTTCTTCGCCGTTAAAGGGGTTAATAGCAGTCCCTCCGGTTAATATCCCCCGTTTGGGTTTATCTTCTGCTATGCGTTCTATTTCGCTTTCATTGGAAACCTCTTCAATGAACGCCTCTACGGCTGCTTTTTGCCCCTCTGTGGTAACATTCGGGGTCAAAGGGTGTTCAGGGGCCAACACCACATAAGTCACCCCATAAACGGTGTCGGGACGGGTGGTAAAGACGGCTATTTTTTCGTCGCTATCCTTGACAGGAAACTCTAAATATGCACCGACAGACTTCCCGATCCAGTTTTCCTGCATTAACTTGACACGATCGGGCCATCCTGACAGTTTATCCAAGTCGGTTAATAATTGTTCTGCATAGTCCGTAATTTTAAAGAACCACTGACGCAACAGTTTCCGTTCTACTTTAGCACCCGATCGCCAGGAATACCCCTCGCTGTCCACTTGTTCATTCGCTAACACCGTTTGATCGATGGGGTCCCAGTTAACTGCTGCTTCCTTCTGATAAGCTAACCCTGCTTGATAAAATTGCAAGAATAACCATTGCGTCCATTTGTAATAGTCGGGGAAACAGGTTGCCACTTCTCGATCCCAGTCGATAGACAGTCCCAAAGTTTGCAACTGTTGCTTCATTTGGGCAATATTTTTATAAGTCCAGTCTGCGGGAGGAATATTGCGATCGATGGCTGCATTTTCCGCCGGAAGTCCGAACGCATCCCACCCCATCGGATGTAAGACTCGGTATCCTTGCAATCGTTTGAGACGGGCGATAACATCTGTAATAACATAGTTGCGAACATGGCCCATGTGTAGGTTTCCGGATGGGTAGGGAAACATGGATAAGGCGTAAAATTTGGGTTTATCGCTGTTTTCTGGGGTTTTGTCTAACCCCTGTTTAACCCAGTCTTGTTGCCATTTTTGTTCGATCGCTGCTGCGTTATATTGGGACTCCACGAATATTCTCCACTGCTATTTCCATGATCAATTATCCCTGATCGGTGGGGTATGTGTGGGAAGGTTGAGAAGCCGATTATTTTTACAATCTTTTTAACAATTACGCTACATTTAGAGTCGCAGTTACGGTTATAAGCCAAAAATTTCATTTATAATAGGATGGATGAACTATTATTGTACATAAGTCTAAGAGATGAGTCGAAAAACGATTAAAGTTAACTTTTATCATATAGAAATCTATCAGACAGGCAATTTATCTTTTGAGTCATTAATTGAAGAAGTGTTACAGAAACCTAGAGAAGAAAGAATTATGGAAATTAGAGCAGCACCTATTTGGCTGTGTGACGCATCCATAGATCAAAATTTTGTAACAGGGGATATGATTCGCTTAGGAATGAATGAAATTCCAGTTAAAGGAAATCTTCGAGGAATTGTTGAAAATATTGACTTAAATGACGATGAAGGATTAGGAACGCAATCAGCTTTTTTATATCATATCCCAACAAAGGTACTCCTACTGCAAAATCGACAAGCTGGTATATCCCCCTATAATTTAGCAAAATATTTAATGGAAATAACTGGAATTGATAACAATATTTTTGTAGATCCAATACTTTTACTTGAGACTTGGAGAAAACTTGAAAATATGCAAGATATTCGGAACTTTGAAGTTAGAGTAGCAACATTAGATCATTTAGGAATTTTTGCTGGTGATGATCCTGCCGTGAAAGACATAAACCAAATGACTCAATATTTTCAAGCACCTAGTTTAGAGTTAAAATTATCCGTTGGAAAAGCCAGAAATACATCACTTGAACTTAAAAAAAGCAAAAAATTCTTAAAAAATTTATTACGACTTAATGGACGTAACACACCAGTTAAAAAGCTAAGAGTTTCTGGAAAAACTGACGATGAAGATTCTTTGAATCTTGATTTATTAAGTGATAGAATGAGTGAAAATATAGAATATAATTTTCTTGGACGAACCCTTCCTTACACTGAAAGAAAAAAGCTATTGAAAGAAGCATGGGATAAAAGAAGTGAAGAAATCTTACAAATGTATCCCATATCTCAATAAATTAGTTTGTTATGATTTAAGAATTCCCGAAAAAACGTCAATGACTCTGTAGCAGCTACTACTAGCAGATACCAATGAAAATGTCCAAATAGCAAATATAATTTTGTGAACAATACTGGGATTCTTAAAATCTAGAAATAAACCTAAAAGGCTAATAAATGCTAAAAAAAAAGCATATTGAATTGCAGACATAAAATAGTTAATCAATTTATTATAAGTATTTGTTTCTTTCAACTTTTTAATAATGTATTTGTCATCAATAGAAAAGAGAATAGATTTAGCAGTTATTAAAAAACCAATAACAATACCACTAAGAGTTGTAGAAGTAGAAAACACATTATCTAATGATTTTGGTAATGAATAGTTAAAATTTCTTTCAAGTGAGACATAAACAACAAGTGCAACCACTCCGAATAAGAGAGGATACCATCTTTCCCATTGACTTCTAATACGTCTATTCATCACCGTAGACTCCAAGTCTGAGTAGATTGTCCATATTGTAAGCTAAATCAAGCTAGACAACCCAAATCGATCTAGACAATACTATTGTACCATAAAAATACAGATATTATACTTTTGGACTAATTATGATGTTTTGTAGGGGTTTAACACTGTTAAACCTTATACATATTGTTTTCAAAAGAAAATTAGTGTTAAACTTAGAATGTAGAAATTATAAATCTAATCATGGTATCTACCCCAGACAATAAAACATTGCAAACAGAACAAGAAACCGATGAACTTTTAGCATTTCTCAAAGAAAAAGGTTGTAATACGGAACTTAAAACAGGTTTACATCTTACTCCTGCTGAAAAAGGAAGTGGTAAAACTGATATATCAATTAATCATGACCAATTTTTTGCTGAATAACTTAAGAAAAAGTGAAACTACGAGGAATAATTGCAGATACAGGGCCATTATATGCTGCTATTGATATAGACGATCAATATCATCAGCGATCGCAACAAGAATTAAAAATAATAAATCAGCAAAAATTAGCAATTATAGTACCTTATCCTATTTATTTAGAAACTCATAAATTAATATTACAATCATTAGGAATAACTTCTGCTTTAAGATTTACAAGAGATATTGAAAAACAAATTAACTTTATTAATCCTACTCCTGAAGATTATCAAGCAGCAACTTCTATCATTACTAAGTTTCCAGATCAAAAGATTACTTTATTTGATGCAGTTACAGTTATTTTAGCAAATCAAATTAACTTACCTGTCTGGACGTATGATTATCATTTTGATATCATGAAAGCTAAAGTTTGGCGTTAATTTTTTTCTACAAACCTAAAGAATAAGTCATAATATGATTATGTACCTACGGTAATCATTAATATTTTGTAGGGGTTTAACACTGTTAAACCCTATATATATTTTTTTCATTGATTATTTTCAGGAGGAGATAAACGTTCTAATATTTCGGTCATTTTTGCTTGTCTTTCTTCTATTTGGTCAAAACGTCGATAAAAATCTGATTGTACTTCATAAAAATCAGACATAGAACGAGTTAATTGTCCTAATAATTGATAAATACCTCTTCTGTCTTTTTGCCATTCTTGTTGAAATGAGGCAAAATTATCGGTTAATGCTTCAATTGCACGAGCGTTAGATTCAATCAATTTTTTTAAATCTTCATCAGACATGGTTTAAACTCCTATTGGTTACATTGTTGTATTTACACTCAAACTATTTAGAAACTTATTTAAAATCAGCCTCATCGTAGCCTCTTTTAAAGTATTTTGGAAGGTTAGACTCTGTATAAGTTTCTAGTAATTTTTTCTGGAATTCTAGTAATTCTTTAAGGGTTTTATCATCCATATTTCCCTTATCGAGTAACTTAAGGAATTTATAATGATAGTGAATATAAGAACTCATTGGCCAAGGATGTAAATTTTCTGACTCAGAAGCATTATAGCGTTCATTATCAGCAGTAAAATCTTTATGGGCAGTTTCTATTGCCCAACGCATAAGTTCTCGCCTATAATCACCTCTAGATTTAACAGAGTTACCAATAAGTGCTATAACTGAAGCGACAATAGCAGTAATAATTATGTTTTCAAGATTGCTCATTTTAAGTTACTTTTAGCTATTTTACTATCTTAGCGATTATCATTATAGCATTCTTAAAAAGAACATATCATTATCCCTACGGTAATTATGATCTTTTGTAGTGGTTTAACACTGTTAAATCTAATTTTTTCATGTTGAATCATCAAGAATCTATTATTAAGCATTCAAAAAGTCATCCACACTGATATTAGCTTATTTTAAAATATTTCGTAAAGTCCCTTCTTTTATTTCTTTATGATGTGGAATAGTTGTCCTTAAATTAGAATTAGTATTAATCCAGATTTCATGATCACCTTTCGCTTGACGATAAAATTCAAAGCCAAGTTTTCTTAGTTTTTTAGTCACGACTTTATAAGAAAATCCCGATAGTCTTCCCATTATACTTCTACAATTAAAGGATATTCAAAACTATCAGGGATAGCCGTTATTTGATTATCTTTTGATTGCTTCTCTTGATCCATTTCAATTAAAATTTTAGCTAAATCTGAAGCAATTTCGATCACTTCTTCAATAGTGTTACCTTCAGCAACTAATCCTTGTATTTGATCGCTAGTTGCAACAAAATATTCTTGCCCTTTTTCTTCAAACTTTTCTATTTTTAATGTAATTAAAGTTTTCATGATTAAAATATTAAAGTATATCCTAATTCTGCACGAACTTCTAAACAAGCAATAATCGCATCTTTAATATTATTTAATGCTTCTTCTTTTGTTTCACCTTGACTAATACAACCAGGAATACTTGGACATTCAACAATCCACATATTATCTTCATCTTGTTCAAGAATTACATTAAATTTCATTTTGTTTAGCTGAATTTTGAAACCACCTTTCAGTGTAACATAAATTTTTAAGGGCATAATAATATTATGCCCCTACGGTAATTATGATGTTTCGTAGTGGTTTAACACTGTTAAACCCAATCTATTAAGATCACTATTTAGCTTGATTCCTCCGTATTTAAAGATGAATTAAGTTGCTCAATTTCTTGTAAAGTTAATCCTGTTAGTTTGGCAATATCCTCTATATTCATACTGCTTCTAAGCATATTTAAAGCAATATTTCTCGTAGCTTCTTGTTTACCTTTGATCTCTCCTTTCTTTTCTCCTTTAACTTCCCCTTCATGGAAAATTTCTTGATACATAACTGATTCTTTCATGATATCGCTCCTAAGAATTCGTTTAATACTGTCTTGATCCAATTTTAACCCAGATAGAATAGCTGTAGATGCACTAATATCACTTTGCTGTTGTTTATTGGGCATACTATCAATAATAGCAGCAATTTGGGTTAAGGTTTCTGTTGGGTTATCAGTACGAGTAAGTACAGCAAAAGGTAATAAACCTGAGTTATTCAGAAAACTATCTGTTGGTTGTTCCCATAGACGAATAACATTAAATTGATGACGTAAATTCGTTAATTCAAAGGTATTTTGATACACTAATTCTGAATTACTAGGTTTCAAATAGATCACCACTTGATACATTTCTTTATTAGGATAGCGACGATAAACCCGTAAACGATAGTCAGTCATCCTAAAAGGTATGTCTTCATCGGGTGAGGTTTGAAACTCAATATGTAGCACAATATCATCTGATTGCAAAAAGATTAAAGAATCTGCTCTAATAGGATTTAAAGATAGTTCAGTAGGTTTTAATTCTGTGAGTTCGATGGGTTCATTTAATAACCAGTTGGCAAAGTCACGACTAAATCTTTCCGCTAAGAATTTACAAACATTATCGTACATCAGCAACAATAATAAGTTAACAACATCAGGGTATAATACTCTTATAACCTTACGGTAATTATAATGCTTTGTAGGGTTTTAACACTGTTAAACCCAATTTTGATAAATCCTAACCTTTCCATTGATTTAACCAGCGAATTTGTCCCTGTAACTCTTCTGCTTCTGTTTGAGATAACATCTTACTCAATGCAGCAATTAAACTTGATAAATTCCAACTACTTTGTGCTGCTAAAATAATACCATAATGCTCTTGATATCTTTCTCCTAAGATTAAAAAATCCCGAATATTGAAGGTAAATATACATCTTTCTTGTGCAGTTGCTCCTAATAATTGTACATCATCACTTGCATCTAATGCCATCCAATCTGTGGGAGTTCAAGTAACATTATAACCTTTATTAATTAAAGCAGTATGTAACGCTTTAATAGAAGTATCAGCATCTAAATGTAATTTTAACTTACTCATTATAGATAGATTCAAGAACTTTATCCGTAGCGATCGCTGTATCAATTTCTTGACGATGTTGTTCATAAAATGCCATAACATTATTAACTTTTTCTTCGGTTATTCCATATTCATCAGCAACTTGTTGAGGGGTTAATTGCCAATTTTTCACCGCAACGACTAAAGTTTTAACTTGTATATTTGTTCCTCGTAATTTAGGAATCATTTCACCTTCTTGATTACGAGAATAGACAATATCTAGGAAATTATTATCATCTAAATTTTGTTTTAAACTACCAATCTTTTCAGCAATCGCCCAAATAATTAGATTATCTAATGTTATCCCTTGATCAATCGCATATTTTTCTGCTTCTTGTTGTAATTTAGGCGGTAATTTAAGATAATATTGTGTCATGATTACAAAATACCAAAATTTTATATCTTGAGTATAGCTTAATTTTTCTGTTATTTTCTATCAACCCAATAATTAGATTGACGTTGAAGGTGCATAATAGCAATAATAAAAATATCTGTTTCTTTTAGTTGATATATAATACCATAAGGAAAAGTCAAAACTCGACATTTACGAGTATTTTTTGATAGTTGTGGCCAAGCTTCTGGAAACTTATCAATACGTTCTAAAGTTTTTTGAATTTCTAAGATGAACTGATCCCCTAATGCTTGACTAATACTATCATAATAATTAACAGCATCTTCTAATTCTTGTTGCGCTTGTGGGTGGAATTCAAAATTCATTATTTTCGCTTTAAATTAAGTTGCTCAAATACTTCCTCTTTACTAATTGTTTTGATTTGTCCTTGTTCTATTTGTTCTACTCTTCTTTCTGCTTCGTCTGACCAAATTTTCTCAATTTCTTCTTGCTTTTCATCATCTAAACTCTTTAATAAATGTTCAGCTAACATTACTTTTGAACTAGGAGATAAAGATAATGCTGCACTGAATATATCATCATAAGTTTCTGTATTCATTTTTAGATACCTCAATAAATTACTTTGAAAAACTATATATTATTTAATAATAACACAAATTTTTTTAGTGTGTAACGCTTTAATAGAAATATTATAATCAAAATGTTAAAGGATATCCTAATTATGTACGAACTTCCAAACAAGCAATAATAGCATCTTTAATACTATTTAATGCTTCTTCTTTTGTTTCGCCTTGACTAATACAACCAGGAATACTTGGACATTCAACAATCCATATATTATCTTCGTCTTGTTCAACAATTACATTAAATTTCATTTTATTTAGCTTGATTTTGAAACTACCTTTCAGTGTAACATAAATTCCTAAGGGAATAATATTATTATGCCCCTACGGTAATTATAATGTTTTGTAGGGGTTTAACACTGTGTTTTACCCTATTACAATAACTATATTGACCTAACCTACCCAATAAACATAGATGACTGAAAAATCATTAGACAAAATTCTAAAAAAATACCAAAATTCTTTTATTCAAAAAGTTTATTCAGAGGAAAACGATACCAGTGATATATTAATGAATGTGTTTCATTTATCTGCTGAAATAAAACAAGAAAATAAACAATATTGGGGTCGTGAACTGGGTATGTGTTGGCAATTATTAATTGTCGAAATATGTCAAACATTTTGTACTAACTTCAAACCAGCTTTTAAAATAGGTAACGACGAACCTTGTGATTTAGTGGTTGATCAATATGCCATTGATACTAAATATCGCATTGGTTCAGGTGATTCAGGACTACATAAAAAATATAAAGCGTATGGTAAAATGTTACGTCAAGAAGGTTATGAACCCATTTTATTAATACTCCGAGAAGATAACTTACCTGCTGCTATCAAAGCTTGTGAAGTAGGAACCTGGACAATATATACAGGAGATCAGTCATTTAATTTTATCAAAGAAATAAGTGATTTTGATCTTAAGCAATTTCTGATTGAGAGAAAGGGAGACTTTCCTGTACAAAGATAACCTCATTAAGACGTTGATTAATAATATCAATATATTCAGGTACTATTTCAATTCCTAAATAATTAATGCCTAATTTTTTAGCAGCAAGTAAAGTCGTTCCAGAACCGGCAAAAGGATCAATAACAATTGAATCATCTATAGGAGGAACAAATAATTTGACTAACTTTTCCATCAAAGCTAGTGGTTTAACTGTACAGTGTATATTAAAGTCTTCGTGCTTATCCCTTGGTATATTTTCTAATATGTTTGATTGAAAACCCTTATCATCTTGAGTAAAAAATAAACCCGTCCCATAGTTTAAAACTGTTTCTGTATAATTGTTTTGTAAGGGCTTTTGTAAAACACAAATAGCTTCCCATTCATTTCTTAAACAACTATGCCAGCCTTCCCACTGTTCAGCATTTTTATAACCTTTTTGTTCCAATTTTTTCTGGATATTAATTCCTTTTGGAATGCCACTAGATCGTCTATAAACTATGATATCTCTAGCATAAAAACCAGCATTTTCAAGAGCAACTTGTACATGAGCAACTGTTCTTGTACTATTAAAAACTAAAACAGTAGCACCAGGTTTACAAATGCGAAAAAGTTGTTCTCCCCATTGAAAACACCAATGCTCATAATCTAGAATATTCTCACGGTTTCTTTCATACCATTTCTTATTACGAACCCCACCAGCTAAACCACTACCATAAGGTATATTTTTAACTAATGTTTTGCTAGTTTTATCATTAACTCTTTTAATGCGTCTTTGAATTTCTGAATTATTCCATTTATGACCAATAAATTCATAATTGTAGGGAGGATCAGTAATACAAGCAGATACATAATTATCAGGAACTGTTTTCATGACTTCTCTACAGTCACCTAACAATATGCCATTGACTAATTTTTGTGACATAACTTTACTCATCTTTTGATACTAATAGTATAATAGTATTTATTATAGCAAACAGTAGAGTTAATACAAGTTCTTATTAATTCTTTAATCTTTTATGAAGGCATAAGAATATTATGCCCCTACAAGAATTATGATGTTTCCTAGGGGTTTAACAGTGTTTAAACCTAATATATTAAGATTACTCCTTAGTTTCATTCCTCTGTATCTAAAGATGAATTAAGTTGCTCAATTTCTTGTAAACTTAATCCCGTTAGTTTAGCAATATCCTCCATATTCATGCTGTTTCTAAGCATATTTAAATCAATATTTCTCGTAGCTTCTTGTTTTCCTTTCTTTTCTCCTTTAACTTCACCTTCGTGGAAAATTTCTTGATAAATAACTGATTCTTTCATGATATCGCTCCTAAGAATTCGTCTAATGCTGTCTTGATCTAATTTTAACCCAGATAAAATAGCTGTGGATGCACTTATATCACTTTGCTGTTGTTTATTAGGCATACTATCAATAATACTAGCCTTATCATCGATACGCTTGAGAACTTCTTCTAACGAGTAGCTAACGACAATTGGTTCATTCATGAGTTAAAATCCTATTAGTAACCTTTAATAACGTCCCCTTAATTACAGCTATTGCATTAGTAATTTAGTCGTCATTGGGTTGGTTAGATTGAGTATCATTTAACATAGGTTGAACATCTTGATTAATCCAAGCAACTATCAATTCATACCCCAAACTAAGCACCACTGGACCAATAAATAACCCTAAAATTCCGTGGACTAAAGTTCCTCCTAAAACACCGATTAAAATGATAATTGTAGGAACGGGTAAACCTTGAGACATTAATATAGGTTTGAGAATATTATCAACTAAAGTACAGGGAATCATCCATACAGTAAACAATAACGCGCTAAAGGTTCCCATTGTAGACCATGCAAAAATAATGGAAGGAATCACCACTAAACCTGGTCCAATTTGAATAATAGCTAAAACTAAACACAACAAGGTTAATAAACCAGCAAAAGGGATTCCTCCTAATAATAAACCAATCCCAATGAGAAGACTTTGAAGTACAGAAACCCCGATAATACCCCTTGTAACTCCTCGAATAGTAGCAGTAGCGAGTTGTAAAAAACCTTGACCCTGTTTAGGTGTTATGCGTAGAAAAATTTGTCTAATACGAGAATTTAATCTCTCGGAATTAATAACTAAAATTCCTGCAATAATAATAGAGAGAATAAACTTAAGTAATACTAGACCAATATTAGCAGCAAGAAATAATAAATTTTTGGCTAACGCTTCTAACTGGGGTTGAAACTGACTTAATACGGATACTAAATTAACGGATGCTGATTCCCAAATCTTATTAACATAGTTGCCAATAATTGGCCAGTTTTCCACTCCTTCGGGGGGAGGAGGAACAGAAAAATTACCCGCAGCAAGATTATCAGCAAAGGTTTGAGCATTATTGACGAAAATAGTGGCAATGACACTCACCGGTCCAATAATAACAGCAATTCCTAATAAAGTCAGAATGACCCCGGCTAATTTTCTTCGTCCTCCTAAACGGTTTTTTACCCAGAGAAAAACGGGGAAAATAGCGATCGCTAAAATAATTCCCCACAGCAAAATTCCCAGAAAAGGACGAAGAAGCAGAAAACACCAAGCCAATAGTAATCCAATCAGAAATAATCGGACAATTAGATCGACAATTTCAGCTACTTTAAACGGATTATTCATGGATTAATTGATCATTTTTAAACCTATCAACCAGTATTACGCATTCCTGCAGCAATACCGTTAATCGTTAATAATGCACCCCGTAATAACTCTTCTTTAGAATAGCGGAAATGAATCACCCCAGACTCGGCTTGACGGGTGTATTGACGTAACCGTTTTAGAAGAGAAACTTGCAAGAAACCAAGGGGAACAATGGTTCCATTTCTTAACTGTACCGAACGCTGTAATCCTGTATCTCCTTCTAATAATTTGGGTTGTTCGTTGATACTTAAAATGATGTCACGGGTACGATTATACTCTTGAGAAATTTGCTCAAATACCTTTTCAAATCGTTCTATATCTTCGGGTTGAGACAGTTCTTCCACATAGTGGTGAGCAATTTGTAAATCCACTTTAGAAAGGGTCATTTCTACTTTAGAAATCACCATTTTAAAGAACGGCCATTTTAAGTAAAAATATTTTAGTAACTTCAAATTTTCATCTGGTTCTTGTTGCAAGAAGCCTTCTAACGCGGTTCCGACTCCATACCAAGCGGGTAAAAGAAAACGACTTTGAGTCCAACTAAACACCCAAGGAATCGCTCGTAAGGTACTTAAATCTTTTTTTCCACTTTTTCGTCTGGCAGGGCGAGAACTAATCTGTAGTTGACTAATTTCGGGGATAGGGGTAACAGAGAGAAAGAAGTCTAAAAAGTCTGGTTGTTCATAAATCAAACTACGATAGGCTTTTCTGGCACTACTGGCCAATTCTTCCATGATTTCGTTCCAAGGCACAATATCATCAAATCCACTACCGAGTAAACTAGCTTGGATAACCGCCGTAGTTGCCGTTTCTAGGTTATATAAAGCCAGTTCTGGTAAGGAGTATTTAGAGGCTAACACTTCCCCTTGTTCGGTGATTTTGATGCGTCCGTTAATAGTGCCGGTGGGTTGGGCTAAAATAGCTGCGTAAGCCGGGCCACCGCCCCGTCCCACAGACCCCCCACGACCATGAAACAGTCTGAGGGCTAAACCGTAAGGTTCTGCTACTTTTTGTAGGGATTTTTGTGCCTTATGAATTTCCCAGTTACTACTTAGGAAACCAGAGTCCTTATTACTGTCGGAATACCCTACCATGATCTCTTGTAGGTTGCTTGGTTGTAATTCAGGGGGCGTTAATTGCTCTTTTTTGGCTTCGTCTAAGTAGTCGTACCCACCGGCTAACGCAGCGCGATACAACGGTAACTGAAACAACGCATCCATGATCTCAGGGGCCCGTTTTAAGTCGTCTACCGTTTCAAATAGAGGAACGATGCGAATGGTGGTGGTACTGGTGCCGGGGTCGTAGAGTCCGGCTTCTTTGGCTAATAACAAGACTTCTAGCACATCGCTGACATCGTTAGTCATACTAATGATGTAGGTTTGACAAATTTCAACACCAAACTCCTGTTGTAGATGGCGCAACATCCGCATGGTTTCGATGGTTTCGATGGTTCTTTCATCAAACGGCATTTCCATCGGGATCAAAGGACGACGGGTTTGTAGTTCCCCCACTAACCAATTAACTTTTTCTGCTTCGGATAGTTCGCCGTAGAGACGGGGTAAGATGTTGAGATAACTGGCAATGGATTCGATGGTTTCGGAGTGACGGGAAGATTCTTGGCGAAAATCCAGTTGAGTGAGGGTAAAGCCGAACATTTGGGCTTGAAATAGCAGATTTTCAAGGGCTTGGCATTTTAAACCAGTTTCTTCTAAATTCCGTTTAATTAGTTGTAATTCTGCTTCAAATTCTGTTCCAGCGTTATAGATATTTTGGGGGGTTTCTTCGGTTAAAATTTGCCGTTTTTCGGGGTTGGCCAGGTGGTTGTTGCGATCGCGGGTATTTTCGAGGCGTTTTTCAATGTAAGCTAATTTCAGGCGATAGGGTTCTTGACGATAACGAATAGCTAAGTCATCATAGATTTCGGGCATAGCCACGCGATCGCGTTCCAAGGAGTCGAGAAGATCCTGAGAAACGTTACTCCAATGCAAAGATGAGCTTAAAATCTCCGTTAAATCTTCGACGGCCACTAAATACTTTTCTAAAATGAGGTTTCGTTGATAACAAGCGGTGCGCCAGGTTACGTCTGGGGTCACAAAGGGGTTCCCATCGCGATCGCCCCCTACCCAAGATCCAAAGCGACAGAAATTATTATGCGGGGGTTTAATTCTGGGAAAGTTTGCTTTTAATGCCTGTTGTAGTCGTTGCGAGAGTTGGGGCAAAGCATCACATAACACTTCATCAAAATAGTGTAAGGTATAATCCACTTCATCGAGGACACTGGGTTTAAACTGATGCAGTTCATCGGTGCGCCACCACAGGCGGATCTCTTCGTTGAGTTGTTCAATAATTGATTCGGCTTCCCAGGAACTATTTAATCCCATGCCCCGAAATGCCTCTTCTGCGTAGTCTAAACGCCTCAGGAGGGTGGCAATGCGTCTTTGCTTGAGGCGGATGGTATGACGAACAATTTCCGTCGGGTGAGCGGTAAAAACGAGGCGGATATCGAGTTGTTCTAATAACCGTTGAATTTGTTGAGGGGGAACGTTTAAGCGTTTTAATTGAGGAAATAACCAGTGGAACGTTCCTCCTTTTTCCTGACTTTCTGTGCCTCCCACTAAGGCTTTTTCTAATAAATCGGCGCCTACGGAACCATTGGCGGGTTTTTCTGCTTGTGGTTGCTGGTTTCGGGCTTTTTCTGATTCTTGATAGGTTGCCCGTCGGTTCAGTTGTTGATCCCTTTGTTCGTAATGTTGTTCAACAATATTAATTAATTGAAAATAGAGGGCAAATGCTCTGGCTGCACGAATCGCTTCATTGAGTTCCAACCCTTCTATAAGTTCATTGATGGAGGTTTTGGGTTTATCCGTCACTTGTCCTTCTGGTGAGCAGATTTTTCTAAGTTTTTCCAACAGATCGACTAATTCTTGACCACATTCAGCCTTCAATACCGATTCCCATAAACTTTCGACCAATTTCAAACGCTGACGTAAGAAGAGATCCGATGTTGAAAAAATGTTAACCTCTTCAACTGTGGACTGTAAGGATTCAAGCAGCATAACCAGTAGCAACCTCGAAGGACTGTGTGCGATTCAGAGGCAAGTTAAATAACTCAATCAACCTGGACTATCATCTTGTCAGTGCTATCCTTTGATGTCCATCACACAAATAGGAAAGCTCAACGGATTGATTGTTCCAGTTAGAATAAGGTTATTAACTAGCAACCCTACTTATTTTATCGGTTCTTCTTGTCTTTCGACCCAATTTTCCTTTAGTTATAGCAAAATTTTAAGGATGCTTTAAGGGTTTTCTGGCCAAAACGAACAATGTAGTCAATTGCAAATAGCACAAATGTATTAACTGAAGCATCACCAAGTCAGTTCGCACCTGAACCTTTCATCCATGTTAGAATGGCAAGGGAACCGAGGAGAGGTGGCAGAGTGGTCGAACGCGCCCGACTTGAAATCGGGTTTGGTTAATAGCCAACGTGGGTTCGAATCCCACCCTCTCCGTTTTTAGACGTCAGAAGTTGGGGAGTTTTCATTTTCCCCTTACTTCTCCTTTATTTAACTAAAATGTCGGGCTAAGTCCCACTCTATAAACGAGGGGGATACATCGAACCGTAGGTGAGTCCCCCCAATGTTTTAGGGTTGGGATACAGCCCGACCAATATATTAACGTGCGACAGCACAACCTTGCCTAGATA
>JAAUYH010039297.1_pt1 | contig 16529 bp, 16 predicted proteins | sample 7278061 | NCBI WGS metagenome assembly JAAUYH01 (sample SAMN14350203, study PRJNA611818) | marine sediment metagenome | isolation source: surface marine sediment (0.6m) | place: French Polynesia: Moorea | collected 2018-08 | reverse complement strand
ATGATCACGCCGAAGATCAGCGCCCCGATCACGGTACCGACAATCGAGCCGCGCCCCCCGCTCAGGGAAACGCCCCCGATGACTGCCATGGCGATGGCGTCAAGCTCGTACATGATGCCCATGCCGGCCTGGGCGGTCAGGTTCTTGGAACTCAGGACCAGCGCCGAGAGCCCTGCAAGCATCCCGGCGATGGTGTAGACCAGCGCCTTGTGCCGAGCGACCTTGATCCCCGACATCCGCGCCGCATCTTCGTTCGAGCCAATGGCGTAGGTGTGTTTGCCATAAACCGTGTACTTCAGGACTAAGTGAAACAGGATGGCCAGGGCGACGAAGATGAAGACCGGCATCATGCCCGCGCCAATCGTCGCGTAACTGTCGGTGGGGAAGGAGATCGGATTGCCCTTGGACCACCACTTGGCCACGCCCCGCGCCGTCACCATCATGCCCAGCGTGGCGATGAACGGCGGAATCCGCGTGTAGGCGATCAACAGGCCGTTGATGCCGCCCGCGACGATCCCACAGACCAGTCCGACAACGATCGGGACGATCATGGGCAGGTCCATAAACGCTGGACCGAAGATGGCTTTGGGATTGGGCAGTCCGTTGACCTCTGCCACCTGGGCAAACGACATCGCGATCATGGCCGTGGCGCCCACGACGGAACCCGATGACAGATCGATTCCCCCCAGGATGATGACCTGGGTCACACCCAGCGCGATGATGCCGATGATCGAGACCTGGAGAATGATGATCCTGAGGCGCGCTTCGTTGAAGATGCTGTCAAAGCGGTCATTGCTGTCGAACAGGAAGCTCTGGCCCATGAGAATTGCGCCAAGCCCTTCGAACACCACGACGATCAGCACCAACGCGCCGAACACGTTGATCTCGTTCGGCCAATGCCTCTTGGATGAATCGAATGTCAGCCCGCCGGTGCCGTGCGTTGTTTCAGCCAAGGGCGTTCTCCCAAATTAACGTCCATGCCAGCCGGTCAGACCAGGTAGCGCTCGGAACAGCGCTTTCTGCGCTGCTCCGAGCCTTGTCATGGTACGGGCCTCAGTTCTTGGTGAGGTATTCGTCGATATTGTCCGGCGTCACCAGCTTGAACGGGATGAAGACGCTTTGGTCAACGTCCTCTCCGCGCGCCAGTGCCAGAGCCGTGTCCAGGGCACCAGCGCCCTGGCCACGAGCATCCTGGAAGACCGTGGCATCCAGATCGCCGGCAGCCATGGCAAGCAAGGCGTCCTGGGTGGCGTCCACGCCGGTTACAACGACGTCATCCATGGAGATCCCGGCCGCCTTCATCGCCTGGATCGCGCCGATCGCCATCTCGTCATTGTTGGCAAAGATGACGTCGAACGGCTCACCCGATGACAGCCAGTTTGTTACCAGGTCCTGGGCTTCGTCGCGCTGCCAGTTCGCGGTCTGCTCGTCGATCAGCGTGATGAAGTTGCACATGTCCATCCCGATCACGTCGTGAACGTCCTTGGAGCGTTGCACGGCGGCCTGGTTGGACAACTGACCCATCAGCATGTAGCCGCGCGCGCCGCCGGCCAAACCTTGAGCCCGCAGCATCTTGCAGGCCTCGAACGCTGCCAGGGTGCCGGACTCGATCTCGTTCGACGCCACGAAGGCCTGATTGTCGGGCAATGTATCCAGGTTGATCGGCTGCCGGTTGACGAAGACAAGCGGAATTCCGGCCTCGGCGGCAGCATTGGTCATGGCCTGGGTGGCCGACGTGTCGACCGGCTGAACGATGATCGCGTCGACGCCGGAGGCGACGAAGTTGTTGATCTGGTCGAGCTGCCTGGCGACATCGTCCAGCGCATCTTCGACCTGGACGTCCACGCCCTCGAGGGTATCGGCGTGGTCGGTGATCCCGTTGCGCATCACCGTGGTCCACACATCATCGAACAGGTAGATCGACACGCCGATGTTCTCCGCCATTGCGGTTGACGACATCAGCGTCGCCACGCCTGCCGCGATCAGAGTCTTCTTCATTGGTTTCCTCCCTTTCTCGGGTGTCCGGCGCACCCTTGCCTGTTTGTGCCGGAGGGCCCCGAAGGGCTCAGCTATCGCCCCAGCTAAGCGGCAAGCGCCGTCACCTGGGTGCGGATGAAATCCATGGACGCGCCGAGCGCCGCCACCGGATCGGAGACGGCGTGCACCTCTTCGGCAAAGGCTTCGAACGACACCGGCCCGGCATATCCCGCGGACAACAGGTCGGCGAGCTGCTCGACCGACCCCAGACGGTCGCGCTCGTCGACCAGGATGCGATCGGCATCGGTCATCTCGGTCCGGGCGATGTCCGGGTTCACCACGCCCGAGACATGCACGATCCCGGTGTGGCCGGAAAAGACAGGGCCGCCGCCGGCCAGGTAATGATGGAAGGTGTCGTGGACGATGCGGACCGTGTCGCCGAATGCGAGCGCATCGATCACCGCGACGGTTTCGGCCTTCGAACGCAGCGCGCTGGTTGCGAAACCCAACGGTTCGACGAGCCCGACCAGCCCGGCATCCGCCAGCATCGGGTGAAGCACCTTAAGCGCGGTGCGCAGATTGTCTTGGCGCTCGCCGTCGCCCAGGCCGCGATTGTCGTTGCAGGGAATGAGGCTGACGGCCTCGGCGCCGGCGGCAGCGGCGATCCGGATGAGCTGTTGCGCCTCTGCCCGGACGCCTTCGTCCTTTGCCGTGAAGCGCGTCACCTCGGCCACGGAGAGGATGCGCAACCCCTTGTCGCGCGCCATCGCGCCGGCCTCCTCGGGAGCCATCCCGTCGAACAGCGGCCGCCCGAGATCGTTGCGGACTTCCACGCCGACACAGCCCAGCCGCGCGGCGATATCGATCAGCGCCGCATAACTCGCTCCGGCCACGGTGATGTGGTTGAGCGCGAAGTCGAGCACCCGGAATCCTCCCTGTCCGCAAGCGACTCTACGGTCGCCGCAGGTCGAGCTTCACCAGCGAATCCAGGATGGCAGACTGTGGCGCACGCGTCCGAAAACGGCTGCGGACACCGATCCTGCGGAGCGCATAGCCGCACCGGAGCACCGTCAATCTGGTCATGTTCCGCTCCCTTACGTGATGCCCTTGCCTTGGGCATCTTCTTGTTGCTTCGGACCGGGAGATCGGGACCTCCGATGCCGATGTCGGGCAGCATAGACCCAATCGGCCATCGCTGCAATCGGTTGCAAAATTGTTCCAATAATCGGACACTGCCCGATGCTGCGAATAGCGAGCATAAGGGGCATTCCGTCCGACCGCGACCTCCTATTGGGGCGCGATGCGCCGTACTCGGTTGCAATGTCTTGCACGGAGAATCAGGGAAGCGAGATGCATCCTAGGATCGAAGCATATCCCCGGGCGGGCCGGCCGTGGCGGTGACGCTGAAAGAGGTCGCGGAGCGGGCCGGGGTGTCCCGCTCGGCGGTGTCGCGGGCCTTCACCGAGGGCGCGTCAGTGTCCGATCGGACCCGGCGCAAGGTCGAGAAGGCGGCCGCCGAGATGGGCTACAGCCCCAATGTGCTGGCGCGCAGCCTGACGACCCGGCGAACCAAGCTGGTCGGTCTGGTGTCCGACAATTTCCACAACCCGGTCTTCCTTCAGGTCTTCGATTTGTTCACCCGCGGTCTGCAGGAGCGCGGTCTGCGGCCGCTGCTGGTGAACCTGTCCGGCGCGACCGGGCTGGAGGAGGCGGTGCGGATGCTCAAGCAGTATTCCGTGGACGGCGTCGTCGTGGCCTCCTCGACCCTGCCGTCGGCCTTCGCGCAGGCCTTTCGCCAGGCAGGCGTGCCGGTGGTGCATTCCTTCGGGCGCTGCACCAATGCGCCGGAGACGCATGTGGTCGGCATCGACAACGCGTTCTGCGGCCGCCTCGCGGCGGAGACTCTGCTTGCGCGGGGCTATCGGAGCATCGCCTTCATGGGCGGGCCGGAATCGGCGACCTCGACCCAGGACCGTCTCGCCGGCTTCCTGGAGGAGGCGGCCAGGCACCCGAACGTCAGCGTCTCCCACAGCTTCGCCGAGGCGTACTCCTTCCAGGCCGGCCGCAAGGAGATGACCCGGCTGCTCAGGCGGTCTCCGGCACAGGCCTATTTCTGCGGCGACGACGTGCTGTCGATCGGCGCGCTGAGCGCGATCGAAACGGCCGGGATGTCGGTGCCCGGCGACGTCGGGATCATCGGCCTGAACGACATGGAGATCGCCGGCTGGGAGAACATCAATCTGACCACGATCCACCAGCCGATCCGCGAGATCATCAACTCCTCGGTCGAACTGATCGTCGCGATGCTGGAGGAGCCGAACCGCGAGCCCGAGACCCGGCTGTTCCGCTGCCGGATCGTCGAGCGCGGCACCCTCAGGTCTCTCTGAACATCGGCGGCCGGGCATCGACCCAGGCGCCGCCGCGACCGGCGGACTCGACCGCCGCGTGGATCGCCGCCATCGAGCGCAATCCGTCCTCGGCGCGCGGGAAGAGGCCGGCCGCCGGATCGGGCGCGCGGCCGTCCTGCTGGGCCCGGATGACCTCTGCCAGATCCGAATAGATGTTGGCGAAGGCGAGCGGCATGCCCTCGGCATGGCCGATCGTCACCCGGTTGGCCCGATCCGCCTCCGGCGACAGGCCGGCCTCGCCGCGCTCGATGATCTCGGTGCGGCCGCCGACGGGTGTCCAGTAGAGCTGGTTGGGCTGCTCCTGCGCCCAGCGCAGCCCGCCGCGCTCGCCGAAGACCTGGAGCGCCAGCCCATGCTGGCGGCCGACCGCGACCGATGAGGTCCAGAGCCGCCCGACCGTCCCGCCATCCATGCGGAAATTGACCATGGCGTCGTCTTCCAGCGCGCGGCCGGCGACGCAGGAGGCGAAGTCGGCCGCAAGCGTCGCCACCTCCTGCCCGACGACGAAGCTTGCCAAGTGCAGCGCATGGATGCCGCAATCGGTGAACTGGGCCGAGGCGCCGGCCTGGGCCGGATCATAGCGCCAGCGCACCCGTGGGTTGTCGGCGTCGGCGGCGTCCGCGTGATGGCCGTGAGCGAACTCCGTCACCACCAGCCGGACCCGCCCCAGATCGCCGCGGGCGACCATGGCGCGCATGTGCCGCACCAGCGAGTAGCCGGAATAGCCGTAGTTCACCGCGCAGATCCGGTCGGCCGCCCGGGCAGCCAGCACCACCGCCTCGGCCTCCTCGACCGTCATGGTCATCGGCTTCTCGCAGAGCACGTGGAACCCGGCTTCCAGGAACGCCTTGCTGATCTCGAAATGGGTGGCGTTGGGGGTCGCGACGGTCACCAGGTCGACCCGGTCATCCCGCCCGGCCTCGCCGTCCAGCATCTCGCGCCAGTCGCCATAGGCCCTGTCCGGCGCGATGCCGAGCCGCTCGGCGAAGGCGCGACCGGCCTCCGGACGGTGATCCAGGGCGCCGGCGACGAGGTCGAAGGCACCGTCCAGGCCGGCCGCCAACCGATGTGCCGGGCCGATCTGGCTGCCTTCGCCGCCGCCGATCAGGCCCCATCTCAGTTTCGTCATCGCCCTGGCCGTCAGTTGAAGCCGATCGATCGCAGATAGGCCCGGTTCTCGGCCGCATCGCGCACCGGCGACGTGTCGCCCTCGGGGTCGCAATCCTGCTCGACCGTGCACCAGCCCTCGAAGCCGGCGTCCAGCAGCACCTGACGCACCGCCGGGAAGTCGACCTCGCCGTCGCCCAGGTTGCAGAATATGCCCTGACCGCAGGCCTCGTAAAATCCCGTGCGGTTGGCGATCACCTCCGCCTTCACCCGCGGGTCGATGTCCTTGAAGTGCATGTAGCTGATGCGGCCGACATGGCGCCGCATGAAGGCGACCGGATCGAAGCCGGCATAGGCGTGGTGGCCGGTGTCGAAGCAGATCTTCAGGATGCTCTCGTCGACCTCGTCGAGCAGCCGCTCCAGCTCCGGCTCGAAATCCATGAAACCGGCGGCATGGGCGTGAATGCCGACCGTCAGCCCGTATTCCTCGGCGCCCATGGTCGCCACCGTGCGGATCCGGTCGACGAAGCCCGACCATTCCTCGGGCCCCATCTGCTCCGCCTCGTCCGCCCGGCCGGCGGTGGGCGCCCGCCGTTCCGAGATGGAATCGATCAGGACCAGGTGTCTGGCGCCGTGCGCGGCCAAGGCCCGGCAGGTTCTGACCGAGCCGTCGAGAACGTCGTCCCACTGGCCCGGGTCGTGGAAGGCGCGGAACACGACACCGCCGATCAGCTCGAGGCCGTGCTTCGCCAGCCCGTCGCCCAGCATCGCCGGGTCTTCGGGCATGTACCCCACCGGCCCGAGTTCGATGCCGCGATAGCCCGCCTCGGCGCATTCCGACAGGACGGTTTCCCAGGGAGGGTTGCGCGGATCATCCGCGAATTCGACGCCCCAGGAGCAGGGCGCATTGCCAATGGTGATGGACATCTCGGCATCCCGAAAAGAGATTGCAACCGGTTGCAATTCGGGTATCCTGAAACCTGCCATCGGTCAACGGCTAAGTTGGCCGGTCGCCACTCTGATGCACGCGAAATCCGGAGCTGCGCATGGTCGATGTAGCGGGAACGGTCAGGCTTACCCTGGCGCAGGCCATTATCAGGCATCTTGCCAACCAGTTCATCGAAATTGATGGCGAGGAGGTGCGCCTGTGCGGCGGCGGCTTCGCGATCTTCGGCCACGGCAACGTGACCTGCCTCGGCGAAGCGCTGTACGGCCACCGGGACGAACTGCCGCTCTATCGCGGCCAGAACGAGCAGAGCATGGGGTTCGCGGCCGCGGCCTACGCGAAATACCATCTGCGCCGGCGCTTCATGTTCTGCACCGCGGCGGCCGGTCCCGGCACCTCCAACCTCGTCACCTCGGCGGCGCTGGCCCATGCCAACCGGCTGCCGATGCTGATGCTGTGCGGCGACGCCTATACGACCCGTCTGCCCGACCCGGTGCTGCAGCAGCTCGAGCATTTCGGCAATCCCAGCCTGGGCGTGAACGACGCCTTCAAGCCGGTGACCCGCTACTGGGACCGCATCACCCACCCGGCCCAGATCATCCAGTCTCTGCCGGCGGCGATCGCCACCATGCTCGACCCGGCGGATTGCGGCCCGGCCTTCCTCGGGCTGCCGCAGGACGTCCAGGGCTGGGCCTACGACTATCCGGTGGAGTTCTTCGAGAAGACCGTGCACCGCGTGCGCCGCATCACGCCCGATGCGGACGAGGTGGCCGATGCCGCGGCCATCCTGAAATCGGCCGAGCGTCCGATGATCATCGCCGGCGGCGGCGTGCAGTATTCCGGCGCCGTGGCCGAGCTGACAGCGTTTGCCGAGGCCCACGACATCCCAGTGGTCGAGACCATCGCCGGCCGGGCGAACCTGCTGGCCACCCACCCGCTCAATGCCGGCCCGATCGGCGTCACCGGGTCCAACTCGGCCAACAAGATCGCCGAGAAGGCGGATGTGATCCTGGCCGTCGGTACCCGGCTGCAGGATTTCACCACCGGCTCCTGGACGGCGTTCGACCGCGACGCCCGGCTGATCGCGATCAATGTCGCCCGTCACGACGCCGGCAAGCACCGTGCCGCGCCGGTCGTCGGCGATGCCAAGCTGGCGCTGCCGATGCTAGCCGAGGCCTGTGACGGCTATCGCGCACCGGAGGCTTGGACCGCGGAGGCCAAGGCGGAGCGGGCCAAATGGGACGAGTACGTCGCCGCCAATGTGCGGCCGGGCAACCGGCCGAATTCCTATGCCCAGGCGATCGGCGTGGTGAACGGGCTCTGTGATGCCGGCGACCGCGTGGTCGCCGCCGCCGGCGGCCTGCCGGCCGAGGTCACGGCCAACTGGCGCACGCTGAAGACCGGCACCGTGGATGTCGAGTTCGGCTACTCTTGCATGGGGTACGAGATCGCCGGCGGCTGGGGCGCGCGCATCGCCCAGTCCGAGAAGGAGCCGGACCAGGACACCATCATCTTCACCGGTGACGGCTCCTACCTGTTGATGAACTCCGACATCTACTCCTCGGTGCTGACCGGCAAGAAGCTGATCATCCTGGTCCTCGACAATGGCGGCTTCGCCGTCATCAACAAGCTGCAGAACAACACCGGCAACGAGTCCTTCAACAACCTGATCAAGGACTGCAACATCGCGACCGATCCCTTCGCGGTGGATTTCGCGGCCCATGCGCGCGCCATGGGGGCGGAAGCCGAGACGGTCGCCCACGCGACCGAGCTGGCCGCGGCCTTCGAGCGCGCCAAGGCGTCGGACCGGACCTATGTCATCGCCATGCAGGTCGACGCCCATGACGGCTGGACCGCCGAGGGCCACACCTGGTGGGAGGTCGGAACGCCGCAGGTCTCCGACAGCGAGCGTGTCCGCGCCGCCCATGAGGAGGTCGAATCCGCCCGGGCGCGGCAACGGAAAGGGGTGTGATGGCGGACCTCGAGCGCATCGCGCGCAACCGGTTCGTCGTCATCGGCCGCGCCGGGATGGATTTCTATCCCGAGCCGCCGGGCACGAAGACCGAGGAGGCGACGCACTTCTTCGCCTGCCTGGGCGGTTCCTCGGCCAATATCGGCGCCGCGATCACCCGGCATGGCGGTGAGGTCTCGCTGGTGACCTCGGTCTCGGACGATGCCATCGGCCGGTTCGCCCTCAACCAGCTCGACAAGTACGGCATCGACCGGCGCCATGTGAGATCGGTCGGCGGCGAGGCGCGCAACTCGCTGGCCGTCGCCGAGAGCCGGATCGAGGATCACCAGTCGGTCATCTATCGCAACGGCGCTGCGGATTTCCAGATGAGCGTCGAGGATGTGGAGGCCGTCGACTACGCGCCGTTCGGCGCGCTGATCACCACCGGCACGGTGCTGGCCGCCGAGCCCTCGCGCAGCGCCGCGTTCCACGCCTTCGACCTGGCCCGGGAGGCCGGACTGCCGCTGATCTTCGACATCGACTACCGGCCCTATTCCTGGCCCTCGCCGGGCGTCGCCGCCGACGTCTATTCCCGCGCCGGAGCCCTCTGCGACATCATCGTCGGCAATGACGAGGAGTTCGGCTTCATGGCCGGCGACCCGGAGAGGGGCCTCGACAAGGCCCGCGACATGGCCCGGTCCACCGCCCGCATCGTCGTCTACAAGCGCGGCGAGCACGGCGCCATCACCATCACCCCGGACGAGGAGTTCCACACCGGCATCTACCCGGTCGAGGCGTTGAAGCCGACCGGCGCCGGGGACGGCTTCATGGGCGGCTTCGTCGCGTCGCTTGCCGCCGGCCACCCGCTCAAGGACTGCGTGCTGCGCGGCTCCGCCTGCGCCGCGATCGTGGTCAGCCGCGTCGGCTGCGCCCCGGCCATGCCGACGCCCGCCGAGCTGGAAGACTTCCTCGCCACCCATCCCGGCCCGACCGACGCTTGAAAGGACAGGCCCATGCATATTCCTCCCTACGACAACCACAACCGGCCCATCGTCGACGTCGACAACGACCTGGTGCCGCTGAACTACTTCAACATCGTCAAGCTGAAGAAGGGCGAGGGGTTCGAATACCGGGTGCCGGGCTACGAGACCTGCATCGTGCCGGCCACCGGCACCGTCGATGTCGACGTCTCCGGCGCCACCTTCGACAAGCTCGGCAACCGCACCATCGATGTCTGGGACGGCGAGCCGGAGGGCGTCTACGTGCCGGTCGATACCGGCGCCCAGATGGTCTGCGCCTCTGACGAGGCGGAAGTGTTCGTGGCCGGAGCCAGGTTTGACGAGACGCTGGAGCCGTTCGCGGTGCGCAGCGACGAGTTGGATGTGGTGCAGTACGGCTCCGACGAGACCAAGACCCACCGCAAGATCAAGCATATCCTGGGGCAGAAGCAGAATGGCAGGGTCGGCCGGCTGCTGGTGTCCGAGCTCTACACGGTCGGCCAGGGCGGCTGGTCCGGCTTCCCCTCGCACAAGCACGACACCGACCGGCTGCCGGACGAGACCCGGCACGACGAGACCTACAACTTCCGCTTCCGGCCCAATTACGGTTCGGGCCTGCAGATGCTCCAGCGCGAGGACAACAAGCCGGGCGACGCCTATCACATCGTCGACGGGTCGACGATCTGCCTCGACCGCGGCTACCACCCCTGCGCCGCGCTGCCGGGCTATGAGATGTACTATTTCACCATCCTCGGCGGACTGAGCCAGCGCAGCCTCGTCCAGTACTTCCAGCCGACCCATGCCGCCCAGCTCAAGACCATCCCCGGCATCATGGACATGATCGCCAAGTTCAAATGACCCTGGCGACCCTGGCCGACGTGCTGCAGCCGGCCCTGAGGCACGGCTACGCCGTCGGCGGGCTGGTGGTGCTCGGCTGGGAGGATGCTCGCGCCTATGTGGCCGCCGCGGAGGCGGAGGGCGCGCCGGTCATCCTCCAGGCCGGGCCGGGCTGCCGGGCGCACACGCCGTTGCCGGTGCTGGGCGCCATGTTCCGCAACCTGGCGGAGGGCGCCTCCGTTCCGGTCGTGGCCCATCTCGACCACGGCACCACGGCCGAGGAATGCGCCGAAGCGATCGACTGCGGCTTCACCTCTGTCATGTATGACGGGTCACGCAAGGCGCTCGCCCAGAATATCGAGGAGACCGGCGCGATCGCCGCGGCGGCGCACGCGGCCGGAGTGTCCTGCGAGGGCGAGATCGGCTTCGTCGGCTATGCCGAGGGCGAGGCCTCGGCGCGCACCGACCCGTCCGATGCGGCCCGCTTCGCCGAGCAGACCGGGGTCGACGCCATGGCGATCTCGGTCGGCAATGTGCACCTGCAGCAGACCCAGGCGGCCGAGATCGACCTGGACGCGCTCGCGGCCATCGAGGCGGTGACGGACATCCCGCTGGTCATCCATGGCGGGTCCGGCGTACCGGCCGCGATGCGCGCGCATCTGGCGGCCACCACCAAGATCTGCAAGTTCAACATCGGAACCGAGCTGCGCATGGCCTTCGGCAAGGCCCTGCGCCGGGCGCTCGCCGACGATCCCGACCGCTTCGACCGGATCGCCATCCTCAAGGAGGTCGAGGGTCCGCTCTGCGAGGCGGCGCGCGCCGTCCTCCGGGATATGGGCGCTCCCCGCGCAGCAACCCGAACCCTCTAGGTCCGACGTCACGGCAGCCGCGGTCGCAAGGCGGATCAGGCCGTGCGACCCATGCCTCGGCCGGGGGCAGGCCTCACGCGAGGGCGACCCTCTGTCCGGCCAGCGAGATCGAAATCGTCAACGAGCCCTCATTGATCAGCCAGCGCCGCAGGGTGAAGCTGCGCTTGCCCTCGCGGTGCATCGGGTCGGCCTCCGCCAGGGCCCGGGCCTCGTCGAGGGAGCCGGCGCGATAGATGATCAGGCCGCCGCCGGACATCGCCTCTCCCGCCACATCGGACAGCGGGCCGGCGAAGATCAGGATGCCCTCGGACTCCAGCTTCTTCTGGTAGTCGAGATGGGCCGGCAGGGTCTCCTGCAGTGATGCCGGATCGGCGGTCGCGGTGGATTCGACGACGAAGACCTCGAAGGCCAGGGCGCCCCGGGACTTAGCGATCTCTTTGTACTCGGAGAAACTGGTCATGACGGCTCCCTTCCGATCCGTGATGCGAGGCAACGGTCGTCCATAATTATCGCCACACGGCAAAAAAATCGATATTATTTGACAACTCGGAATGATCCTATGCATTCTGTGGAGAGAACGAAAAGGCCCTGGGGAGGCACGGATGCGGTTCACTGTCGCGCGGGCGGGCGAGGGCACGGCGGTGTTCGGGCTGGACGGCTCGGAAGCCGTGAACCTGACCGCGGCGTCGCCGGAACTCGGGGATGATCTTTCGGCTCTGACCCGCATGGGCGCCGCCGGCTTGGATCTCGCATTGGCGGCAATGCGCACCGCCGTGGCGGGGCTGCCGGCGGAGAAGCTGGAACCGGCATTGCCCATCCGGCGCCCGGGCAAGATCGTCTGCCTCGGACTCAACTACGTCGAGCATGCCAAGGAGGGCGGATACGACATCCCGGACTATCCGGCGATGTTCATGCGCCCGGTCACCTCGATGATTCCCGCTGGCGCGCCGTTGGTGAGGCCGGAATGCTCCGAGACCCTCGACTACGAGGCCGAGTTGATGGTGATCATCGGCGCCGGCGGACGACATGTCGCCGAGGACGCGGCACTGGATCACGTGTTCGGGTACACCACCTTCAATGACGGTTCGGTGCGCGAATACCAGCGCAAGACCCATCAATGGGCGCCGGGCAAGATGTTCGACGACACCGGCGCCGTCGGCCCCGTGGTCGTCACGCCGGACGAGGTGCCGCCAGGGGCGTCCGGCCTGCGGATCGCAACCCGGTTGAACGGCGTCACGATGCAGGAGTCCGATACCGCGAACATGATGTTCCCGGTCGCGAAGACGATCGCGATCGTGTCCGAGTTCACCACGCTGGAGCCCGGCGATCTGATCGCCTTGGGCACACCTCCCGGCGTCGGCCATGCCCGCCGGCCGCCGGTCTGGATGAAACCGGGCGACGTCGTCGAGGTGGAGATCGATGGCATCGGGCTGTGCCGCAATCCGATCGTGTCGGAAGGCGACGGGAGAATGACGGAGGCGGCTGAATGAACGCACGCGTCGATCCGGGTGATGACGCCTTGGACCAGGCGCGGATGCGCGCGCAGCAGGCGGTGCGCGACCTGCGCGAGCGGGTGCGCCGGCTGGATGATGACGGCCTCGACCTGATCCTTCGTGGCGCCCGCTCGCACTACGCCTGGCGCGACGAGCCGATCTCCGAGGCGGAGATCCGCGCGCTGTACGACGCGGTGAAGATGGGGCCGACCAGCATGAACGGCTGCCCGGCCCGGTTCGTCTTCGTGACCTCGGAGGAGGCGAAGGAGCGGCTGGCGCCCTGCCTGAACCCCGGCAATGTCGCGAAGATGAAGGCGGCGCCCGTCACGGCCATCGTCGCCCATGACGTCGAGTTCTGGCGACAGCTGGCGAAGCTGCATCCGCATGACGACAAGAGCGCCATGTTCGCCAACAATCCGGCCAAGGCCGAGACCGCGGCGTTCCGCAATGCGACCCTGCAGGGCGCCTATCTGATGATCGCCGCCCGGGCCATGGGCTACGACGTCGGGGCGATGTCGGGGTTCTCCAACGACAAGGTCGACGCGGAGTTCTTCGCCGGAACGAGCTGGCGATCGAACTTCCTGTGCAACATCGGATACGCGGACGAGACCGGGCTGTTTCAGCGTCTGCCGCGGTTCGAGTTCGAGGAAGCCTGCGAGATCATCTGATTGCGGGGAGAGGGCAGGCCATGGCGGCCATCACGATGAAGACCACGGTGAAGCTGCGCGCCGAGGCGGACTGCCCGTCGCATTCGCGCGCCGACATCGCGGTCCGGGATCTTGTCTTTTCCATCGACGAGCCGGTGGAGCGCGGCGGCACCAATGCCGGGCCGACGCCGACCGATGCCGCGATCGCGGCGCTGGTCGGCTGCACCAACGTGATCGGGCACAAATGCGCCTCGGCGCTGGGTGTCGATATCGGGCATCTGCACATCTCCGCCGTCTGCGACTTCGACCGGCGCGGCGTGACGCTGTCGGAGGAGATCGAGCGGCCCTTCCAGCACATCGTGCTGGATGTCGCCGCTGACGGAACCGCCAGCGACGAGGATCTGGCGCGGGTGGCGGCCGAGGTCCGGAAGTTCTGTCCGCTGTCCAAGCTCTTCCGCGCCGCCGGAACGGAGGTCACGGAGACCTGGCATCGCCGCGGGGCCTAGGGGCTGACGCCCCGGAACGCGGCACGAGAAAGATAAGAAGTAGGGGGAGACAACCATGTTCAAGACATTGACCCGAAATGTGGCGCCGGCGCTGGCCGGTGCGGCTCTGGCGGCAGGGCTGGCGACGCCGGCTGTCGCGGCCGAGACCATCCGCATGGTGGCGATCGACGGCTACCCGGCCCGCGCCATGTGGGTGCAGGAGTTCAGCGGCTTCTTCATTCCGGAAGTGAACCGGCGGCTCGCCGAGACCGGCAATTACGAGATCGAATGGCAGGAGGCCTATGGCGGCAGCATCGTCAAGCCGCGCGGCGTGCTTGAAGGCATCCGCCTCGGCCTCGGCGATATCGGCATCGTCACCACCATCTTCCACAATTCTTCCCTGCCCAGCCAGGCGATCTCGGCGGTGACGCCGTTCATCTCCACCGATGCCCGGGTGGTGGCGCGGGCGGTCGATGAGATCGCCAAGGAGTTCCCGCAGATCGAGGCGGAATTCGCCGCCGAGAACCAGGTCTACCTGGCGACCGGCGTGGTTCTGGACACCTATCAGGTCTTCAGCACCGAGCCGCTCTCCGACCTCAGCGATCTCGAGGGCGGCAAGGTGGCCGGGGCCGGCTACAATCTGCGCTACCTGGAAGGCCTGAACGACGTCGCCGGCGTGCGCGGCGGCCTGACGGACTTCTACAACATGCTGCAGACCGGCGTCGTGGACCACGCGATGCTGTGGCCGGAATCGGCGATGACCTTCAAGATCCACGAGGTCGCGCCCTACATGCTGCGGGCGAATATCGGCTCGGTGAACTCCAAGACCGTCACTGTCAACGCCGACGTCTGGGCCAGCCTCCCGGACGAGGTGAAGCAGGTGCTGCTGGAGGTCGCCGTCGACTACCGCGACCACGTGGCCAACGTGGCGATGGAGCGGGCCGCCGACAGCCTGGCGGCCTTCGAGGCGGCCGGCGGTACGGTGGTCGACCTGTCGGCGGAGGACCGCGCCGCCTGGGCCGCGTCGATGCCCAACATCGCGCTGGAATGGGCCGCCGGGATCGATGCCAGCGGCGGGCCGGGCTCGGAGATGCTGTCGGCCTATGTCGGCAAGCTGCGTGATGCTGGGCAGGTGCCGGTCCGCGACTGGGCCGCTGAACTGACCAACTGACCGCCGGCCCGGAGGCCGTCGGGGTGCCTCACGATCGAAGGGGATGGGCCGGACGCGCCGCCACGGTATTGTCTTGGATCGCCGTGGCGGCGAACGCCATCGGGACCATCGTCGTCCTGCTGTTGGTCGTCGCCGTCAACGCCGACGTGGTGGCGCGCGGCGCGTTCAGCGCGCCATTCCGCGGCACCGTGGAGGTCGTGCAGTTCTCCATGGTGCTGATCGTGTTCCTGCAGTTGCCGGATGTGGTGCGGGTCGACCGCCTGACCCGCTCCGACGGTTTCCTGACCGTGCTCGGTGGCCACCATCCGAAGATCGCCGACGGGCTGTGGCGTGTTGTCGACGCAGTGTCGGCGGTGATGATGGGGTTGATCGCCATCGCCATGTGGCCGGAATTCGTGGATGCCTGGGTCCATGACGATTTCTTCGGCACGCCGGGCATCTTCACCGCGCCCTGGTGGCCGGTGCGCGGCGCCATCGTCTTCAGTGCCGGCCTGTGCTGCCTGATCCTGGCGTTGAAGGCGTTCACCGGCCGCCGCGTCCTTGATCGGCTGCTGGCATGACTGGAGCATCCGTTCGATGACGCCGCTGGAGATCGGGATCGTGTCGGTCATCGCCATCGTGGTGCTGATCTATCTCGGGCTCTACATCCCGATCGCCCTGGCGCTGGTCTCCTTCGTCGGCATCTGGCTGATGCGCGACAATTTCCAGCTGGCCATGAACCTGCTGAAGATCGCGATCGGCGACAGCGTCACCGAATACGCCTTCGCCACCGTGCCGTTGTTCACCTTCATGGGCATCCTGGTGTCCAAGGCCGGGCTGGGATCGGACATCTACCAGGTGATGAACGAGACCTTCCGCCGGGTGCGCGGCGGGATCGGCATGGCGACGGTCGGCGCCAACGCGGTCTTCGCGGCCGTCACCGGCTCGTCGATCGCCTCGGCCTCGGTGTTCACGCGGGTGTCGGTGCCGGAGATGCTGCGCTTCTCCTACAACCCAAGATTCGCGGTCGGCGTCGTGGCCGGCTCGTCGGTGCTGGGCATGATCATCCCGCCGAGCGCCATGCTGATCATCTACTCGATCGTGGCCGAGCAGTCGATCGGCCAGATGTTCCTGGCCGGCATCGTGCCCGGCCTGATCCTGGCCGCCGCCTACATCGTCGCCATCCTGGCGATGGGGCGCCTGACGCCGGGGTTCATCGGCGGTGTCGAACGCCAGCCGGACGATGCCCCGGCGCTGACCTGGATGGACATCATCGCCAAGACCGCGCCGATCGTGATCGTGGTCGCGGTGGTGCTGGGCGGCATCTACACCGGCTGGCTGACGCCGGTGGAGGCGGGCGCCGGCGGCTCGGCGGTGGCGCTGGTGATCGCGCTGGTGCGGCGGCGAATGACGCTCAAGGCCTTCTGGGAGGCTCTGATCGAGACCGGCCACATCACCGCCAGCATCCTGTTCCTGATCACCGCCGCATCGATGTACAGCCGCATGCTCGGCTTCGCCGGGCTGCCAAACCAGTTGCAGGACATCATGACGTCCACCGCCGGGTCGTTCTGGACCATCATGATCCTTTACGTGGTGCTGATGCTGTTTCTGGGCACGCTTCTGGACACGGCCTCGATCATCCTGATCGTCGTACCGCTGTT
>JAAUYH010045379.1_pt1 | contig 16534 bp, 6 predicted proteins | sample 7278061 | NCBI WGS metagenome assembly JAAUYH01 (sample SAMN14350203, study PRJNA611818) | marine sediment metagenome | isolation source: surface marine sediment (0.6m) | place: French Polynesia: Moorea | collected 2018-08 | reverse complement strand
TGCATTAAGAATCATAAATTACTTATCTTTTATCTAATCCATGGCTGCCCTATGTTTGGCTCCAGCTCTCTTTCTGGACCAAAATATCAGCGAAACTGCAGGTTCAAGTGAGTGTTGAGTAAATTTTTGTATTATTCTTTGTTGCTGTATTGAAAATTTCGGAGCTTATCAAGCCTGAACATGGTAGGCAAATGTAGGAGTGTCAATTCGACTTTGAAATAAGGCTGCATAGATTCATAATGAATATTCGGATTTCTGTATTACAGTATGACTCCTTCGCTCTAGTTTCGATACCAGAGTAAATTCTATACCTCGAAATCAGTTTATTTTGATGTTTACGAACTCACAAAATAATCTATAGCCCAGGTTTCCTGACGTACACCTTACAGCATCATTTTCAACCATGAGTTTTTCATAATCCTTAGACCTGTTTCTAAAAACTCGATATTTCGCTCCGGATCGTTGATCCAATATCTTCAGTGTCGAGAAATGATGTTTGTACATGCCAGTAATAATTTCGCATAATGCAGGCTGTCGCATACGTTCGAATCGGTATGAAGTGTCAACTGTCGCTTACGCTCGACATTTCTTGTCATGTACCAATATTGCGTGTTTCCCTTTATTTGTTGGTATTTCTCTAACTTCCAATACATGAAATTCCTATAGGTGTGCTGTTCTCCCAGTTTGGTTAGATAGTTGCTAAGATATGTGCTACTCAATTCCCTTTATTATGCTTCCAGTTCGGTTTATTCATTACAGATGTAATGTTTGGTAGTGAATAAATGCCTTGATATCTCTTCTAGGAAGAGCCAATCGATTATCAACAAGTAAAACTACAGAATTTGCCATACCAAGAGAATTCTATCTTCGAGCCTCTCATTTTAAGGTTACTCTTTCGAGTGTGTCCTCAGGTACGCCACGCACCTGTACTAAGTGAAATCCTAGCGTCCATTCCATCACGGGTACCACTTTTTTGTGCTTAGTCGGTCTCCTACCGGCGGCGGCGCAACCGAGTAGAAGGCGCCTGGTCCGTCGACCCGCTGCTACACACCGCATCCCATATCAAGTTGCAACCAAGGCCCTCGAAGATCTTGCGACAAAATTGAAAGCATTTCTGCAAGGTGAAGTCAATATTTCGAGTAATTGTCGCGACATTCTGCTGTCAAAGTGTAGAAATCGGGTCATACAGCCAAATTGTCTATAAGACTTCATGTATGCCTTTGCATTTTCATCAGATTCACTGATATTCTCATCAAGCTTTTCTGACAGTTTGAACTCCGCTGTTACTATCGATTATCATCACTCAACCCTTTGCCTGTTTTCACATCCCTAGAGTAGCTGGAGACTACGGATCCGGAAAGTAATCGTGAACGATATCAGCTAAATTAGTTCGTTCTATTTTCGAAAATCAATAATCTAGTTTTTTCGGATTAACAGACTCTACAGGTCGTGCCTTTCCTGTTTTAAAAAGTTTTTCGATATTGTTACTACCTTAGATATGTATTATGTCGTTGTTTCGCTATTTGCGTCCCGTGTTTTTATAAATTTTAATGAAAATTTTATTAGATTTTCGCGGTGCAAATTTCAATTATCAAAAGCTAGCATAATTAGTTTTTACCCAAAAAGCAATCGACTGCCACTTTGGAACTTCTTGAATCTTGAATTGTTTGCTTCAATAGAACGGCAAGACAGTTTTCGAAAAATGCTATGGCAGTCATATATGTTCTCAAACGTTTTGCCGATTTGAAGAAAGTTCTATCTCTAGCACTCACTCTTGTTGCTTCTATCAGTTGAACCCGAGCACCATACTTATAGGCAGTTGACTTGTAAGTCGTTGTTGATTCAAATGATTTGCCATCTGCTTTTACCAAGCCTTTAAAAATTTTAGAATTGGAAGCATCTAATGAGCGTCATATATCAAGCGAGGCTCATAAAGTAATGATGATTTTAGCCCATTTCAATAACAAATCTAATTAATATTCGGTAAGCTTAAATTTTCTTCTAACTAATCCCAAACCAAGTTTTGTAGTTCCATCATAGCCTACAAGTTCATGACTCCTTTACAAGCATACACATTTTAGCTTGCAGCTGTTATGACGTAAAAGTGTAATTAATTTGGACTATATTTTCTACAGAACTTAAAGGTTTCTGTTTCTGATTATCGATGAGAAAAGTCCTGATGGCAAGCACAGAGAGACTTCATTTCCAAAAATATTTCAGTCGTGTTTCGTTATAATCTGCTCCAATATGCCTGACATACTGTTTGCTTGATTCAATATCTTGTTATCTGTGCCAATAATTTCATTAAGGTCTGTTTTTCTACTAAGTCGGGTTTAGTTAATGAAGAACAGAAGAAAATAAGGCAAAAAGGAAGTGTGTAAATGGGTCGTATAAGAAATCAATGCAAATGCGTATTTTTTTCTTCGTGCGTTGAAGAAAAATTTAGGTTTTGCCCTAATTTGTGGTCGACATTTTTCATGAAAAGTTTTAAGTAGGTAGGATGGCATATAATTTTTAATTACGTTGAATGTGTATCATGCGATGATTTGTCATTTCTTTCCCTGGCTTCTCATGAAAATCGAGACCATAAATTTTCAATTCACAAGCGTTGTTCGAAATTTCAATTATAGTGCCTTCATAAAGGTTGCTGGTCGGTTACGCCTACTAAATAATAGATTCGTATGCATCAGAATTATGAATCGCATCCCTGATAGATAATAGAGCAATGTTTTTTGGCCTACAGTCTTACAGGCTATCCACCAACTAAACTTATCTTCGGCAAATAAAGCAGTGACTCTGAATGCTTTGAATATGAAATTAAGGATTAGCTCGATTCACTTAAGAGACATTGAAGTCTTCTAGAAAAATTAAGAAAGAATACTAATTGCTGCCCGAAACTTCTTCCCACCGGATCCAGAGAGTGTAATAAAAGAAGATTCGAAGTGTTCAGAAACAGAAGTTGCCCGTAATTGTATTTTTCTTGAGCTGCTAATTCAAATATAATCTCCCGTCAGAGACAAACGCTTAGTTAAGGTTATGTTCAAGAGGTTGTTTTCGATCGAACGAAGAAAATTTCAGAAGGATACATTCTAAATGCACATACTCTAACTCAGCTCTTTTTTCACCTTAAATCGATTCCCATGATTTCCGCAGGTCATATCATTCTTCAATAACGCTCTTCTTCTGTTTTGAAGAATTGGCTTACAACTCTGAACCTAAAATATCGTGATGACTCAAAATGTTTTCAAGATCATAGTATTGATGATCAATAGGGAATGTAACAGGCGAGGTTTTCTAAAATTAGCTTCGAAAATTGATTTTTCTCTGCAATTATGGGTACAAAACACACACCGTACTCTTTCGAGACCAGAATATCGATTTGTCATGTTTTTCGCTAATTTTATGTTACATACTTACTGCCACTGCTTCCAATACTTGCATTTCGTGGATAGGTAAAAAATAATTCTTTTCCTAGGAGTCAAAATTCCCGGCTAAATTCGTATAATATAAATGGATGTATGATTTTTCCTAAAGAAAGCTTTGAATAGTGCGAAAATGAAACAGAGTATTGTAGGTTTTGTAAATGCGTAGCTAGAGAAAATATGACGATCTCAAACCCAATATAGCTTGCTACAAATTTTTTGCAATTATGAAAATAAACAGGTCATAGGTTAGAATAGGGCAACTTAAGTATCTTCAAAAACAGCGATCTTCATTTCAATATGATGTTTTTTGAAAGCATTAAATCCATAAGAATCGAAACAAATCTATTTTAGCTGAAACATGGCCGTAATCCTTCACATTTGTCTTTTGTCCGATCCAAATTTTCATTGATAGCTAATACTAGAAAACGCACCAGCATAGTGAATCGAACAAGGTAGATTGTTTACCTCCAGTAGTGGTGATTTCGGGAGTGCTTTAGTATAAATATAGAATTCAAATTCCAATTTTCATCTCAATATAAATTTAAAGCAGTAATTACTACTTGGATATCTTTGCGCTGAAACAATGCTAAATTGCCTTTCGTGAAGAACAAATTCGCTCTCTATACAATCCCATGCTGTTTCTGAACTTCTTCTTTAAGGTTTGATTTAATAACATAAATTGCTATTTCACCAGAGGTTTGACGCACTTCTTGCTGCAAATAAAATCGTACTTTCAAAATAATTTTCATATTTATTTGGGTGAATTTTTTAAGTTTTGTTCTTTGAAAACTGTTAGTGGAAAACAAATTTATCAGCAAAGTTCAAAAATTCAGTATCATACTGAAACATTGGCATGGATTCAGCTATCTCCAAGTACAGGATGTTGCACGCACCGAGACTTTTTCGCTTTTTGAATTCCTACATCACGAATAGTTTTTCAAGTTTTTCGGAAATCTGTCATTGTCGTTTCATAGGATGTTTGTTTAGTTCTATGATGACTGGCCAGCATTCTAATGAAACTACTTTTCAAGAAACGTTAGTGCTCGTCATCCCATCGCCGTGAACACGCTAGTATGGACCTGAAGGTGTTGAGATACTATTCAGATTTATCACTTGTGATATTTGAACCAATTACCAAATTATTTGGTAATCATGACAACACCTGTTGTATGAACCAATGGGAACGCCTAAATCATTCACCCTCGAATGTCAAGCGAGTTGAGAAGGGCCCGTATTGCTCTGCACTTTTCAAGTGCTCAGATCGGTCACATCAAGACGTGACATTAGAATATCAAACGGATAGATGGATACAACTATACCTAAGAAACAGGTCGGAAATTCGCCGATACAAAAAATATGAGTAGGATGAAGTGCTGTGCGTTGAAAGAACTTCCAAGTCTTAGAAGCATTTGGAGAAATACGTAATTTGTAATAGAAATGGAACTGCCACGAAACAATGCGAAAGAGAGTTTGAATGGAGCATAGGACCAATATAAAATGAAGTGTAGAATGATTTGCGGTGAACAAAGAATAACTTGTATAATCTAGAGAATGATGTACTGTACAGTGCAGTACATTGCCGGCTGGAAAACGTCTAGACGAAGAGGAACAATCAATTTAGAAGGTGATCGGAACACAAGTGAGATCTGACCAAGTTAATGAGTGTGAATTGGCAAATTTTTTTCGTTACAGAGTGACAGAGTTTACAAACGACAGCTTAGGAAGTGATTCCTAACCGAAACGCAATTTCCACCTAACAGTAACGCAATACACCTTGTGTTAGCTCAGAACCTCCTTATTATAGGCTCAACTACAGTACTACTGTACAACCAACGCAGCAATTGTTTCGCACTAGGTACCCCAACGTTTCCCACCGCGCCAACGTTCGCATTGTTTTGGTGGCTAGTGACTCAGGCAATAGCGCCATCCCCGCAGAAGGCAAGATCCATAATAATAATATAAATGTCACGGGGGGATGGAAGGCATCGTACTGTCCAGTTTCGGTATACTACGGCACAGTACCGGGAATGCGAATAAAAGGGGTCAACCAATAGAAACACGAAATAGATTACGTACGTAAAACATATACCTTGTAACTAAATATTCGCGAGACAGCGTAGCAAGTTTGCATGTAGGAAAGGTAAGCGTTTACACGGGACCGGGGTTTGTAAGAAAGGGGATGCGGACCAGAGGTCAAGAACACGGGCGATATCGACAAGATCAAAGTACAGAAGGGCGAGTGAAAGCTTCAGTGCGAGTGGTAGTCATGAACGAGGGAGGAATACGAATGTTCTTCAGAACCAACTCTTTCTTCAATCGTGCGTTCTCCTGGCGTAGTTTCAGTTCGGTCTCGTACAACTGAATGGCGCGCTTCTTCTCATCTGTTAGTGTGCGCTCCACGAGCTCGATTTGTTTTTTCCGATTGTAGTAGCACTTGCTCGACGATAATCGATTCTTTCTCCGGCGCTCTTCCAGTTTGTGCTTGTCAATTGCTGGCGACGTGCCAGGTGTTGGTGAACTTGTTTTGCGACGTCTTGGAGTTGCAACCGTACTTGTGGATGACGTGGCAACCGTTGTTCCTGTTGCTGTTTGTTGTTGTACGGATGGTGGTGGTAATGGCGTTGCACTGAACAACGAAGTACCAGATGATCCAGTCGGAGGCACGCCGAAATGTGTTCCGGGTGGTGCGGGATATGCCGAGCTATACAACGCTGGTGGTGGTGGCAGAAATGACGCTGTGGCCGTGTTTGGTGAGGGTGTGGTGAATGGAATTGCAAGCGATGATGAAGGTTGCGGCGGTGAGGGTGTGGGTTGTGTAGAGAAGAATTCTAACGTCGGGTCGTATTCAGCATATGAGGGATTGGTTTCCACGATGGGCGGAAACGGTGGTGGTGGTGCGGCGGCGGCGGCGACGGTAGGTGGTGCCGGGTTAGCGAAAAGGTTTGAGGGGTAGGCGGCAGAGGTAGGTAACGAGTTTGAGTACGATGGAGTGCGCATTGCATTAGGGGTGGGTAGTAGAAAGTCGTCAAAGTTGATGTGCGCGTCGTACAACTCGGTCATTCTCGGTGCGACAGTGGTTGTGTGGGTGGTTTGTGCCAGCACGAACACACGCGCAGGTTACTTAAGCGCACAAGAAGAGTAGTAGATCGGCGGTGCATGTATTTTTTTAACCTGAGCGAGTGCGATGTGATTATCATAGGTTTTTTTCCAGACGCACCTGCCACGGGGCGCGAATGAGCGAGCGCAAATTGTTATTTTTTTACTGTATCCTACGCTACTGTACCTACTTGTGGAATCGGGTTGCGCCACGACATGGCAGTAATCTACTCACACTGTCAAATTGACCCGACAACCCCACCGACCACCTTCAACTACTGTACAGGACTGTGGACAACATCACACGAACGACGTCACATTTCTAAGAATTCTAGCAAACAATCTCTCATTCTATCAGAAATAGAAGTTTCACACTGAACATTCTTCGGTCATCTCTAACTACGTACGTCCGCTCTCTTTCGTGGTCCAGCCTTATGAGTCTACCGTACAAACAAGGCGTTGTTAACTGCATGACGTCGAGATGTCCATGCACAATATGAATCCAGCAACTCCTTATCTGCCAAGCAGCATCAAATCTTCATTTAATACACCTTCCGCCATCAGCGCAACGAAAGTCGCCCAATTCGACTACCATACCATCATACCTGCCACGCACGTGTGGACGCCAAGAGCAGCACTACCAACCAGGCGTAGCAGTCGTTGCCCATGCCTTGCGCCTTACCCATCGACATTGTGCCCACCATAGGTATGGCATCCCTTACTATTGGCCGACACTACTAGCCACCAACGACAATATCCTACCAAGACTCGTTCCAAACATACAAGCCGTCGCTTGAAACGAACAGGCACACGTCCTGTCCTATTGAACCACTCATCCCTCTGCTAATTCCTCTTCCAGACGCTCGACCATCTCCCAACTTCTCTTTGGCCCTCTCCTTTCTGCCAGCCTCGCCTTTGGTCAGCTTCCTGATTGTTAGCTCCTTCCATCCTCGTCCTGCGCGCGCCGCAATGCAGCTGGACACTTATTTTTCTTGCCCTACCCACCGACTAGGGTAAAACACCGGCCGGCCGCGATACTTCTTGCGCACTGACGTGCTAACTCGCTGGTGCGCGATATAGGCCTGCACAGCACTGCTACCTCTCGGCACGCACTGATTTGATCTCAACACCACTAGAGTTATCTGGTCTATTTGAGGGTGTTGTCGCGATTTGGGACCTCATTTGCGCCACGACCCGCACGCAAATTTCCTAGTACATATCCTTTTCTCGCGATGCGCGACGTTATCGACAATATGACTCCCAAGTTTTCGTCGATACGAACACCGTCGTCCGTCCAACTAAACTACTGTAGTTACACGTGCTACTACTTATCTTCGTGATTCGCAACGAGATATCGAACCAGTTGCGAGTGCTGCTTGAAAATCACCGGAGATACATATCTTGGAACCTTTTTGTCTATATACTAACACTCGTGCGTTACCGATAGAAACATACAAAGCCGTTATGGAACAGAACCCATTTGTGGTTACTGACCAACTACAGGAAATTTACAGACCCGAACCAGTGAACAATCTTCAACGCAGGTTCTCCATGATTCTCATCGAGAAATGGTGGACGCAATATCTACCCCCTTGGATCAGATGTCACACACAGAATACACGACCCCAAAGACGGTAGATTATGGGGAGTAGCCAGATCAAGAAGCTTGAGCGTCCGCACTGAAACAAATATCGATGACGTAAAGATGATTAGAAAGCGGAATGGACGTGGGCCGGGACGGTATTCAAAGTAGACAAGTGCATGGTAGACGAGATGCCTGCCGCGAACAGAACCTATTGCTTTCTGGGCCGAGCGTGTGAACTGCCGCAAAACTTGTTTTCTTCCTACGACGTGCCTTGATGCAATGCCTTAGTGACTCATCGCAATCATTACCACCTTTCTGTTTTTGTCCGTGATCTTCCACTTGCATTCACATATCGCTGTGGATTGCTGTATGTCGCTTTGGGAACAAAAGAACACGAGTTCGACCGAATCGCCATTGTGATCTTTTTCTATCTGTTTCTGGTTTCGGGAACCGTGGATTTGTGGCACCACTCTCATATTTGTTATCGGCGCCTCATAAGACCACACTGCATGGGAGTAACCTCACCGCTTTAGATATGCTTCTCATGCGTACCTTCATATCACATTCATCTTTTGCAACTCTTGCGCACACCCTCAGAAAACCCCGTCACAATCTAGTGTATGCTGTACTGTACCGCAATCCATGAACTTGTTCCTACAGCGTGCAAGTACTGTACCTTACTGTACAGTACTATAGAGAATCTTGGTGTATTGTACGTGTTACGACGAATTCAGCTGCTGTATCTTCGTGCTTTGAAATGATGAAGAATCACCACAAATTTGCGTGTGAAGTAACATGGAAATGCTGCTGGTGCAGTTCGCGTACGTTACTGTAGGTGCAAACCAACAATACTGTACAAGTCACTACTGTACAATTAAGGCACTGTAGACTCAGAACGGTGGTGTGTGCGTATAGCAGCTAAAGTTCAACCTGATAACGTCCTGATAACAATGATAATCAATCTCCTACAGTACTGTGTGTCAATCCGTGCTTTTCGTGCAGCCGTCATTACTCTTTCAGCTTTCGTGTGCGAGCTTGGAATCTTTCTTCCTATTAACAACGTCAACAATAAAAAAGATGGTTTAAAAACCAAGCGACCCAGAAAATAATAAAAAGAAAGCAGCAGTATTCAACATAGCATACTGTTCGATTGCATGTCCGGCAACAAAGTTGTAATGAGCACCCAGAAGCACCACCCAGCGACATGGCCTACTCGCCGAACACGCTGGTGTGGACGCTACTGCATGGCGGGCGAATTTGGCCCGCAGTGGTGCTCGAGATTCGTCCGTTGCACTGCGCCGTACGCCTTTTGGGTGCGCATGCTGCCGTGTTAGAAGTGGAGATTAGCGCGATAGTGCCGTACCACACGATAAAACCAAATTGGAATGCACTCAACGATGAACAACTTGCCGATGCTTGTACGCACGCACTCGAGTTTGCGCTCAATCAATTGCGTATCGTATTGTTGCAAAGCCTCTCGCGACCCGCCGCCAACAACGAAATTGTACGCGCACAAGGAAATGTTACAACGTCACGTGAGGACTGCACAAGAGTGCGTCATAGTGACTTGGATATTGAATTACTACTTCCGCGGCTGATGGGAACCAACAACTACACGATAATTGTTAGTTTTCCGGGTGAAACTAACAAAGGAGGAAGTGCTGACGGTAGTAGTAGTGGCGTTGACCGCGAGGAAATTGCAATTAACGTCACGGTCGTCGAAAAGGAAGAGAATTGAGAAACTCCAAGTGCAGTGCGATGAAGGAAACTCAGATATTATTACCGGATCCTTGTCCACAGTCCACCTACAGCAACTTATCACTTGAGTGTTATCAATTCTTGCAACTAGTTTATTCTGCGTTGTGTGCCGTGTCGTATCAGTTTGACTAGAGTGCATGTAGAAATTGGCTCCCGTATCGAATTGCGCATGAACATTGTGGATTGATAATCTTAACGGCACTAAAGATATCTACTCTCACGAATAAGATATACAAGCATGCTTTCGTGTAGGTTTGGGTTCTTCACTCCATACTCTTTTAATGATGTCACTCTTACGTTTCAGAATCATCTGATGAATGCACGCCTCTCATATGTCCCTCTTTGATCCTTGCTGAATCTCGTCAAGACCTACACTCATATATTTGATTGCATTCCTGAGTAGTACCTACCGTTGCTCCCTTCATATACTGTAGATGGCTCATAATATTAATTCAGTGTTGGTGGTAGAAATCGAGCCCTACTTCATTTCGTTGAGTCAGTCACTATGAAATTCCGATTCAGAATTCGCTCTATGAGCTGTCGTTTTGATTTTGACTAACATTGCTGGGTACTCTATGCGTCCGTTGTTACCCAAGTTGCCAACTATGTTCTGAGCTCCACAAGACACTCTGAGCAGACCCTCCAAAAAATGAATTCTATTTAAATGTTTTTAAATAATAATAATAATTATTTATTTCAGCTCACGGCAAGAAATAATTATTTATTACAGCATCGACGACTACTGAATTTTTGATTCATGCAGTTTTCCAATATGTATTCAGCACTAGTACAGATGAAAATTATGAAAATTATGAAAATTTTTTCTGTTATCGGAAATATTCAAGAGATTATGAATAGCTTGTTTATCTCGATTCGAGTCTCAGAAAAATTGCTTATTCAATGATTACCCTTGTTCTGCATAACTCATCTTTTTCTCTATTTTTGACTAGAATAAATGAACTAAATTATTTTGGAAACAACTAATTTAGGTCCAGGGTTGACCTTCTCACTGTGCGACTGTTAGAAGCTGAGCCTCAATAAAATCATTCGTAAAAAGATGTCTGGGTTATATTCTCCAAAATTATTTTCATAGCTGCATTCTAGGAGGTACTTTAGACCAAATAATTGGTATTCGAATTTCGATTTGAGTTGCTACATTAATGCGGAATATCATAATAATTTTTGAGATTGAATAACACAAGCCTTTATCGAAGATTGATAGGGTCCTTTACAAACAAATCTCGACTACACGTTGTATAACAACGTCTGGAACTTGTTTTGAAACGATGAAATAGGTTCTATTCAATTCAAGGAGACATTACCAAATTCATAAATGAACTGAATCCAATTGATGTGATGTAGCTTGATTTGTACCGCTCACCTTGAATTTCGAGGGATTACTGTAAAGAAATACAGATAATAAGACTGATCTACTACTTAATCTTTGAAATTACGAATATAATTTGCTGCTTGTCGGTTTCTATTTCTCCAGCTAGTAAGCATCAAATTACTACAGATCAATATCGTGAGAAACTTGAATCTGTGCCGAAAATTGAGTTGTATTCATAAATAACATAGGCAATATACTGAATAACAAGTAAATACCAAACTCCAGAAGATTGAAACGAAAATTCCTGATTTTTCAGCCATACTTTGATAGTTTGTGATCTATCTACGGGTGACCTAAAACAAAATAACTCGAAGGGTAAAACTATACAGGACTATAGCTTTGAACTCTTGGGGCAAGGGAAGGTTGTTGGTAAGCGTAAGTAAGAAACAAATGGCAAAGGAATGATGGTTGTAATGTAGCAGATGCACACTACTTTACAGATTGATAAATAATTCTTTAGTACAAGTCATTTAGTAAGATTAAGAATGTCTGGGCCTGCTGGACTCAAAATCAAAAAAGTAGAACCAGAGAATTGTGCTGAATTAATTTAACTTATGCTCAGTTCTTTTATAATTAATTATTGAAATAGTATTCAGTAAAACAGGCAATTCTGGTAATGACATAATATTCATACGAATGATAGGGCATGAATTTTCTGGTTGGGATTATTGGTTATGAACAAAATTACTGTAAGCAAATCTCGACTGATTAAGAAAGTGTGAAATTGATCATATAATTTTCAAAAAATATTCTAGATTTTCAATCAATACATTTACACATTTATGTCTCTAATGGGCTTGTATTGTACAAAATCAATTTTATTTCGGATGTAGTAAAAACAAGAAGTACTATTTAGATTAGCCGTGATAGATATATGGCGGAAATGAAGAGAATATGACTGCGCAAAAACAGCAATAACTACAACTTATCTGATCTTTTTGAAGCGTTGGACGAGTGAGATTTAGTATAGAGCCATGAACTACTGTATTAGTAGATCTAATGAGTTCTTCGAGTTAACGTTTACATGTGTGATCAGTAACTTGCGTTGCATAGCGATTGAATAGCGGCTCGGGGATTTTTATGTGCGACACTAAGTATTCCTAGAGCTGTGGTGGATCAATGTCATCCTCAGATAAAGACTGTTCGGATTACCTGGTTTCTATTGCTTTAAAGTTTCCTGCCAGGTATGAAGCTCGGAAGTACAATTTCTAGCACAAAAATAGCATCACTAGCGTATTCGCGTATGGGAAACCGTTTTGAAAGCCCACCGTGGCCTACTCTGCACGGCAGAAGCCAAATGCTTACAGAAATTCTATTTTTCTATGATTCCAGTATTCCGACGTTTCTACAGAACATTTTTGAAATTACTGTACTAATTCGGAATAATAACCGCAACGAACATATATTTGAATCTTGAACTGAATTTATAATAGATCATTTCTGGAATAATATGGACCGTCACAATTTGTCACGGATTCAAAACAATACTGTGGTTGTCTATTAAGCTTAAATTGTATACTATTGTTTTATTAGAAGGTTGTCAATAAACTATCGCAGGCCAGAAAGTAAAATTCGAATTTGGACGAAACTCAAACACCTATACCGAACTTTGACCGAATGAAGGAGTCGTCAGCACGAGCATCTTCGCTCGAAGGGCTATTTTAATTTATATGGGCTCCACCGATTTCAGACTTTAGCGGCTATTTTTATCCATAGTAGTATTTGGTATGTGTCTGATGATTAGTAGGATATTTTTCGAACCAGAAAAAGCACAAAAAATTAATTGATCTACCAAAATCTATTTCATGTAGTCATTTAAAGTTTTCGGAACGGGACTGAATTTTTTTATAAATTGGATAAAATTCAATAGATTAGAGCGTAAGATAGTGAAATTATACCATACAACGAAAAAGAAGTAGCTGTGACTGCAGGAGAAAAGTAAATATTTTCTCCTGGTATCTTGAATTGCAATGTGATGTAACAGTAGCAGCATGTCGCCCAGGTCAAGGTAATTCTCTAATAGGTAACAGGAGAGATAATGAAAAGTCAATATTTTCAGGATATCCACCAATACGTATATTATTCGCAGATTATCATGAGACTGCTGCTCACTCTGCATTGCCGAGCAGAATCGAAAACAATTTAGAACATTTCGAAGCGACATTATTCTTTGATGAGTACATCTTTCTCTGCTCGGGTTAGTAAATCCGGGAATTCTGTAAATTGTGTAGTTAAGAGCTCAACAAGAAGTGGATGAGTTTTTCCAGGCTCATGCATTAGCCTGAGACAAAATTACGTCAAGGGACAATAAATCAGCATTCTGGTCTTCAAGTGAGCGGGAATATGAAAAAAAAGCCTCTTAATTGATAGATGATTTGCTTGCACCTATTCCATACCTTCACTTTCTACAAATTTAACACCACATGTTGGGTTAATTAGGAAACAAAGTTAGGAATTAGCATACTGCGAACTTCTTAAGACCGAAATTGATGTAAAAAATTAGAGAACCTCAATATGCGATTCATGTGACGTATAATAAAGTTTCAAAGAACATGGGAAATCAATTCGGTTTCCTTACTGCGGAAAAACCCTGTTGGACGATCTGACTAGCTGAACATGCAGTTCACTAAGTGACTATTTTCTGACATTTAGTATTCTACATTCGGCAAGTATGTCAGAGAAATTTAGACTTCCGAAATGCCGGGTCTTGAGTTATCTTTCAAATAATATTGCAGGAAAACATGAAAGGATGATTTCGTCAATTGTGCTGCCCTCGTCGACAGTTTGCCATGCGAATCATTTAAGAATAAAGGTACTAATAATTAGTTGTAAAAAGTATTATCAAAGACACTAGCACATCCATAGAACTGCTTTTATTGTATTCCTGAATGCGGAAATACTAATCCCGGAATTTGAAAAGCAATCTAATCATAATGGTGCGCCTTGCAATTTTAATGTGTTTCATGTAATTGATGACTTGCAATATCAAAAGAAAATCAGATAAGTAAGCATCAACATACGCCAAAATATTGCTCTATGTTCAATTAATTCGATTAAATTCGACAAATTCTCAGTTTTAACCACTGCTTCATCATACTCTTGGAAAAAATCGAGCGAGCATTGTAGATTGAAATCAAAATAGCACTGCGTTCAGTTCATACGTTTAAATTGATTCTTTGCATGTGAGTGTATACGTTAAATGTAATGTGAATAGGAAGTAGTAATTCATATTCCGTTAATTTTTCTTCCTAATATGGGATGTTTCGTCACGTTGAAGAACAATTCAAGATATAAGGAGTCAATGAACGCTTATAATGGGGATATAGTTCTTACTCATTGCCATCCATCTCGAATGATTCAGGTGATGATGGTCTCAAGACCGACATTTCTGCTCTTTATGAGTAAGTCATTTATACGCCCGAGGTCTATGATATTTCCATTTTGCTCTCTAAATATAACAATATATAGCGTTTAATGAATATGAGTTTGTACATACCTCGGTCATAATATAGACACACACTTATATTCTATTTATCGCTGTACTTAATGCATCTCAGTATGTTGTCTATTTGACTATGGCAAATCTTGTTTTTAATCTGGCAGGGGTTTGAGTCCTATGTAATGCGAACAACGCATACTGGAGTGTTGTGTGAATGAAACACATGCTACAGTGAAATGTTGTTCCACTATCAAAATCCCAACATATTGGGAAAATTGTATTAATGTGGTAAATAATTGCCTTTTTAGATGACAGAAGTTGGATACTCGTTGAAATCTAATTAACGCACTTAGAAATTTTATTACTTAATTCATATTTTCTTGATTCCGAAGAAAATACTCTATTGTAGTTAATATACTAACAACGAGCAAATTATTAGTTAATTCGCAAAACCTCCGTTGGATGTAACAAATTCAGAGAAATTTGCCATGCTGATGCTGATGCATCGAAAATGATCTTCAATAGAATATAATGGCAAAAGGAAGATATGTTTTTTAATAGTAAGATAAGGTGTTGGTTAATCAGTATAGATTGAATAACCAAAATGCGTAATCTAATCAATGCTATATTAGTTATATTAGACGATTTACGGAAGTAGAGAATTTTTGTTTGACATTTCCGTTCAACTTGACGTGAAAGATGAATTTTGCTGTAATCAAACGGCGAACTGCAATTACACCTTAGAATTGAACCTATTCTCCACATTTTACGGGAAATTCAGCGGAGATTCTTAGTTTGCGGTAAATATTTGCAGATAGTGGCCATTCATCAACGTGGGCCAGAGAATTAAATACTAAAAAAATTATTTTGCAGAAACTTCGGATTACCCGGTAAGGTTTCTCGCTATATACAATTAAAATTTCTTACCATTCTGCCCGACAATTTTGCGAAACTGTATTCTGTCGGAATTTACAATATCTGTGAAGGTTTGATAGAGTACTTTGTTTCCATCTCTCTTTTACTACTCACAAATACACATTTTTGTGGCTAAAAACCCTGCTTCATTAAAAGATGGATTTACTGTAGCTCAACGAGATTTACTGTTCTGTTGATATTTCTGGTTAAGAAAACTGAAAGGAGATTTCTAATTCCAGATCACAAATATCTGCACAATGAAACCCTAGCATGACTCTGAAGAAGCGCAGATGAAATAATTTTAAACTCCTTAAAACGAACTCGATAAATTATATGTCTATTTTGACAACTGTATGCGTCCTTATGACTTTATCAGACTGGGAACTCTTTTCTAGAATTTAAACAATTTTAACAATCCGCAGTCCAACAATCTAATCTGTGAAAGACTTGAACAGAAGTAATAAAGAGATTTGAAGTTTTTACAAGTTTACTTAAAATGAATTGCATGAATCGGGCTTGCGTATTATCTGGAGTAAGGCCGAGAATTCTTCCAGAGTTTGCAGTATCTATTTCAAAAATGAAAGAAGCCATAACGAGATTCTTCGAAATTCGCGAATACTGATTTTCTTTCACTGAACTTATTCAGAAAAAATATGTATGCGCGGTCGAATACTGAATGATTCTATTTTTATCACATGCGCAGACTAAACAAGGCATGATATGCGAAAGTGATTTAGTATTATGGACCGATCGTAATTTTTCGACCTATATGAAACAGCTGAAACTTAGATTAGGCATAAAGTAAAGCTCTGGTAACGATATGTCAGTCGCAGGAGGTTAAATGATGGAAACGCGATTATCGCCCATTCAGACAGCTTGCATGTTTGAAAAAATGTTTCAGCGCATCAGGCAAGAATTGAATATCA